>ERZ1108166.896-NODE-896-length-14064-cov-4.132272_pt1 | contig 14064 bp, 12 predicted proteins | sample MGYA00403702_ERZ1108166 | MGnify/ENA primary metagenome ERZ1108166 (study PRJEB35170, sample SAMEA104062401) | human gut metagenome | biome: human gut; feature: human-associated habitat; material: faeces | place: Denmark | collected 2012-05-01 ...
GTGACTCTTTAATACCTTCTTGTTGAAGTTTGTTCCAGGTTTCTTTTATCATTCCATAGAAATCTAGATCATATTTTTTATTTTCTATTAATAAATTTTCACTTTCAAAATTCTTTTCTTCTGGTAAAAAAGTAATATCATCTTTCCCAATAAAGCTGAAATTTTGTACAAACTCCTCTTTTCTATTATTTCCATATAATGCTTCTCTAATATTATTTGATAGAAGAGAGAGTCTTACATATACACATTCCCTTTTATAGGTCATATAATCTAAAAAAGCTCTTGCACAAATTAATTGTATATCACTTTTTAACTGTCCTATATTCCCCTTACACTTATATAAAATAAATGCTTTAATAACTTCTTTCGAAACCTTTAACTTAACACCGATCCTAATACTCTCTTCTTTAAAGAAATAACATATAAGCTTCATTCTCTCTTGAAATCCTCTTTCCTCTAAAGACGGAATCTTTATAGTTACAGGTATTCTCCTCAAAAACGTTTCCAACATTGCTGTCTCTGGATCTTCTGTAGTGGCTGCAATTATCATAACCCTACATTCATGTACCTTATTAGCCTCTCCTAGCCTTCTATATATCCCTTTATCCATAAGCAAAAATAGCATTTCTTGTCCCTCTGCAGATAACCTATGAACTTCATCCAAGAATAATATTCCATTATTAGCTTCGTGTACATGACCATACTTATCTTTATCAGCTCCAGTAAATGCTCCTTTTACATATCCAAAAAGCTGTGCTAATAATAATTGCTGATTATCAGAATAATCAGCACAATTAAATATGATAAATGGCGCATTATCACTATCTTCTTTTATAGTTAAACTATACTTGTACATATATTCTGCAAATATAGATTTACCAACCCCTGTAGGTCCTATTATTAATGTACTTAACCCCTTAGGTGGATATATTACTGCTGCTTTAGCTTGTTCTATCTGTGACTTTAAACTTCCGTCACATCCTATTAAATTAAAAATATTATTCTCTTTTTTTATATCCTCTACAATATACTCATCTTTTATAGAATCATTTTCACTATATTCGTTTATAGAGTTAATATTATCAAATATCCCTTTATTTAGTTTCTTTCCTAAAATACTCTCAACACTTTCTTTATCTAAGTACTGAACAGGTTTTCCCTTTATCTTTATAATAATACTTTCTTTTATTAATTGATTTAACTCCTTACTAGCATTACTTCTATTTATACCTACTTCAGTAGCAATATATTCTGCATCAAATCCAAATCTAATGCCATTATTAAGGTTCAAGTGTTCTTGTGTTAACCTTTTCAAGCAAATTAAAACTTTTTCTTTCCTTGATAGCTTCTTTTGTATCATAGTTAACCTCCCCTACAAGTAGTAATACTGTTAAATATTATTAAACTTAATTCTACAATATTTTAATATTTTTGTCTAATTGTGTAACTATTGATTTTATATCTTGTTCGTCTTATAATATGAATTACGTCACCCTCATCTTTTATAGAGGAGGAATTTATATGAATTATTTATCAGATTTACACACCCACTCTATAGTCAGTGGTCATGGCTATAGCACTTTGTTAGAAAATATTAATTATTGTAAAGAAAATGGAATTAAGATACTAGGTACAGCTGAACATGGTCCTAAGATGCCTGGTTCACCCCATGAATGGTACTTTCACAACATTCAAAATATCCCAAGAATCATAAATAACATTCTAATCTTAAGAGGATGTGAAGCAAATATACTAGACACTGAAGGAAACATAGATCTAGAACCCTTTGTCATTCCTCGATTAGATTATCTTATCTTGTCATTTCACGAAGCCGTTTTTTCACCAAATACATTAGAGAATAATACTAAAGCCTTAATAAATGCGATAAATAAGCATGATAATATTGAAATATTAGGCCACCTTGGAAATCCACACTATCCAATCGACTATGAATTAATCATTAAATTAGCTATGGAAAAAAATATCTTAATAGAAATAAATAATTGTTCTATCAAAGGCGTGTCAAGAAAGGGTAGCGCGGATAATTGTAAGTATATTGCTAAACTTTGCAAAAAATATGGTGCTAAAATCATACTAACTTCAGATGCTCACATTTGTTTTGATATAGGTAACTATGAGTATTCTGAGGATATATTAAAAGAAATTAATTTTCCAGATGAATTAATAATGAATTATCCTAAAAAACTTATTAATCATTTTCATCAAAAAGGTAAATTACTAGATGTTGATTATACAAATATTTGAGTAATACTGCATGCTTGCTTTAACTCTTATAAAAATCTTAATACTATTTATATGATATGAAATGAGGAAATTCCAATGAAGAGTCTATTTAATAAACTAATAAATGATGATATTTCTAATAAAATATATATTATTGGTATTGACGGTTTAGGCGGTTCAGGTAAAAGTACACTTGCTAATTCACTAAAATTACAATTGCAAAATTTGAATTATCCTTCTTACATCTTACACATTGATGATTTTATACATCCTAAATGTATTAGGTATGATAATTCTAAAGAAGAGTGGGATTGTTATTACAATATCCAATGGAGATATGACTATTTACTGAATGAAATTTTAGTTCCTATAAAAAATGGAGATAAAATAGATAAGCTAATTGAATTATATGATAAAGAAAATGATAGATGTATGTTACAAAGAATATGTATTCCTTATGGCTCTATTTTAATACTAGAAGGGGTATTTCTACAAAGAAAGGAACTGAAAAACTATTTTGATTTCACAATTTATCTTGATGTTTCCAAAGAAATTAGATTAAGCAGAGTTTTAGTAAGAGATGAATATATAGGTAATATAGAAGATATACAATGTAAATATGAAAATAGATACTTCCCAGCTGAAGAAAAATATATCTTGGAATATTCCCCTATTGAAAATGCTGATCTCATATTAACTACAAATAGAGCATAATTTACGTACTTGTCTACTTTTTATATATTTATGAAAAAGGTACTATACTATCATTGTTCTAGTATAGTACCTTAAAGGAATATTTATTAGGTAAATTAATTTAATTCTTTTATTCTCTTTATAAGTTCTTTAAATCTTATATTATCTTTTATAGCATCAAATGATTCATTTGTCTCAAATAAAAGATTAATACTATCCTTCATATGCTCATTTGCTACTAACTTCTTTTCTACTTTAATTGTATCAAAATAAATAGTATCTGATAGATTCTCCTTATTTTCACCTAAACTATTTATTACAAAAAGCTCATATTTCTCTAACGCATCAATAGCTTTTTCTTCCATTCCATTTCTAGAATACATTTCAGCTATTTCCATATAAGTTCCTGAACCATTATTAGAAACATTAAAAAGCTTTGAAATATTCATATTAGTTTCTAATATCTCGATTCCCTTATCAAGTTTTCCTTCCTTCTCTGCTATTCTTGCTAAAGACACTAAATTTATACCACAATCTTGTATGCTTTCTAGTAAAAGCTGTTGATATATACATTTAGCCTCACCTATATCTCACTTGCGATAATATATAGTGGCAGTAAATACCTTTCTATCCTTTGATGATTCTGGTAGTTTATTTACAACATCTAAAGCTTCATCATATTTCTCTAACATGATATAATAACTTGATAAAGATATTAATGCATTATCTTTTAGTACATTATCTTCACTCTTGGAAACTTCTTTTAGCATTTCTATAATTCTATCCATAAACCTATTCATATCACCTTCTGAAGTTAGAGATGACATATAAATAAAATACAAGCCTGTCATCTGTAACTTTAATTCCAAAGAATTAGGATATTTCTTTAGATACTTTTCGCTATATTCATATGCATGAAAATAATCTGAAGTAGTAAACTTATTTGAACATTTCATTAATATTTCATCTATTTCATTTTTAGTTAGGTTTTCTTCAAATTCTAATAATCCATCTACTGTAGTACCTAATAATCTTGCAATAGGAGATAACAAAGTAATATCAGGATAAGTACTTCCACTTTCCCACTTTGATACAGCTGCCTTTGAAACTCCAATACTCTCTGCTAATTGCTCCTGTGTTAGTCCCTTTAATTTTCTTAACTTCTGTATAACACTACCTATTCGTAGATTCATAACTATCACTCCTAATACTTTACATTGGAAAGCTTTCTAAATATAAGTATATTAAAGCCTTCCAACTTAAGCAATGGAGTAAAAATCAACTTATATTATAAAAAAGTTAACTTGCATTAAACTGGCAAATCCTTTTTAATAAATATTCTAATACCAACTAAATACATTATTAGTCCAATTATATATAAAACTGCAAAACATACAATTGCACTTGAATCCCCTGCAATAATCTTATCTGGTTGAAATAAGGTTAACGGAGTTAAGTACTTTAACTTTTCAAGTTTATCTCCAACCTGTGAAAGCATTTGAATAAGTATAAAAACTACTGCTAGTCCTCCACCTACCCCATAAGAATATCTACTGTCATTAAATGTACAAGATGATAGGAAACACATTCCTCCAATAAAGAATAATAGTCCATATAAACCAACATTAAGCAATAAGAACTTCTTTATATCCAAATCTCCTGGGAATGCAATTTGTCCTACTCCTATACCAATTAATACAGCAATACCAACTAAAACTAGAATAGCAGATGCCATAAATACAGCTTGTGTAGTAACTATATTCTTACGTTTATTAGGAGTTGCAAGAAGATACGCCATAGAACCTTTATCAACATATCTTGCAATTAGCTTATTACCAAGTATAATAATACATATTGTAGGTATTATTATAAGTATAAATCCATATAAATAGTTTGCAACAAACTCAATTAATGTTGCTCCCGCATTCATCATACCAAAAGCTGCAAATACCTCTGGCATACTTTCTGCCATAACACTTAGACTTTCACCTAACTTTGGATCAAACATTAGTACAACTACAGATGAATACATAGAAATTAATGCTATAAAAATAAGCATTGTTTTGTAATTTGATTTAAGCTCTCTCTTAAATAAAGTATTATTTATCATTCTTTTCACCTCCATAATAGTGTAAGAATAACTCTTCTAAGGTTTGAGTCCTAATATTAATATCTTTTACTACATATTTACTTAAAGTTTTAATAAATTCATCTACATTTTTAGAAACCTTTATATCAACAATATTTCCATCTCTTGAACTTTTCTTTGTAGCTTCAACAAATTTAATTGCTTCATTTTCATCATTAAATGTTACTTGGAATATCTTACGCTTATTCTCTCTAAGCTTTTCCATATTCTCTATTGCAATAATATGACCTTCTTTAATAATTGCAACTCTATCACAAGTATTTTCTATCTCCTCAAAAATATGGGATGACATAAGTATTGTTTTTCCTTTATCTCTCTCTTTTAAGATAAGTTCCACAAACTTATTCTGCATTAAAGGATCCAATCCACTAGTAGGCTCGTCCAATATTAATATATCTGGATCTTGCATAAAAGCACATACTATACCTATCTTTTGTTTCATCCCTTTAGACATCTTTTTAATTTTTCCACTTGGATCTAATTCAAAGAATTTCATTAATTCCTCTGCAGAAGAAAAATCTTTCATTCCTTTCATATTTCCTATAAACTTTATGAATTCCATACCTGTCATATCATCCATAAATGCTATTTCTCCTGGTAAATATCCAAGAACCTTTTGTACTTCCTCTGCTTTATCAAAGCAATCTAAGCCATTAATTTTTACATTTCCCTTATCCGGCCTAATAAATCCCATAAGTTGACGTATTGTTGTTGTTTTACCTGCTCCATTAGGTCCTAAAAATCCTAATATTTCACCTTTGTTTACTGAGAAGGTTACTTCAAATACCCCTTTATTATTGCCATAATCCTTTGTAATATTAGAAACTTCAATTATGCCCATTTAAATACCCCTCCTTATATGAGATTTTTTTAAGCATTTCAGTCCAACAATTAAACTCTTCTACAATTTTATTTATATCTATCTCTTTCCCTATCCTTCGCTTCTCATGCATATATCCATCCGTTAACCAAAATAACATTTGTAGTATCTTTTTTGGCTCAACCTCTTCTTTAAACTTTGAAAAATTGATATTACAAAAATAAATTTCTAGTAAATTACTTGTTTTCTCACCAAGATCATTTGACAGCGCTTTTGCCATTTCTTCTTTATCCAAATAAAAAGCTCTTACAGCGAAATCCATTATATAAGGATTTTTCCCTAGTATAGCTAGTTTCTTTTTAATAGCATATTCTATTAACTCAAAAAAATCTGTTATCTTTTCAACATTATTATCCATAACACTTTCAGCAACTGTATCAGAGAGATAATTATAAAGGTACATATATAGTGCTTTTTTATTTCCAAAGTAATAAAATAGCAATCCCTTTGATATTCCTGCCTTAGCAGCTATATCATCAGTTACTGCACGTTTATACTCATTCTTTCCAAATACCTCAAAGCCAGCATTTATAATTCTAAGTTGCTTTTCTTTTGGCAAATTAAAAAACTCTTCTCTCATTGTACCCCCTTAAACCTATTCGGTTAATTACATTATATTTGATTGACTACTTTTTACAACCCCATAACGAATTAAAAAAGGAGCTGTAGCATTAATTTTTCTACGGCTCCTTCATATTTTATTTCTTAAATAATTTTACAACTTCATACCATAGAATTGATACTAAAGAAATTCCACATACCTTTAATATTTCACTTGTTCCTAAATGTACTAGCCCTAAAAATCCTGATAATGGAGTATATAGTATTATAGCTAATCCTACTATGGTTCCTATCGCTACAGACCACATTACCTTATCTTTTCTAAGCTTAATTATAGATTTATAAGCTAACTCACTGTTTGAACTATTTACTTGGACAAGAAGCAAATTAGAAATCATTATTATAGCCAACCCCATAGATCGTGCAAGCTCTATACCCGAATCTAAATAATAGTAGTAAGTTCCAAAGGAAGCGGCAAATAAAACTAGACCTTGAATTATGCTTTTTACAAGGACTTTTGAAGTTAATATTCCTTCCCTAGGATCTCTTGGCTTACGATTCATTATATCACTTTCAGCAGGTTGCCTTTCTAAAACAATTGAGCAAGTTGGATCAATTAATAGTTCCAACAACACAACATGAACTGGTAATAACAATAAAGATGATGCACTTATTCCTAAAAGTGGTGCTAATAATGAAGCAAATGCAATTGGCATATGAATAACAAACACATATCCTATTGCCTTCCTTATATTATCATAAATTCTTCTGCCATCCTTTACTGTATCTACAATAGTAGAAAAGTTATCATCCAAAAGAATTAAATCTGCTGCTTCTCTTGAAACCTCTGATCCTCTCTTACCCATTGCTATTCCAATATCAGCATACTTAAGGGCTGGAGCATCATTAACTCCATCGCCAGTCATAGCAACCACTTCACCAATTTCCTTAAATGCCTTTACTATTCTCATTTTATGCTCTGGTACAACTCTAGAGAATATACTAACATCTTTTATCCTTTTATTTAGTTCCTCATCATCCATTTTATTTAATTCTTCACCAGTAATTATTCCTTGACTATGTGGAATTCCTACCTCTTTAGCTATTGAACTTGCAGTAATTCCATTATCACCAGTTATCATAACCACCCTAATTCCAGCATCTAGACACATCTTTATATCATCTTTTATTCCTTCTCTAGGTGGATCTTGAAGGCCTATAAGTCCTAGAAATTCCAACTTACATTCCTCTAAACTCTTTGGAATATCACCATTATTTATAATCATCTTACCTACGCCTATAACTCTTAGCCCTTTTGATGACATTTCATACATTTTCTCTTCTACTTTTTTCTTTTCATCCCCTGATAATAAGCATATATCTAGAATCTTTTCTGGAGAACCCTTAGCACTAACACTTATTACTCCATCATTTTCCCATACGTGTCCCATCATCTTCTTTTCATTAGTAAAAGAATATTCCGTAACTAATCTGCCTTTAAATAACTGATCTTTTGATATTCCTTTATCTTCACAATACTTAAGCATAGCTTGTTCCATAGGGTCATAAGGATCTGTTTCACAAGCCATCCCCATTGTAACATCTAATTCATCTATATCCTTTAATGCCCAACTTTCTTTTAAAGCCATTTTATTCATTGTAATAGTTCCTGTCTTATCCACACATAAAACAGATATTGCACCTAATGTTTCTACTGAAGGAAGCTTACGGACAAGAGAGTTTTTCTTTGCTAATCTCCAAGCTCCCATTGATAAAAATACTGTTAAAATAACAGGAAATTCTTCAGGAATCATAGCCATTGCAAGTGTTATTCCTGAAAGAATACTTTCAATTACTCTTTCCTTTAAGCTATGGTCTGGCAAATTAAAATAGGTTATTATACAAACCAACACAAACAGTACTGCTGCTATAGTTGCACATATCTTAACTAATTTACCTGTTTGCTTTTGAAGTGGAGTTGGAGTATCTGGTGCTTCTGAAATATTAACACCTATCTTTCCATACTCCGTATCTTTTCCTATTTTATCAACCTTGACTATCCCTCTCCCCTGAGTTACTAAAGTCCCTGCATAGCAATAGTCCCTTCTCCAATAATCATCACTATTGTTATCATCAATGCACTTCCATACACCTTCTGCTTCTCCAGTTAATGATGATTCATCTACGCAGAGATCATTAGCTACCAACACATTACCATCAGCTGGTATTTTTACCCCCTCAGTAATAATCATTAAATCATTTGGTACTAGTTCCTCACTGTTAATACTCTTTTCAACACCATTTCTAATAACAGTTATATGTGGTGCTGAAAGATTTTTTAATGCACTTAGAGTTTTATCTGTCTTCCACTCTTGAATAATATCAATACTTATTATTCCTAATACAAATACAAGCATTACTACACCATCTTGAGGTTCTCCAAGTATGAAATATATAACAGCTGCAACTAATAGTAATAAAAACATTGGTTCCTTTAAAACCTCTAAAATTTTTAAGAATAGGCTTTCCTTTTTAGTTGGAATAAGTTCATTTTTACCATACTTATTCCGAGCCATTCTTACTTCTTCATCTGTTAAGCCTTTCATAGTTTGTACCTTTTTCTGTTCTGTCATAAAACTTACCTCCATTTTTCCTATTATTTAGGAATATTTTGTTTGATAGCTCTATGGCATTGCATTAAAGATTCTATCCAGTTGTTGCTCTAAAGGTAAATAAAAAAATACCTGTAGAACAATATACTGTCCCACAGGTATTTTAAAAATCCTGTTGCCCTAAGGCCCGGCTCCATAAACTAAATAAATTCATCGGCCTGATCAGTTTGTACTGTAGATTTATATGCAGTGCAAAGAGATTACTATATATTATATTAAAATTTTATATTTATGTATACTATTATTTTCATTTTTTACTTATTATTCTTAATAAGCCAATTTTGCGCCAACGTTTATATAGCAATATTTTTACATTAGTGCTAATATATTTAAAGGAATGTTTTAGAATTTTTATGAATTTTTTAAAAAATCTAAAGAAATATTGACACAATAGGAGTTATGTTATGAGAGAAAAAAAATTATCGAATGATGGTCTTATGACTGAAGGTTCAATTGGAAAACAACTTATAGGATTTGCCTTTCCTTTACTTCTAGGAAATTTATTTCAACAACTTTATAATACTGTAGATGCAGTTATTGTAGGTAAATTCGTTGGAAGCGAGGCATTAGCTGCAGTAAACTCCTCCACACCACTTGTTAATTTATTAGTTAGCTTTTTCATGGGAATTTCAGTAGGTGCTGGAGTTGTAATTTCTCAATACTATGGTGCAAAAAATGATAAAAAATTGCATGATGCAGTACACACTACAGTAGCACTTGCACTTGCTTCTGGAATATTTATGACTTTTGTAGGTATTGTACTCTCTCCTATTATTTTAAGACTTATGGGAACACCAGAAGATGTTATGGGATTATCCACAATATATCTTCAAATTTATTTTGGTGGGATTCTTGGAATTGTTGTTTATAATATGTGTAGTGGTATTTTACGTGCTGTTGGCGATTCAAAAAGGCCATTATATTTCTTAATGGTATCTTCAGTAATAAATATTATTCTAGATTTATTATTTGTAGCTATATTTGATATGGGTGTTGCAGGGGTTGCATTTGCTACTCTAATAGCTCAATTTGTTAGCGCTGGTCTAACTTTATTTGTATTAGTAAGAACTTCTAATAGCTTTAAATTAATACTTAGAGATATAAGATTTCATAAGTTGCAAATTATTAAGATTGTTAGAATTGGACTACCTACAGGTATACAAAATACTATAGTTTCTCTTTCAAATGTTGTTGTACAAGGAAATATTAATAGCTTTGGAACATTAGCTATGGCTGGGTGTGGTTCATATGCCAAAATAGATGGTTTTGCAATTCTGCCTGTTATGAGCATTGCTATGGCTATAACAACATTTACTGGACAAAATATAGGAGCAAAAAAATACGATCGTGTTAAAGAGGGTACTAAAATTGGGACAATCTTTAGCTTAATTACTGTTGTTATCATTTCTGCTATTATAATGATATTTACTCCAAACATATTAAAGATTTTCACAAATGATAGTGATGTTATTTATTATGGTACATTAATGATGAAATGTTTAGCCCCTGGATATATATTCTTAGGACTTTCTCATCTATTCTCAGGTGTACTTAGGGGAGCAGGTAAAACTACTGTGCCTATGATAATAATGGTACTATGTTGGTGTTTCTTAAGAATGGCTTGGGTTTTAACATTCACACCAATTTTTAAAGATATAAAAATTGTTTTCTTTGGATATCCAATCACTTGGTTTGCAAGTGCTGCAATCTTGCTTATATATTATAAAAAGGCTAATTGGCTTCCTCATGAAGAAATAATAGAGGAAAAGACAACACTTGAAAAAAGCTGTTAATAATACAGTACGTATAAAACAGTTAAAGTTTAATAGGTTTATTATTTTTAGAGAAATCAATTATTGATTTCTCTTTTTATATTTTAATTTATAATAACTGGTACTAAAGAATATATACTCATTACCATATTACAATATTAGAATATAGGAATATCTATGATAAAATTTACTTATGGAAGAGAAAGGAGAGTATACTATGAAAAATTATATTGGTTATTTAATTAAATATAATAGATTAAAAAGGAATTATTCCCAAGAAGGATTATGTAAAGGAATTTGTGCTGTATCATATTTAAGCAAAATAGAAAAAGGGGTTGCAGATCCAAGCCCTGAAATAATAGATCAACTATTTAAAGCATTAAATATAAAGTGAGGATTTATCTGTCTTTGAAGGGCCGACATCTCAGCCTTTTTTCTAGCTTCAATATCTTTTTTATCTTTTTCTATTGTATTAACAATAGATACCATAAATCCTATTCCAAATTGACCAACTACTAAAGGCAAATATATCGTATGTATAATATCTAGCGCCAACTCTTTTGGAGTACATAATAAATAAATTAATATTATTGTTATATTCTCAGATATTATACCTACTAATATTCCATAAAAAACCTTATAATTTGGACGTATTTTTTTATAAAATAAACCTGAAAATATCCCTGCAAATATACTCGATATAAAACATGGTATCGATGTCATGCTACCAGGATACATTAATAATCTATGTACACCAGATATAATTCCTGTTGGAATACTTACAAGTGATCCAAATAGTATTCCTCCAGAAACTATAGTTATTATTCTTGTATTTAATATAGAACCTTTATAAACTATTCCGTTATATGTCCCCATTATAGAAAGTACTGTAAATATAATTGATATTACAAATAAATCTTTTTGAGTATATTTATCTTTTTCAAATATATTCTTAAAAATTTTTAATTTACTTATAAGTAAAAATAAAACTACTATAAAACTTGTTTTTTCCAGTAATATTAATAAATAATTTTGTCGCATGATTCCTCCCCTCTTACTAAAAAACACCTATGATTCCCCCATATATTACAAAAAAAGCCTACATTTAGTAATGTAGACTTTTTTATTATATCATATATTCTTTGTTATAAATTAATAAAACTTATTTTTTACTAATTATATAATTTTCCTGGATTTAATATATTTTTAGGGTCAAATGCTGATTTTATTCCTTTTAATAAGTTTATATAAGTTTCATTTTTAGATTCTACAAAATAAGGACTCTTAGCATATCCAACACCATGTTCTCCAGAAACTTCACCATCTAATTCCCTAGCTTTTGCAAACATTAAATCAAATGCTTTACCAAGTCTTTCATGCCATGTTTTATCATCTAAATCGTCTTTGTGTGGGTAAACATGCAAGTTACCATCTCCTGCATGACCAAAACTTTTTATTCTAAGTCCTACATCTGATTGTATGTCATGAGTAAATCTAACGAATTCTGCTACTTTATCTCTTGGAACAACAACGTCACATTCATCTATTTCACTACTAGCTTTGAATGCTTCTAAGAATGCTCCTCTTGCAGACCAAATTGATTCATTTCTTTCATCTGTATCTGCTATTAACACATCATATGCTCCACATTCTAAGCAAAGTTTAGCTACGTTTTCGTATTCTCTTTCTATTTCTTCTGTTGAGTTACCATCAAATTTTAATAATAAGTAAGCATTTGATGAGTTATCTGGGAATTTTTTACCTAAAAACTCTTCAGCACCTATTATAGCTTCTCTTTCCATAAATTCTATAGCAGTTGGTATAGATTTTGATTTTATTATTTTAGGTACAGTATCTATAGCAAGTGCTAAGTCTGGGAATGGTATTAATAAACTTATTGCTTTTTTAGGTAATGGAAGTAATTTAAGTATAGCTTTAGTTACTATAGCAAGTTGACCTTCTGAACCAACTACTAAATCTTTTATTGAATATCCAGAAGAGTTTTTAACTACTTTACCACCAACATTTATTACTTCACCATTTGGAAGTACGCATTCAAGTCCTCTTACATAGTCTCTTGTAACCCCGTATTTAACAGCTCTCATACCACCTGCATTAGTATTTATATTACCTCCTATAGCAGCACTTTTTTCACCTGGATCTGGTGGGTAGAATAAATCGTGTTCTTCTACATATTGAGCTATAGTCATTAATAAAACACCTGGTTCAACTGTTAAAGTTAAGTTTTCTTCGTCTAATTCTAATATTTTATCCATTTTAGTAAGACATAACATTATTCCTCCATAAAGAGCAACTGATGCTCCAGAAAGTCCAGTACCTTGTCCTCTAGGTGTTACTGGTATGTTATTTTCATAAGCATATTTCATTATTTTTGAAACTTGTTCAGTAGAGTGAACGAATACTAATACTTCAGGATATTTTATTTCACCTGCTAACTCATCATGAGCATAATCTTCATTAATATCATCACCAATTACTACATCTTCTTTATCTAAAATAGTTAATAAAAAGTCTATATCTTTTTGATCTATTTTTTTGTACATTTTAATCCCCCCTATTTTGCCATTTGTGCTACTTTTTGTGTATCTTCATTTTTCATTGCTTTTATTTTTTCAGTAAGTTTAGGTATTATTTCATATATATCCCCTATAATACCTAAGTGAGCCACGTCAAATATAGGTGCTTTTTCATCTTGGTTTATAGCTATTATATAATCAGAACCTTTCATACCAGCTACAAATTGTACTGCCCCTGATACACCACAAGTTATTATTAATTTTGGTTTTACTGTTCTACCACTAAGACCTATTTGTTTCTTAGGGTCTACCCATCCACATTCTATAGTCGGTCTAGTTCCTGCGATTTGTGCTCCAAGTACATCTGCTAATTCATTTAGCATCTTTAAATCTTCTTCTTTTTTAAATGCTCTTGATGCTACAACTATTACTTCTGCTTCTTCTATTCCAACTACTTTATTTTTTATTTTAGTTTCAAGCACTTTTATATTAGAAGTTAATTTTTCTTTTTCTACTGAACATAAAGTAATTTTTCCTGTAGGTTCTTCTACTTTTT
>ERZ1108166.906-NODE-906-length-13743-cov-4.106224_pt1 | contig 13743 bp, 10 predicted proteins | sample MGYA00403702_ERZ1108166 | MGnify/ENA primary metagenome ERZ1108166 (study PRJEB35170, sample SAMEA104062401) | human gut metagenome | biome: human gut; feature: human-associated habitat; material: faeces | place: Denmark | collected 2012-05-01 ...
TCAATTGTGGCTAATAAATTTAAAAGAGTTGTTAATATTGAATAATATTAACAACTCTGATTCTTTATTTTGCAAAATCTACTGCTCTAGTTTCTCTTATAACATTTATCTTTATTTGTCCTGGATATTCTAGCTGTTCTTCAATGCTCTTAACAATATTATGTGCAAGTTCAACCGCACCTAAATCGTCAACATGATCTGGTTTAACCATAATTCTAATCTCTCTACCAGCTTGAATGGCATATGATTTTTCTACACCTTCATACGAATTTGCAATTTCTTCTAATTTCTCTAATCTCTTGATATAGGCTTCTAGAGTTTCTCTTCTTGCACCTGGTCTAGCTGCTGATATAGCATCTGCTGCTTGAACCAATATAGCTTCTAAAGATTGCATTTCAACATCGCCGTGATGGGCCGCAATTGCATTAACTACTATTGGTGACTCATGATACTTTTTAGCAAGATCTCCACCTATTAAAGCGTGAGGTCCCTCTTGCTCTTGATCTACAGCCTTTCCAATATCGTGTAGTAAGCCAGCTCTTCTAGCTAGAGTAACATCTAATCCTAATTCTGAAGCCATTAAACCAGCCAAATATGAAACTTCTATGGAATGTTTTAGAACATTTTGTCCATAACTTGTTCTATATTTCAATCTACCAAGTAGTCTTATAAGTTCTGGATGAAGTCCATGCACACCAGTTTCTAGTGCTGCTTGTTCTCCTTCTTCCTTAATGTCATTTTCAACATCTTTTTGAGCTCTTTCAACCATCTCTTCGATTCTTGCCGGATGTATTCTGCCATCCACTATTAACTTTTCTAGTGCCATCCTAGCAACTTCTCTCCTAATTGGATCAAAACTTGATAAGATAACTGCTTCCGGAGTATCATCTATAATTAGATCTACTCCTGTTAATGTCTCTAGGGTTCTAATGTTTCTACCTTCTCTACCTATTATTCTACCCTTCATTTCATCATTTGGTAAGGCTACTACATGTACTGTTGTTTCAGACACATGGTCTGCAGCACATCTTTGAATAGCAGTGGTAATGATTTCTCTTGCCTTTTTATCTGCTTCTTCCTTTGCCCTACTCTCGATGTCCTTAATCATTAAAGCTGCATCATGAGATACTTCTTTACGAACTTCTTCTAAAAGGATTTGTCTTGCTTCATCAGATGATAACCCAGAAACTCTTTCAAGTTCTTCTCTTCTTTGGTTATAAACCTCTTGAACCTTTTCCTCCATTTTTTGAACTTCGTTCACTCTCTCATTTAGTGCATCTTCTTTCTTTTGTAAAGAGTCACTCTTTTTATCTAAAGACTCTTCTCTTTGTATTAATCTTCTTTCAAGCCTTTGAACTTCATTTCTTCTTTCTCGTGAATCTCTTTCACAATCAGTTCTTAATCTATGAACTTCTTCTTTTGCCTCCAAAATAGCTTCTTTCTTTAAAGCTTCTGCTTCTTTCTTTGAACTTTCTAAAACAGTTGTAGCTTCTTTTTCAAGTAATTCTATTTTCTTTTTTGATGCTGCTTGAATCGTTTTATAAAATACTATTCCTAAAACTAATAAAACAACAATGTCTATTAATATTATCATATACGTTTGCACGTAAACACCTCCTAGCTTGTAAACTTTCTATTATAAGTAAACAAGAAAGCATAGTAGGTATCATATAATTCTCACTGTTTATAGGAATATGATAAACCAGTATTTGTTATTATTTTATCTGAAAAATCAAATTATGTCAAGTTAGCACGTCTTTATAAGTATTCCCTTTATTATATTATCAATACACTATTTTACTAGCTTTTCCTCCTATTTTCTATTTATTTCGCCTATTATGAAAACCTTTTTATTCTTTTTTATTATCTATTTTTCATATTTTTTCTTCCTATCATTCACCTTTATTTTCTTTACATATAACATACAACAAAAAAGAGACGGTATACCGTCTCTTTTTACTCTTTATCTGTAGATACTTCTTGTTTAACAGCAACTTCACCAACGTATAAAGGTAAAGAATGCTTCTCTCTAATTTGATTTTCAATTTCTAATGCTACTTCAGGATTATCCTTTAAGTAAATCTTAGCATTTTCTCTACCCTGACCTAATCTAACATCTCCATAAGAGAACCAAGCTCCACTCTTTTGTACTATTCCTTCCTTAACTCCAACATCTACTATATTACCTGTTCTTGAGATACCTTCATTGTACATAATATCAAACTCAGCTTGTTTAAATGGAGGGGCTACCTTATTCTTCATTACTTTTACTCTAGTTCTATTACCTATTATAGCATCAGCTTGCTTGATTGAATCTATTCTTCTAACATCTAATCTTACAGAAGCATAGAATTTAAGCGCTCTACCACCTGTTGTAGTTTCTGGATTACCAAACATAACTCCAACCTTTTCTCTTAATTGGTTGATGAATATTGCAACACAATTAGTTTTACTAATAGTTCCTGCTAACTTTCTTAATGCTTGAGACATAAGTCTTGCCTGTAACCCTACGTGAGAATCACCCATTTCTCCTTCAATTTCTGCTCTTGGTACTAATGCAGCAACAGAGTCAACTACAAGAACATCAATAGCACCAGATCTAACTAAGGCTTCTGCTATTTCAAGACCTTGTTCTCCTGTATCTGGTTGTGAAACTATAAGATTTTCAGTATCAACACCAATCTTTCTTGCATAACTAGGATCTAAAGCATGTTCAGCATCAATGAAAGCTACTGCTCCCCCTGCCTTTTGAGCTTCAGCAGCAATATGTAATGCAACTGTTGTTTTACCTGAACTTTCAGGTCCATATATTTCTACTATTCTTCCCTTTGGAACTCCACCAATTCCAAGTGCTATATCAAGGTCTAAACATCCTGTTGATATAGAATCGATACTTAATGTACTATCTTCTCCTAATTTCATTACAGAACCTTTACCAAATTGCTTTTCTATTTGGCTCATAGCACTTTCTATAGCCTTTAATTTATCCATATTTATGTTACTCATTTTTATTCCTACACCTCTTTCACAAACGAACTTATGTTCTATAATCATATTATATAGTATTTATTATTTATAGTCAATATAAAACTTTCTTTTCTCCATTTTATGGCAATTTCCTCTTTAGTATTATCATAACTGATTGTTTTTATACATCTATATATTTTTTATTAAATTTTATAAAAAATTACTAATTTAACTGCTAAAGTTACCTTTAAATTATCCAAAAAAGAGATCGTGCTAAATATATTAGTACGATCTCACATGTATCTTATTTATTCATATCAATTGTATGCTTATTCTTTCTAAAATAATCCCAACCAGATATTAATGTTATTACTACAGATATATTTAACATCCAACTAGGTACATTCATGAAGAACCAATTCCAAACACTACTTGATTCAACTAAATTTGTTAAGTATGAAGATGTAGTAATATTAAATTGTAATAACAATAGCACTATAGCTATTATTTGTATTACTGTCTTTATCTTACCCCACCAACTAGCAGCTATTACTTTTCCTTCTGAAGCTGCTATTGTTCTTAATCCAGATACAGCAAACTCTCTTGCAATTATAACTATAGCTGCCCAACTAGGTACCATTTGTAGCTCTACTAAAGATATTAAAGCTGATGTTACAAGCAGCTTGTCTGCAAGGGGGTCCATAAACTTTCCAAAGTTAGTAATTTGATTCCTGCTCCTAGCTATATACCCATCTAACTTATCTGTAAGTGACGCTAAAATAAATATAAATGTTGCAATAAATGTACCATATGGTATACCTTGAACAGCAATAAATATCAAAAAGATGGGAACTAAAAAGATTCTAATTACAGTTAATTTATTTGCAAGATTCATAAACCACAACTCCCATTAAATCATAATCGGCACAATTAGTAATCTTAACTTTAACTATTGCCCCAGTTTTTATATTCTCTTCTGAATCAAAGAATACTACACCATCTATTTCAGGAGCCATTTCATAACTTCTTCCATAGTAATATTCTCCATTATGTCCTTCAACAAGAATATCATAAATATTACTAATTTTCAATTCATTTATTTCTTTTGCCACTTCTTGTTGAACTAACATTAAGTTTCTTTCTCTAATTTCCTTTATCTCTTCAGGCACTTGCTTTTCCATCTTTGCAGCTGGTGTTCCCTCTTCTTGAGAATATTTAAACACCCCTACATTATCTAATTTATAATCTTGTAAAAACTTTGTTAATTCATTAAAATCTTCTTCTGTTTCACCTGGGAACCCTACAATTAAAGAAGTTCTTACTACAATACCAGGAATTCTCTCTCTTAATGTTTCAATCTTATTTATTATAGCTTCTTTGCTTGTTTTTCTTGCCATTAATCTTAAAATGTTATTGCTTATATGTTGTATTGGTAAATCTAAATATTTAACCACCTTATTGTTATTAGCTATTTCATCTATTAATTCATCATAGATTTCTTCTGGATAACAATATAATAGTCTTATCCATTCAATTCCATCAACCTTTGATAATTCTCTTAATAATTCATGTAACTTTTGGCCACCATAAAGATCTGTACCATACATAGTTAGGTCTTGAGCTATTAAAATTAATTCTTTTACACCACTCTTACTTAATAATTCTGCTTCTTTTATAATACTTTCTTTATCTCTACTTCTAAATTTTCCTCTTATTTTAGGAATAATACAATAAGTACAGAAATTGTTGCATCCTTCTGCTATCCTTAGATATGCTGTATGAGATTTTGTTGTAAGAATTCTTATACCTTCATTAATCTTTTGATCTGAATAATTTACTTCTATTAACTTTTCATCATTATTAATGAAGTTCATTATATACTCATTAATCTTTTCGTAGTCATTAACTCCAAGGGTAATATCTATTTCTGGCATTAATTCTTGTAACTCTTTTCCGTATCTTTGTGTAAGACAACCTGTAGCTATCAACATTTTACACTTATACTTATTCTTGTATTCTGCCATCTCTAAAATTGTATCTATAGATTCTTGCTTTGCTGACTCTATAAAACCACAAGTATTTACTATTATTATATCTGCTTCCTTTGGATTATTTGTTATTTCGTATTGCTCACTCATTCTACCTAGAATTATTTCTGCATCTACTCTATTCTTATCGCAGCCTAAGCTAACCATTCCAACTTTATACTTTTTCAAATGTGTTTCCTCCTGTGTATTACTCTACTTTAATACTATATCAAAAACATTTTATATCGCTTTTATAAGTATTACAAGTTAATTTTCTTCCATATTATCTGAATTATGGAGTAAATCTTCTTTTTTCATCAAAACTTGCCTTGGTCTACTTCCATCTTTAGGTGAAATTATTCCCCTTTCTTCTAGCTGATCCATTATTCTAGAAGCTCTATTAAAGCCAACTCTTAGTCTTCTTTGCAAGAAAGATGTTGATGCCTGCTCATATTCAATTACTAAATTTATAGCTTCTGGTAACAACTCGTCAGCATCATCACTACCATCTATATTCTTGCCTTCTGTTTCATTATTTATATGATTTAAAATAGATTCTTCATAAACTGCATCTTTTTCTTCTGACTTAATAAATTCTATTACCTTTTCAACTTCCTCTTCTGAGATGAAACATCCTTGAACTCTTTGAGGTTTACTTTCTCCAACAGGATAATAAAGCATATCACCTTTACCAAGTAATTTTTCAGCTCCAGCTGAATCTAGTATTGTTCTTGAGTCAACTTGTGAAGAAACAGCAAATGAAATTCTAGATGGTATGTTAGCTTTTATAACACCTGTAATTACGTCTACAGATGGTCTTTGAGTTGCTATTACAAGATGCATACCAGCAGCTCTTGCCATTTGTGCCAACCTTCCTATATAATCTTCCACATCATTAGGACAAACCATCATTAAGTCAGCAAGCTCATCTACAATTATAACTATATAAGGTAGCTTCTCCTCAATAATTCCTTTATCCATTAAAGCATTGTATGAATCAATATTTCTTACTCCCATTTCAGCAAAAAGATTATATCTTTTTGTCATCTCATTAACAGCCCAATTTAATGCAGCCGCCGCTTTCTTTGGGTCTGTTACTACAGGAATTAAAAGATGAGGTATTCCATTATAAACATTTAACTCAACAACCTTAGGGTCCACCATAAGTAATTTAACTTCATCAGGAGAATATTTATATAATAAACTTATAATTAAAGAATTAATACATACACTCTTACCAGAACCAGTAGCCCCTGCAATTAATGTATGTGGCATCTTACTTAAATCTCCTACAACACAAGCTCCTCCTATATCTTTTCCTAAAGCAAAGGCTAACTTTTTATTACTACTAGTAAACTCTTTTGAATCTAGTACTTCTCTTAAAAATACTGGTGTTTGCTTTTTATTTGGCACTTCTATACCAACTGCTGCCTTTCCAGGAATAGGTGCTTCAATTCTTACCCCAGAAGCTGCAAGACCTAATGCTATATCATCTGATAAATTTACTATTTTACTAACTTTTACACCAGGACTAGGCTGAAGTTCAAATCTAGTTACTGAAGGTCCCTTTGTAACTTGCACAACTTTTGCATCTACTCCAAAACTTCCTAGAGTTTCTTCTAGCTTATTTGCACTATCAATTAACTCTTTTTTATCAGAGCTATTTAATTTAGTTTTATTATTAACATTTAAAAGATCTGTATTAGGGAATACATATTCTTTTTTCTCAATTTCTTCTTTGTCTTCATTTAGTATATCTTCAATTTCTTTATTCACACTTTCCTTTATTCCGTTATCAAGCTTTTCTTTTTTAACAGAAGGCATAGCTTCCTCCCTGTTAATAAATGAAGATATTTCTTTTTCTGTGTTATTTTCTACAGCCACTTCAAGCTCATCATCAATAGTTGCATTTTTCATAAAATCAAGAATCTTTATTTTATGATTTACCCCCTTTAAAAACTCTTCCCTATTTGGCTCTAGTTTTTCTTCTTTTTCAATTACATTTATAAAGTCATTTCTTTCCTCGTTTTTGATTGTTGGTGAAATTTCTCTTCTCTTTTTAAATTCTTTCCTTTTTACATTTGCTCTTTCACCTAAATCAAAAATTGAAATACTAAATGTTAGTATAGCAGCTATAATTAGAAGAGCTATATACACAATAAATGAACCTACAAATCCAAGTATTTTAAATAAAGGATAAGATATAAGGTGTCCAACAAGACCTCCATTAAATCCATAATCAGCTTTTACTATCCTTTGAATTATATCACTCATACCCTTTCCAAAGGTAATATCCCTTAATGATTCTACATAAAATGTTCCTGAAAATAAAATAATTACCCCAACAAATAGAGTAATACCATAAAACTTTTTATCAAGATTTATTTTTCCTCTTCCCTTTAAATAATTATATCCTAAATAAATTAAATAAATAGGTACTACATAAGCTCCTATTCCTAATAGTAAATGTGATATCTTCTGTGAAAATGTAGATAAAAATCCAGCTAGGTTTGTATATATTGATACTGCACTCAGTATTCCACATGCTATAAATATAATTCCAGTAATTTCACTATTATGACTTTGTACTTTTTTCTTTGTTTCTTTTGTATTTTTTCTTTTACTATTACTTCTACTCACTTAAAATCACCCCATCATAATAATTTCTACACTTTCTCCTTAATTCCTTTTAAGAAAGAAAAAAAATAGGGCTTACTTCCCTATTTTTCATCTCCTATTAATTCATTTAATTTTTCAAGGGCTTTACTTATTCCCCCAACTTCATCTATAAGTCCACAATCTACAGCTTGCTTACCAATCAACATAGTTCCTACATCATTTAATAATTCATCTGTTTGCATCATAAACTCTTCTAATGTTTCTAGTTTAATATTCGAAGTTCTTACAATAAAATCATTGATTCTCTCTTGCATCTTCTTAAAGTAATCGAAAGTTTGTGAAACTCCTATAATAAATCCATTCATTCTTATTGGATGAATTATCATAGTAGCTGATGGAGTTATAAAAGAATAGTCAGAAGAAGTAGCTAAAGGTACTCCAATAGAGTGACCTCCTCCTATAACTATTGAAACCGTTGGTTTAGAAATTGAATTTATCATTTCTGATATTGCAAGACCAGCTTCAACATCTCCTCCTACTGTGTTTAGTACGATTAGTACACCTTTTACATTTTTATTTTGTTCTATAGAAATTAGTTGTGGTATTACGTGTTCGTACTTAGTTGCTTTGGTTTGGGCTGGTGAAACATTATGCCCTTCAATTTGCCCTATTATTGAAAGGACTTGAATTCTTTCATTTGGTACTGCCATCGTTGTGTTACCATATTCCTTAACAGATTTCATTTTCTCATTGTTTTCTTTTAATTCTTCTTGTGTTTCTTCACTTCCAGATTTTGTTGATTTATTTGTTAATTTAATATCCTCCATAAAAACATTCCTCCTGTACAGTTTTATTTTGTACAGGAGGAATGTTTTTATACTTTATAAAGATACAATTTTAAAGTTTAAAGGCTTTATGAAGAGCATTTATAGCTTTTTCTAAGTTTTCGGTATGAATTAAACACCAAATAGTCATATGTGAATCTGCAGTTTGTAATACCTCTATATTGCTATCGCTTAATGTTTTGTAAATTTTCGCCATAACACCAGGTATTCCCTTCATTCCTGCTCCTACTAAAGCTATAGTGCTACAGTCATCTATTAAAGTATATTTCAAATTTAATTTATCAAATATATCTTTTACAATATCCTTTGCTGCTTTAGATATTGTGAATACTTGTTGCCTTGGAAAAATATTAATTAAATCTAAACTAATCTTATTTGCAGCTATTATTTCTAACACATCATTATATCTATCATTCCCCTTATTATCATCAAGATTTAAGGTAACCTGAATTCTATCATCATGATTTGTTATGCTTGTAATTAGTCTTCTCTTCTTTCTATCTCCTACATTATTAATTAATGTACCTATTGTATCATTTAAAGTATTTTTAATCATAATAGGAATATTACCTTCTCTAGCATACTCAATAGCCTTAGGATGTATTACCTTAGAACCTTGGTCTGCAAGTTGGAACACCTCATCATAACTTATAATATCAATTACTGATGCACTCTTTACTATTCTAGGATCTGCAGTCATTACCCCATCAACATCTGTATATATTTCAATTCTTTCTGCATCTAACATTACTCCAAGTATTGAAGCTGTAGTATCGCTTCCACCTCTTCCTAATGTAGTGAAATATCCATTCTCTGTTATTCCCTGGAATCCAGTTACAACAGGAACTCTTCCTTGTGATATTACATCTAATATTTCTTTTTCATTAGTTGAAATTAAAGTTGCTTCACCAAAATTTTTATTAGTAATTACTCCAGCTTGTCCTCCTGTCATAGGAAAAGCATCAATGTTTTTACTACTCATATCTGATGACATTACAACAGAACTAATTATTTCTCCACAGCACATTAAAAGATCTGCTGCTAACTTATTTTCTTTTATAAAATTTTCATTAACTAAAGAAAGTAAAGTATCAGTTGCATATGGACTGCCCTTTCTACCCATTGCTGATACAACAACTACAGGACTATATCCATTATCAATTGACTCCTTTACTTTCGCCATTACTTTTTCTCTATTCTCCTTGGTAGAAACTGATGTACCGCCAAACTTTTGTATAACTATTTTCAAGTCATTACCTCCAGATTTTATAGCTTAGCTCTCTTTACATCATTATCTTCTGCATCAAGTATTATAGTTCTTGATCCAATCTTCTTTACACACTCCCATGGAATCTCTAAAAACTCTCTAGACCTACTGAATAGCCCCATCTTACTTCCAGTAGTATTTATAATAAGATATCGTATCTTTCCATCATCATCTACTACTAAGTCATTATTTTGAAGATAATCGTACTTTTCTCCATCATTAATGTTTATAAGTTCATATCTTTCTATTTCACTAAGTAACTTTATGTTTTCTCCTGACATAAAAATCCCTCCTTATTACCTACATAATACATATGATATAAAGAGAGATTTTATTCTTATATTTCTATTTTCCCAAAATTATTTTTATTATTATATTAATAGAAGGTGGCTTATGAAAAAAAATATTTTAAGAATTTTTCTGTTTTTTATCATTTCTATTATAAGTTTTTCAGCAAGTTTTAGAATCTCTGACTTAGATGTAGAAGCTAAACTTCAAAAAGATGGTTCAATGATAGTCAGTGAAGCTGTAACTTATGATATAGATGAAATAAATGGAATATACTTTGATATTGATGCAAAAGGATATGGTGGAATAACTTCTTTACAAGTTTTTGAAGATGAAGGACACTATGAAAATAATGTAATTTCTTATAGAGAAGTTGACCCTGTAAATTATGAAGTTACAGAAAATGATGGAGTGTATAGGATAAAACTTTATTCAAGAAATAATAATAATACAAGAACATTTAAGTTTGTCTATACATTGCCAGAAGCTATAAAAGTTTATGATGATGTGGCTCAATTAAACAGAAAAATGGTAGGACAAGATTGGCAACAGGGGATATCTACTGTTAAAGTAACTATTGAAATTCCAGTATCAAAGGATTATGATAACTCAAATATTTTAGTTTTTGGGCATGGACCTTTGACTGGGGAAGTTGATAAAGTAGAAAATACTGTTGTGTATAAATTAGATGATTATTATCCAGGAGATTTTTTAGAAGCACATATTTTAATGGAGCCTGAAATATTTTCAGAATTTGATAAATCAAAAATAATTCATGTGAATATGAAACAAGAACTTTTAGATATGGAAGCAAGATTAGCTAATGAAGCTAATACAGAAAGAAATAGAGCAATAAAAATAAAAAAAGGTATGCAAATACTTTCTAATAATCCAAAGACAATTTTGGGTGCAGAAGCATCAATATGGGCAGTTTTAATGTACTATATACATATAGTATTTAAAAGAAAAAATAAATCTAAAAATAATGATGTAAAGTATTTAAGAGATTTACCTGATGATTCTTCTCCTGCTCTTGTTGGTGGAGTGATGACAAAAAGTGTCAATGATAATGAGATACTTGCTACCATTGTTGATCTAATCAGAAGAAAAGTTTTAACACTTGAAACTTCTGATAAAAAAACTATAATAACTTTAACAGGAAGTACAGAAACATTATCTGATCAAGAAAAAGCTCTAATAGATATCTATATAAATGATTTTGGAGATGGAAAATCTTTAGATTTGAAAAGTTTTGGATTTTTCCATAAAGTTCCAATGAGTACTGCTAGAAAATTTGAAAAAGGGAGTAGTTACATTACCAATGAAATAAATAGAAAAGGTTTAGTCTATGAACATATAGGTTATGGAGCTACGGGACTTCTTTCTTTATTTTCAACACTTTTTACTTTTGGAGGATTTGTAATTACTGGTCTTACAGGGAATCCAATTTTTATGCTTTCCTTCCCATTAGGAATTACACTTTCTTTTTCAAAAACTTCAGCTAAATGTCCAAGTAAAAAATTAGCTGAAACAATGAGTAAATGGCAAGCATTTAAAAATTTTTTATCAGATTATTCTCAATTAGAAGAAGCAAAAATTACTTCAATACATCTTTGGGAACAATATTTTGTTTATGCAATAGCATTGGGGGTATCTGATAAAGTAGTAAAAGCATATAGAAAAGCATTGGATATGGGTATTATAAAAGATGTTGATGGAATGACTAATCTTGCTTATTCACCTATATTTAATAGTGGATTTAGTCGTTCATTTAATAACTTAAATAGTGTGGTTAGTAAAACTAATTCAAGAGCAAATTCAGCAATAGCTTCAAGTAGAAGATCTAGTTCATCTGGTGGAGGTGGAGGATTTAGCTCTGGTTCATCTGGTGGAGGAGGTTCTCGTGGTGGAGGCGGAGGCTTCTAAAAATTCTATGAGTCATTAGGTTTTAAACAAAATATAATAAATATGGAAATCCCATTAAAAAAGATTTAGGAGGAAAAAAATGATAGCATTAGGAGTAATAATAGGAATAATTATAATTTTAGCTGTGGTAGCTATTGGCTATAAAAATAAGTTTGTAGTTTTAGATAACAGAGTTAAAAATTCTTGGAGTCAGATTGATGTACAAATGCAAAATAGATTTAGCCTTGTACCAAATTTAGTTGAAACAGTAAAAGGTTATGCAAAGCATGAAAAAGAAACTTTTGAAGGTATTGCAAATGCAAAAACAAGGTATATGTCAGCAACTACACCGGAAGAAAAAATGGAAGCTAATAATCAACTAAGTGGTTTCTTAGGCAGACTTTTTGCAATATCAGAAGCATATCCAGAATTAAAAGCAAATACAAGTTTTGAAAATTTACAAGCTCAACTTGTAGAAGTTGAAAATAAAATAAGATTTGCTAGACAATTCTATAATGATACAGTAACAGAATATAATCAAACTATTCAAATGTTCCCTGGCAGCTTATTTGCAGGATTTTTTAACTATCATAATGCAGAATTATTTAAAGCAAATGATATGGCAAGAGAAGAAGTACAAGTTAAATTTTAAACTATAATGGAGGTTTTTATGAAAAAAGATTTTTTAATGTCAGTAATAGTTGCTATTATTTTAGTTTTTGGTGTTAAAACTTATTATGAAAAAAAAGCTGATAATAACACTCAAATTACAGCAGAAAAGGAAGTTTCAAATGGAAACGAAAATGAAATGTTAGTACCTGGTTATGCCTTAGGGGAAATACCACCTATCACAGCACCGGAAATGCCTGATCTTTCTGTAACAGAAAATCCAGATGCAAAAATTACTTTGGATATGACTAAAAAGATATCATCTGTTCCTGGTATCAATGTTACACCTGTAAAGGTTGAAAATAGTAATATAGTTGGTGGAGATTATTCTATGCAAATTGGACAAAATGGAGATGGAAAATTTACTGATAAAAATAAATCTGTTCAAACTGATGGAAAAGGTGCAGGACAATATACAGATGAAAATGTAACTATACAAAGAAATGAAGATGGTTCAGGACAATATATTAATAAAGTGACTGGTGTTACACTCCAAGTTGATGCACAAGGAGAAGGAAAATATCTTGATGAAAAAAATAGAGTTTCATTCCAAATTGGTGCTGATGGAACAGGTGTATACAAAGATGAAAAGAATAATATAACAGTTACTATAAATGAAAAAAATGCTACTTATACAAGTGGTGACATCACAATGGAAAATAATGGTGATGGTAGTGGAACTTATAATGATAAAGCTAAAAATCTTTTAATAGAAAATGATGGAACAGGAAAAGCTAAAATAACATTTAATGGAAAAACTACTGAGGTGGATGCAAAACCTCTTGAAAAACCAGAAAAATTTCCTAAGTTAAAAATGGTACCTCCTGTTCCTAGTATAGAAGCAAATAGTCTTTTAATAACTTTAGATTCAGGTATACTTTTTGATGTTGATAAATATGATGTTCGTCCAGAAGCAGAAGAAGTTCTTAAGAATCTTGCTATTGTATTAAAAGAAGCAGATATAAAGGCGTTTGAAATAGATGGTCATACAGATTCTGATGCAGGTGATAAACATAATCAAATTTTATCAGAAAATCGTGCTAATGCTGTTAAGAATTTTTTAACTTCACAAGGTATAACAGCTGAAATTACAATAAAAGGTTATGGAAAAACTAGACCAATAGCTTCAAATGATACACCAGAAGGAGATCGGAAG
>ERZ1108166.910-NODE-910-length-13637-cov-4.480268_pt1 | contig 13637 bp, 9 predicted proteins | sample MGYA00403702_ERZ1108166 | MGnify/ENA primary metagenome ERZ1108166 (study PRJEB35170, sample SAMEA104062401) | human gut metagenome | biome: human gut; feature: human-associated habitat; material: faeces | place: Denmark | collected 2012-05-01 ...
GTAGAGCAGAGGACTGAAAATCCTCGTGTCGCTGGTTCGATTCCGGCTCTGGGCACTGCCAGAAGGCTATCTCCCACAACACATAGTTGTGGGATTTTTTTATACTATAGGAAAGGACGTACCAAAATGAAAGATTTTAAAATGGAAACAAAATGTCTTCATGCCGGTTACACCCCAGGAAAAGGGGAACCCTGTGCAGTTCCTATCTGCCAGAGCACAACCTTCAAATATGACACAACCGACGAAATGGGACAGCTTTTTGACTTAAAAGCAGAAGGCTATTTTTACACACGTCTTCAAAACCCTACAAATGACGCAGTTGCTGCAAAAATCGCAGCTCTGGAAGGCGGCGTGGCAGCTCTTCTTACCTCATCCGGACAGGCTGCAAACTTTTATGCTGTTTTTAATATCTGTGAAGCAGGCGACCACGTAGTCGCAGCATCCACCATTTACGGCGGAACGTTCAACCTCCTTGCAGTTACTTTCAAAAAATTGGGGATTGACTGTACTTTTGTAGATACAGATGCTAGCGAAGAAGAAATCGCAAAAGCTTTCCGCCCAAACACAAAAGTTCTTTTTGCAGAAACCATTGCAAACCCGGCTCTTGTTGTTCTTGACATTGAAAAATTCGCACATGCGGCTCACAGTCACGGCGTGCCTCTTATTGTAGATAATACTTTTGCCACACCGGTCAACTGCCGTCCATTCGAGTGGGGAGCTGACATTGTAACTCATTCCACTACAAAATATATGGACGGACATGCAGTTCAGGTAGGCGGAGCTATTGTAGACAGCGGAAACTTTGACTGGGATGCTTACGGTCATAAATACCACGGTCTTACAGAACCGGATGAATCTTATCACGGCGTTGTATACACAAAACAGTTTGGAAAAAAAGCCTATATCACAAAGGCAACTTCTCAGCTTATGCGCGACCTTGGCTCTATTCCTTCTCCTATGAACTGTTTCCTTTTAAATCTCGGTCTGGAAACACTTCCTCTCCGTGTGGAGCGCCACTGCTTCAACGCTCAGAAGGTCGCAGAATTTTTAAATGCTCATGAAAAAGTAAGCTCTGTAAATTATGCAGGACTTCCCGGAGATAAATATTACGAGCTCGCCAAAAAATATATGCCAAAGGGAACCTGCGGCGTTATTTCTTTCGAATTGAACGGGGGAAGAGATGCAGCTGTCCGCTTTATGGACAGCCTGGAGCTTGCTAATATTGCCACTCACGTTGCTGCATCAAAAACTATGGTTCTCCATCCTGCAAGCCACACACACCGTCAAATGAACGATGCACAGCTTGCAGAAGCAGGTGTTTCTCCTGGAATGATTCGTCTTTCCATTGGAATCGAGAACGTAGACGACATTATTGAAGATCTGAAAAAAGCGTTGGAAAACGCATAAGAAAAAAGGCAGAGGAAATATACTTTTGTATGTTCTCCTCTGTCTTTTTAATACTCATAACTTCTTCACTGTATTTTACTGTATCAAATACACATCTGTATAATATACGCCCTTACTTTCCCCTTCTTCATGACTTGCAACGTAAATATCAATACAGTTTGTCTTAATTGCTCCGCCGCAGTCTTCTGCCACGTAAACCTGCCCATTAATTACAACCTGAGAACCGTATGGAATCTGAGATGGGTCTACTGCAATGGTGTGGTTTGTAGTTGCAGTTACACCTGTCGAAGTAATACCGTTCGCCCAGGGACCACAACAAATACTGCATGGACAGTAATGCGTAATACGAAACTTTCCAAGAGGCTTCAACGATGCATCTGAGGAAACGGCAACTGGAGTTCCTATCTGTACTCCGTCTATCACGCCTTCCACGCCTCCTGCTGAAGCAACGCCGTCTACTGCTTCCGCAAAAATACCGCTTCCTTCACTTTTTGAAAGCACTCCTGCCGAAGCGTCGGCTACCTGTACCGCTGCTTTATTCTCCCCTGGCGTCTGCTCCTCTTTTGTACTTCCTTCCTGCTGCTTCTTATCATCTTCCACCGCATTTACAATCTTATCGGAAGCTCCCTGATTCCCCTTATCTTCCAGCACATTCGTAGGAATATAGCCGTTTTTTTCATTTCCTTCCTCATCGAGATACACAATTCGACTCCATGTATCGTCTATCTTGGCTGTCCGCCGGACTTCATCCATTTCCAGAAGTTCTCCTACTACCTGTCCGTCTTTTTTCCCTGGAAAATCTAAAATGTCACAGTCCTTTGCCGCTGTTACCTTCTCATCCACCTCTACTACGCTCGTTTCTTCACTTAACGCCGTATCCGAAATATATCCCAAAATCCGGTTGCCTTTTTCATCTTCACAGTATGCCTTGCTCCAGCCATTGTCACACACTGCCATTCTGGAAATCTCCGTTCCCAGAAGAACGGTTCCAAGTGCCTTGCCCTTTTCTCCCGGCATACTTCTCACAATCGCTTCTTTTACAGTAACATAGACTTTATCTTCTTTTGCAAGTACCTGTACTTCATTTCCCTCTCCGTCCTCTACGGAAAAACTTTTCTCCGGTTTCCCCTCTTTTTTATAATAAACTTCTGCCTCATGATACCCCGACACTCCGGCAAATACCGGAACCGTAACAAAAAACGAAGCGAATATACAGACTACTGTCATTAATTTTTTCATTAAAAAAGCCCCTCCTGTCACTCTCTGCCTGTGACTGTATCATAGCACACCCCTGTTTCTTTTTCAATTTTCCTTTGTGGATTTAGATTTTTTTAAGAATTATGAATCATAAAAAGCTTCACAAATACCAGATTTCACGTTACAATAAACTTATGAATACAAAAGATATTTCCAATAAAGAGCGAAGATACAAACAGAGACAGAAGGAACGGGAGCAGCAGGTGAGCCGCCAGAAAATGTTTCTTGGCGCAGCCGCACTTATCTTTGTGTTTCTTATATGGAAGCTATTCTTTTCCAATCCCGGAGACGTTGGCTTACAATCTGTTAATTCTGCCTGTGAAGCCTACAGAAGCCAGGTGGAGAAAGCAGCTTCCGATTACGGCATGACAGAATATGTTGAGCTTATTCTTGCCCTTATGATGCAGGAAAGTTCCGGACAGGGAAGCGATGTAATGCAATCTTCAGAAGGCGCATTCAACACCTTATACCCTCAGGTTCCCGGTGGTATCACAGACGTTTCCTACTCGATTCAGTGCGGTATACAGGAATTAAAATACTCTATGGATAAAGCCGGTGTCAAAAGCCCTACGGATTTTAAGCGTATCCGTCTTGCGCTTCAGGGATATAATTTCGGAGCAGATTCTTATTTTTCTTATCTTGAGGATAATAACATTACTTCCTGGAGTTTTGAATCCGCAAAAGAATTTGCGCGAATTGCAAGCGGCAACACCCAAAGACATGAGGAAGACCCTCTTCATGACCCTGCCGGTCCGTGGGATTATGGAGACCAGAGATACCCGGAACATGTGCTGCGCTATTATCATCCGGAGAAATCCTGAAAATTTTTCTCTATTACATAAAAGTCAAATATTTTTTTGATTTTTTCAAAAAAACATTTGACTTTTCCAGATTTATGTAGTAAAATATCACTTGTCCTTAAGACATGAAATAACAGGATTTGCGATAGTGGCGTAGTTGGTAACGCGCGACCTTGCCAAGGTCGAGACCGCGGGTTCGAGCCCCGTCTATCGCTCTTTGGGACTCTGAGATGTCAGAGTCCTTTTTACTTATCAGGAAATTGCTTTGTGAATTTCCTGTTATATATTTTCTTCCGCAAATTCTTTGCGGCCATATTTCTCTCTGTATTTTCCGGGGGTGAGACCGGTATATTTTTTGAATTGTTTCCCCAGATGACTTTGTGAAGAATATCCTAAATATGCTGCAATTTCTGCGTAAGTATATTGGGAATAGATGAGTAAGTTTTTTACGAGTCTTATTTTTTCTTTTTGAATAAATTCTGATATAGTCACATGCTCGCATTTTTGAAAAAGCCCGGACAAATAGTTTGGATTTAACTCCAGGACTTCTGCAATTTCACATATGGAAATTTTTCCGTGAAGGTGAGAAAAAATATAATCCTTACATCGGCTGATGTGTAAACTGGAATCTTTCAAAGCACTTTCCGGATTTTCTTCTTTCAGGTCATGAACCATCTGTGCGTAATGAAATTCGGCGGAATGAGCAAGATGGATAAGCGCCGGAATATCGTTGCATTCTTCAATTTGCTGAATATAGGTGTCGCTAAGTGAAAAGGAAAGCTCTGAGAGAACGCCGCCCCGTATGGCTGCGCGGCTTGCCAGAGTAATAAGAACGATTGCAAGATTTTTTGTATGGCGAAGGGGGTCTTTTGCAAGCGTTCCGATTTCTCCGGTATAATCCTCTTCCAGACTTCGTTTTAATTGTTCTAAATCTCCATGTTCAATACTTGAAAATTCTCGAATTTCCTGATCATAAGGATTATGTGTTTTTCCTTGTTCTCTGTTTTGAAAAACAAGTTCTGAAAAATATTTTTCTGCTTGTTCTTCTATTTGAAAATCTGTGCAGCTTAAGGCATATAAATCATTTTCTGTCAGGATTTCCTCTGTACAAAGATTATAAACAAGAAGAATGTCCTGAATAAGTGTTGAAAAATCACAGAGCGGTAAGTCTGAGAACTCAGAGAGTTTTCCTTCTTTTTTTGAAATCTCATATTTTAAATGGACAGTCTGCGAAAAACGGACAGGTCCGATAAGAAAGTCAAATTTCGGCGTAGGGACAAAGGCATAAACATGGTTCTGATTTACAGAAAAAAGAAACGGAAAAAGCAAAGATACAGGACAGGAGAGAAATTCTTTTAAATTCTTATTTTCAGAAAAGGCATCAGAAAAATCTACACGTCCACAGAAAGAAGATGTAAACTGACCGCTTTTTTCATATTGCTTTACAAAGGTGTGAAGATGGTAGGAGATATGTTGCATAAGATAACGATAATTCATATAATCCATCCTTTCGTATGTTATTCTAAAAATCTGATTTCAGTATAACATATTTCATGTGATAAAAGTGATAAAAATATGAAAAAAGTAATATAAAATGAGGAATATTTTTTTTAAAATACGGACAGAACGTAGCGGTGAGTCAGATATGATGCGTTACAAAATGAGCAAAAGAAAAAGGAGAAGAACATGAAAGTAAAAGGCGTAAATCTTGGAAACTGGCTTGTACTGGAAAAATGGATGAGTCCTGCATTGTTTGAGGGAACAACAGCGGAAGATGAATATTATCTTCCTACGCAGCTGTCGAAAGAGGTATATGAGGCGAGAATTAAAATTCATCGTTCGGAATATATTACAGAGCGTGATTTCACGAGAATCAAGGCAATGGGTATGGATGCAGTGCGGATTCCTGTTCCGTATTTTATTTTTGGAGACAGAGAGCCGTTTATCGGTTGTGTTGAAGAGCTGGATAAGGCGTTTAACTGGGCAGAAAGATATGGCCTTCAGATTCTGATTGATCTTCATACAGCGCCGGACAGTCAGAACGGATTTGACAACGGAGGAATCAGCGGAGTATGCAAGTGGTCCCAGCAGCCGGATGAGGTGGAATTTGAGCTTACGGTTTTGGAACGTCTGGCAGAGAGATACGGAACGAGGAAAGGCCTTTGGGGAATCGAGATTTTAAATGAGCCTGTACTGGAAGATATGTGGGAATCTATGCACGTTGCGGAGAGGTATCCGGCAGTGGATCCGGAAAAGGCTAAAGGAACAAAACCAAATACAATGGAATTTGTCCGTCAGTTTTATCTTGATGCTTATGACAGAATCAGAAAACACATGCCGGAAGAAAAATATGTAGTTTTTCATGACGCGTTTCGCTTAAAAGCCTGGAAGGATTTTATGCGTGAGGATAAGTATAAAAATGTAGTTCTGGATACTCATAATTATCTGATGATGGCCGAGATGGAAGGGTGCGAACAGACGGTTGAAGGGTATGTGCATTATGTAAAAGAACATTTTGCGAAAGATATAGAAGAAATGCAGCAGTATTTTCCGGTTATCTGCGGAGAGTGGTGTCTCTTTAATTCACTTGCAGTAGGACGTGATACAAAAGGCGGACAGACGGTGTTAAATGGAATGGAAGGCGTCTCTGAAGAAAAAATGACAGATGAGGAGAAAAAAGCTATTTATAATGCAGTTGCAGAGGCGCAGCTTCAGGCATGGGAAAAAGGAAGCGGATATTTCTACTGGAGCTATAAGCTTCTGACAGATACAGTAAATGAGAATGGCTGGGTTGGCTGGGATAGCTGGGATTTCGGAAGATGTCATGATTTTGGCTGGTTTCCGGCACAAAATTTATAAAATATAAGAGAGAAGAGGAGAGAAAAAATGAGAACAACAGAAGAAGAAATGAATCCAAATGCAAGACTTTCTTTTATTGAAAGATTTGCATATGGCGTAGGAGATTATGCGGGCAATCTTGTATATTCTGCAATCAGCGCATTTTTACTTGTGTATTATACAAATGTCGTAGGAGCAAGCGCGGCGGCAGCAGCGTCTATTATTGCGTTTTCAAAAATTCTGGATGGAATTTCCGATTTGGCAATGGGCTACATTGTAGACCATACGCACAGCAAATGGGGGAAAGCGCGTCCCTGGATTGCAAGACTCTGTATTCCGCTTGCAGTATGTACTGTCCTGATGTTCAGTGTGCCGACAAGCCTTCACGGTAAAGCGCAGCTTGTTTATATGTTTCTTACATACAATCTTGTTTCTACTGTTTTTTACACTGGAATCAATGTTCCTTACGCAACGATGCACGGGCTTATGACAACAAACCAGTATGAGAGAGGTCTTCTTGGAAACTTCAGAAATCTTCTTGCTACGGCGGGAACCATGACTATCAATACAGTAGTTATGAAAATGACAGGTTTTTTTGGAGATGGAGACGCTTACTCTCAGAAAGGCTGGACAATGACAATGGCAGCCCTGATGGTAGTATTTGTTATTTTAAATATGTTTATGTTTTTCACCTGTAAAGAAAGAGTTGTGGAAAAAACAGACGAAGGAAATAAAGTTTCTTTTGCAAAAGGTCTGAAAGGTCTTGTTGTAAACAAATATTGGGTGCTGATGGTAGTGGCTCTGTTTTCCATGTATTTTATGATGTCCTGTTTCTTTGGTTCTGCTTTTTATTTTGCAAAATACAATATGGGAAATGAAGGACAGTACGCAATGGTGGCAAATCTTCTTTCTGTTGCACAGATTGTAACACTGTTTATAACTCCTTTTGTAATGAAAAAAGCAAGTAAAAGAAACGTATTTATGATTGGTATGCTGATTGCTACAATCGGTTTTGTTATATCAGGTTTTACAACAGACTATGGAATGATCTGTCTGTCTTCTGTAATAAAGGGAATTGGTTTCGGCTGTGGCGGAGCAACTATGTTCGGCTGTCTTCAGGACGCCATTACATATGGAGAATGGTACAGCGGATATGGTACGGCAGGAATGGGAAATGCAGCCTCGTCTTTTTGTATGAAAGTCGGTTCTGGAATAGGAACAGCGGCTCTTGGATGGATTTTAGGAGCGGGAGGATTCAGCGCAGAGAAAGCGGTACAGAGTGCAGGCTCTCTTACTGCAATTAATGTTTCATTTGCATGGGTTCCCGTTGTCACTTCCGTAATCTGTATTATATGTATGCTGCTCTTTGATTTGGATAAGAAATATGACAAAGCAGTTGAAGATCTTTCAAAAGGAAAACATAGAGAAGTTTAACAGGAGATTTATCATATGAAGCAAGAGTTGTTATTGGGAGCAGCTTATTATCCGGAATATATGCCTTATGACAGAATAGAAAAAGATCTGGAAATGATGAAAAAAGCAGGCATGAATGTAATCCGTATTGCAGAATCTACATGGAGTACACTGGAGCCGGAGCCGGGAAAATTTAATTTTTCTTATATTGATGCCGCTATTTGGGAAGCGGAAAAACAGAATATGAAGGTCATAATAGGGACACCTACATATGCCATACCGGCATGGCTTTGTAAAAAAGACGGAGATGTAATGGTTACAACAAAATCAGGACAGATAAAGTACGGTCACAGACAGAAGATGAATCTGTGGAATCCGACTTTCCGGTTTTATGCAGAGCGGGTTATCCGGGAACTTATGGCGCATACGGCGAATCATCCGCTTGTAATTGGTTTTCAGCTTGATAATGAAACGAAGCATTATGGAAATACAGGTAAACAGATACAGGAAAAATTTCTTGCATATCTTCGGGAGAAATATAAAACGACAGAAGAGTTAAATAAAGCTTTTCATCTTTCTTACTGGAGTAATTCCATTCACAGCTGGGATGATTTTCCGGATATAGAAGGGTGTATCAACGGAGGACTTTGCGGAGAATTTGAAAAATTCAGACGGACGCTTACGGCAGAATATCTAAGCTGGCAGGCAGATATTGTAAGAGAATATAAGAGAGAAGACCAGTTTATCACCCATAATTTTGATTTTGAGTGGAAAAAATTTGGAGCAGATATTGCGCAGGATGGATATTCCTATGGAGTTCAGCCTGATATTTGCCATTACGAAGCGTCGAAATGTCTTACTGTTTCCGGGTGCGACATTTATCATCCAACTCAGGATGCGCTTACAGGGGCTGAAATAGCATTCGGAGGAGATGAAATCCGTTCTCTGAAAAATGACAATTACCTTGTGCTTGAATGTCAGGCGCAGGCGTTTAAATACTGGACTCCCTATCCGGGACAGCTTCGCCTGCAGGCATACAGCCATCTGGCTTCCGGGGCAAAGGGACTTCTTTACTGGAACTGGCACTCTATTCATAATGGCTATGAAACATACTGGAAAGGGTTATTAAGTCATGATTTACAGGAGAACCCCGCTTATGAGGAGGCGTGTGTTTTTGGACAGGAGTGGAAAAAACTCGGGGCGGAGAATCTGCAGATAAAAAAGAAAAACAGGGTGGCTCTTTTAATAGATAACCATACTTTGACAGCTTTTCAATGGTTTCCTGTTGACAGAGATTTAAGCTATAACGATATTGTGCGATGGATGTACGATAGTCTGTATGAATTGAATATAGAATGCGATGTGGTAGATGTAAATGCTCTTGATATAAAGGAGTATGATATGATTGTCACACCGGCTTTATACAGTACCGGGGAGAAGCTTCTGGAGCAGCTGGAAGAATTTGTAAAATCAGGAGGTGTCCTTGTAAGTACCTTTAAATCCTTTGTTTCTGATGAACACTTTACGGTGTGGAACGATACACAGCCCCATCGTCTTTTCAAATGCTTTGGTATGAGCTACAATCAGTTTACAGAACCGGGAAGTATGACGTTAAAAGGGGAGAAGGTGAAGTATTTTGCAGAACTTTTAAAACCGGAGACAGCAAAAAGCCTGGGAGATTATGAGCATAAATACTGGGGAAAATATGCTGGTATTACAGAAAATAAATATGGCAGAGGATTCGCCTGTTACATAGGCTGCTATACGACGAAAAAGATATTGAAAGATGTGCTGGGAAAAGCGGCAGACCGTGCCGGGATTTTAAAGGAAGGTACAGAGCTTTCTTTCCCTGTTATTGTAAGGAGCGGTGTAAATGGAAAGGAGAAAGTCCTTCACTATATACTTCATTACAGTGAGAAAGAGAGAAAGATTTTATGTCCATACAAAAAGGTCAGGGATATTTTGACTGAAGAAATATATGAAAAAGGCGATATTCTGCACCTGAAGGACTGGGCTGTGAAAATACTGGAGGAAATGGAATGAAAGCAGTTTTATATACGACAGAAGATAGCAGGGTGAAAAAAGAAATTGTTTCTTCTGTAAAAGATTCCGGCATTGAGGAAAATGTGGTGAACATTTACGGACATATAAAGTACCAGGTATTTGAAGGATTCGGAGGCGCTCTTACAGACGCTTCCGGATTTGTATTTTCGAAAATGTCACCGGAGCAGCAGAAAGAAATGCTGGATATGTATTTTAAAGAGGAAAACATGGGATATAATCAGGTGCGTATACATATGGACAGCTGTGATTTTTCCACACATATGTATGAGGCGGATTCTTTTGAGGAGGATAAAAATCTGGAGAAGTTTTCTTTTGCAGACACAGAAAAATATATTATTCCTCTTCTTGAAGCAGCGGAGGAGGCTGCAGGCAAAAAGCTTAATATCATGCTTTCTCCCTGGTCGCCGCCCGCTTATATGAAGACAAATAATGGACGGAAAAAAGGCGGTTCTTTAAAGCCTCAATACAGAAAACAGTGGGCGGAATATATCTGCCGCTATATTGAGGAGTTTAAAAAGCGCGGATACAGAGTGAACAGAATTTCAGTACAAAATGAGCCGAAGGCGGTGCAGGAATGGGATTCCTGTATTTATACGCCGGAGGAGGAAAAGGTATTTCTACGGGATTTTCTGTATCCTGCTCTGGAGCAGCATGGTTTGGGAGAGATAGAAATTTTTATCTGGGATCACAATAAAGAGAGAGTATATGAGAGGGCAGAAACAATTCTGGACAGGGAGACGGAAGATATGGTATCAGGGGTTGCGTTTCACTGGTACAGCGGGGACCATTTTGAATCTCTTGATCTGCTCCGCCAGATATATCCGGATAAAAAACTGATTTTATCAGAAAGCTGTCTGGAGTTTGGAAAGTATGAAAAAGAGTCACAACAGGAAAATGCGGAACGCCTTGCACATGATATGACAGGGAACCTGAATCATGGAATGTGTGGATTTTATGACTGGAATGTTCTTCTGGACAGTCAGGGAGGACCAAATCATACAGAGAATTTCTGTGATGCGCCATATCTGTTTGATATGGAAAAGAAGGTTCTTATAAAGAGAAAATGTCTGGAATATAACTGGCATTTTGCGCATTTTATCAAGCCGGGAGCCGTACGCCTTGCCGTTACAAGATATACAGATAAGCTGGATATAACAGCATGGGAAAATCCGGACGGAAATATTGTATTTATAATCTTAAACAGAGAAGACGGGACAATGCCGTGTAATCTCCGGATAGAAGGGGAAGAATTTGCATTCCATATTCTCCCTCATACCATGATAAGCGGCATTATCGATAAAACTTTTAAATAGAAAGGACAGAAGAATATGATCAAGAATCCAATACTTCCGGGATTTAATCCGGACCCATGTATTTGTCGCAAAGGAGACGACTATTATCTGGCAGTTTCTACATTTGAGTGGTTTCCGGGTATTCCTGTGTACCATTCCAGGGATTTAAAAAACTGGGAACTGTACACGCATGTACTGACAGATGACATAGAGGTAGACTTAAAAAAGCTTCCTTCTGCAAAGGGAATCTGGGCTCCCTGTCTTACCTATTGTGAAAAAGAAGAGCTGTTTTATGTGGTGTATGGAGTAATGAATTCCATGAATGCCAGATACTTTGATGTAGATAATTTTGTGATTACGGCAAAAGATATAAAAGGTCCGTGGAGCAAACCGGTTTATCTTCATTCTTCAGGATTTGACGCATCCATGTTTCATGACGATGACGGAAGAAAATGGGTGGTTTCTCTTGAATGGGAGACAAGAGAAGGATACGAAAAACCGGGAGCTATCTGTATGGTAGAATATTCACCGGAAAAGCAGGAAATTATAGGGTATCCGAAAATAATCTGGCGGGGAGGTACGGACAGAGGCTGCATAGAAGCGCCGCATCTGACAAAGAAAAACGGATATTATTATATTATGTGCGCAGAGGGTGGAACCGGGTATAATCACTGCGTTACTATGGGGCGTGCAAAAAATATATGGGGACCGTATGAGAAGGATCCTCAAAATCCGATTCTTACTTCTGTTCCTGGAGAATCTAATGAGCGGCAGGATCCCGATCACCTGAAACCAAAATATTTTAACCCGGACTCTGTTTTGCAGAAATCCGGTCATGGAAGTTATGTAGAGACACAAAACGGAGAGGTGTATCTGGTGCATTTAACAGCACGTCCCTTTGTGCCGGAGCTTCGCTGCACTCTCGGAAGAGAAACGGCAATCCAGAAAATGAAGTGGACAGAAGATAATTGGCTTCGAATGTCAGATGGAAGTAATCTTGCAAAAACGGAGGTAGAAGAGAGCGGTCTTTTAGAATATCCTGTAAGTAAAATACCGGATTTTGATGATTTTAACGGGGATGAGCTTGGCATCTGGTATTACGCCCCGCGTATTATGCCACAGTCTTTTGCTGATGTAAAAGCAAGACCGGGATATGTTCGTTTAAGAGGACAGGAATCTCGAACTTCTTTAAATAAAGTAAGTATTCTTGCCAGAAAGCTTACAAGTGTATATGCGGTTATTACAACAAAAATGGAATTTATTCCTGAAGTACACCAGCACAGCGCCGGATTGATTTTATATTATGATAATATGAATTATATTAACCTCAGAAAATATTACAGCGAGACACTTGGGCAGAGTGCGCTCTCTGTTATCCAGCTGGAAAACGGAGTGAAGACAGAATTTTTAAATTCCAGAATTCCGGTAGAAGATATGCCTGTATATCTTCGTCTTCATATTAAAGGCCGCCAGTCCTGGTTTGAATGGAGCTATGACGGACAAACATATAAAAAAATCGGGCGCGTGTTTGATACCACACGTTTTTCAGATGAATACTGTAAATATGGGGAATTTACAGGTACTATGGTGGGAATTACCTGTGCAGACAGGGTAAAGCATAAGCATTATGCAGATTTTGATTTCTTTGATTATCAGGCTGATCTGGACAAAGGCGTAGAATAAAAACATACCCTTATACAGAAACTTAATTGTGCTGTATAAGGGTATTTCTGTCTATTCCTTTTCTGGATGCTCCATCAGACTTCCTGCCTTTCGTCACTAACAAGACTGTAGAAGGTGAGAAGATAAAGGCCGCATAATCCCACAAGTCCGTAAATGATTCTGGAAAGCCAGCTCATGCTTCCGAAAATCATAGCTACAAGGTTGAAATTAAAAAATCCGATAAGCCCCCAGTTGACAGCACCTATGACTGCCACAGTAAGGGCAAAATACTGCAAAAATTTATTTCCCATAAATCATTCTCCTTTCTGAGGAATAGTATTTCCCGAAAGCAGAAAAATATGTAAAACAGCCTCCGTTTTTTGACGGAGGCTGCAGGAAAATTATTTGATTTTTAAAATCTGAGAAGCTGTCTTTCCATCGCTGAAAGTAAAGGTTTCACTTGCTTTTAAGGTGACGTCGCTCTCGTCGGAAAGGCTGAATACCTGACATACATTCACTGTTTTTCCAGGTTCAATTTCTTTCATGAAATTGTCAGCTGCGGCATCGTTTGTCTCAGGAATGGAGGCGCCGCAGACGTTTCCGTTCTGATAAGCCTGAATATTTACATCCACCATTGCACTGGAAGAGGCAGAGCCGTTGTTTGTGTAATCATAGTATACAAGAAGACATGGTTTTCCGGCAAAATCTTTTCCAACCCGGTGCTGAGTATAATGAATTGCAAACTTATCTGTTTCCATATCAATGGTGTCTGTATCAGAGGGAGAAGGAACGGCATCTACTGCATTTCCGGAAAGAGAATTTTCAAGCTCAGTTGCAATACTCTGAAAGTTGGCAGACATTACTTTTACAGTCTGCTCGTCAAGAGACGCAATTTTCCATTCAT
>ERZ1108166.920-NODE-920-length-13377-cov-5.249962_pt1 | contig 13377 bp, 19 predicted proteins | sample MGYA00403702_ERZ1108166 | MGnify/ENA primary metagenome ERZ1108166 (study PRJEB35170, sample SAMEA104062401) | human gut metagenome | biome: human gut; feature: human-associated habitat; material: faeces | place: Denmark | collected 2012-05-01 ...
GTGGGTAATAGTAAATTGAATATACTAGGGGATGGTGCAAGCTTGAGTTTGAAAGGAGAAATTGCCTTTTCAACAGATAGTTTTGTTATTAATCCTCTTTTTTTCGCGGGTGGAGATATAGGAAAGCTTGCAGTTTGTGGAACTTGTAATGATTTATTAATGTGTGGCAGCATTCCTAAATATCTAAGTTTGGGATTAATAATTGAAGAGGGATTAAGTATAGAAAACTTAAACAGGATAATTGAATCTTTAAGTGAAACAGCAAAGATAGCAGGAGTAGAAATAGTAACTGGAGACACTAAGGTAGTTGAGAAGGGACATGGAGATGGAATATTTATTAATACTTCTGGAATAGGTATTAAAGTGGAAAGCTTAAGGTTAGGAAAAGAAAGAATTAAACCTGGTGATAAGGTGATAGTAACAGGAAATATAGGAGATCATGGCATATCCATTATGTGTGAAAGAAATAACTTTTTTCAAGGAGCAGTAAAATCAGATTGTGCTTATTTATATCCATTAGCTTCTATAATATTTGAATATGGTGACAAAATTAAGATTTTAAGAGATCCAACAAGGGGAGGAGTGGCAACGACATTAAATGAATTTGTAGATGGAACTAATTATTCTATTGAAATTCAAGAAGAAAGCTTGCCTTTTAGTGAGGGAGCTTTAGGAGCTAGTGAGATATTAGGTATAGATTTATTATACGCGGCAAATGAGGGGAAGGCTTTAATAGTTGTAGATGAAAGCATTGCAGAGGAACTTGTAGAAAAGCTAAGAAAGGTGGATTTAGGTAAGGATGCTTCTATTATAGGAGAGGTTGTCTCTTATGAAAAGGAAAAGGTATTACTTAAAGGACCTTTAGGAGGTAGGAGAATTTTAAACAAATTGGCTTCAGATTTATTTCCAAGAATATGTTAAGAAAGAGGTGAGAAGAATGCATGACTTTAATGGGATTGAAATTAAAAAAGGAGACCTGCTAGATAGTGTTAAAGCTATGTATAAGGAAAAACGAAGGCTGGTTATGATTAATGGTTACATTAATGAAAATAAGGAAAATGTAATTGCGTATAACTTTGATGTTAATGGCGATATAACAACCTACTTAGTAAAAGGGGAAGAGGTGCTTCCATCTATAACTCCCATTTATTCAGCTTCAGCAAGGTGGGCAGAAGAGGAAATAGAGGAAATGATGAATATGAAGTTTGAGGGGTTAGATAGGTCTGGTAGATTATTCTTACCAGAAGAATTTAAAGATGGTGAAGGACAAATATTAGTTATGCCATTAAGTGAATTAAAGAAATATAAGGATAAATAAAAGGGGTGAGGTAAATGAGTTATGTTGTACCTTTAGGGCCTTATCATCCAGCACTAGAAGAGCCTGTTCATGTAAAGCTTTTTACTGAGGGGGAAGAAATTAAGGATGCAAAGGTTTATATAGGATATAACCATAGAGGAATTGAAAAGTTATGTGAAGAAAGAAACCATATTCAAACAATTACACTTGTTGAAAGAGTATGTGGCATATGTTCTCATTCTCATACTTTAGCTTATTGTTTAGCTGTAGAAAAGATAGCAGGAATGGAAGTTCCTAAAAGAGGAGATTACTTAAGGGTAATTACCTGTGAGCTTGAAAGACTACATTCTCATTTTTTATGGTTAGGTTTAGCTGCCCATATAATAGGGTTTGATTCATTGTTTATGATGTGTTTTGAAAAGAGAGAAAAGATAATGGACATGCTAGAAACACTATCAGGAAATAGAGTTAACTATGCAATGAATATTATAGGTGGTGCAAGAAGAGATATTAATGATGAAATTGAAAAGGATTTAAGAGAGAAGCTTAGCATTTTAAAAGAAGACTTTAAAGCTATATTCGATATTTATGCTAACGATAAAACTGTAGCACTAAGAACTAAAGGAGTTGGAGTTTTAACAAATGAAGATGCCTTTATATATGGAGCTTGTGGACCACACGGAAGGGCATCGGGAATGAAGGATGATGTTAGAAAGGTTGATCCATATTGTTCTTATGATGATTTTGATTTTAAAGCTATAGTTCAAGCAGAAGGAGATGTATTCTCAAGAGCTGTTGTTAGATTACTAGAAATAGAAGAGAGTATAAAAATAATTGAACAAGCCTTAGATAATATGCCTGATACACCAATTAACTTAGGTATGAAAATGCCAAAGGTTCCAAAGGGAGAGTATTTCTCAAGAATTGAAGCACCTAGAGGTGAGGTATCATACTATGTTGTTTCTAATGGTGGACAAACTAATGGAAGAGTAAATATACATGTACCAACATTTAAAAATGCAGCTACTGTACCAGTTATGCTTAAGGGTAATACTATAGCAGATGCAGGTTTAATAGTTGCAAGTATAGACCCTTGTTTCTCTTGTTTGGATAGATAGATGCATGAATTATCAGTTACTGAAGGTATCTTAAAAATATGCAAAGATGAGGAAAAAAAGAATAACTTTAAAAGTATAAAAGAAATAAGAATAAAGGTTGGAGAATTAACAGGGCTAGTATCTAGCTGTATAGATTACTATTTTAATGTAATAAGTAAGGATACAGTAGCAGAAGGTGCAAAGTTAATTGTAGAAAAGCTTCCGATAAAAATTGAGTGTAGAGAATGCTTATATGAAGGGGAGATACCTAAGGGAAATCATACTTGTCCTAAATGTAATTCATATAAGATAAAAATAAAGAATGGCAAGGAATTTTATGTAGACAGTTTGGAGGTTGAGTAATATGGAGATTAAGGTTGTTAAACAAATTATGGAGTGGAATGAAAATTGTCATAAAGAACTTCAAGATGAATTGAAAGAAAAGAAGGTATTTATGATTAACATAATGGGTTCTCCAGGAGCAGGAAAAACAACATTTATATTAGGTTTAATAGATGAACTTAAAAGATCAGGAATTAAAGTAGGGGTTATTGAGGGTGATATTGCAGGTAAAATAGATGCAGAAAAAATGGCTGAAAGAGGAATACCTGTAGTTCAATTAAATACAGATGGAGCTTGTCATATAGAAGCTATGTCTATAAAGAACATACTTCCACAATTTGATTTAGACCATTTAGATATTATCATTATTGAAAATATAGGAAATCTTGTTTGCCCAGCAGAGTTTGATATAGGGGAGAGTCTTAAGGTAGCTTTACTTAGCATTCCAGAAGGTGACGACAAGGTTGAAAAGTATCCATTAATGTTTACAAGAGCAGATGCTTTAGTATTAACAAAGTATGACTTAATAAATTATTTTGAATTTAATGAGGAAAGAGTAGAGAGGAATGCATTAATAAGAAATGATGAGCTTAAGTTATTTAAGGTAAATTCTAAGAATGAAGATGATATAAAGGAATTTAAAAATTGGCTTATTTCTAAAATTGAGGAATAGGGGGGAAAGGATATGAGAAATAAAAAGGGTATTTTTGCAACTTCCCTTTTTGCTTTTGTATTTTGGATTTTATTTGTATTACAAGATATAAATATATTCAAAATTGATATCCAAGAAGTAATTGTTGGATTAATAGTATCTGTAATAATTGGGTATTTTACATGTCCACTTTTTATAAAGGAAGATGGAACTTGGCTATTTAAAGAAAATAGATTCTTTAGATTAATAGCTTATATACCTTTTTATACAGTGGCTTTAATGAAGGCGAATATTGATGTAGCAAAAAGAGCTTTATCTAAAAACGTAAAGATAAATCCAGGTATAGTTAAAATTCCAACAGAGTTAGTATCAGATTATGGGTTATCAATGCTAGCAAACTCTATAACTTTAACACCTGGAACAATTGTTATGGACATTATAGAAGAGGACGGAAAAAATTATTTATATGTTCATTGGATAGACGTTGAAACTGAAGAAGAAGATAAAGCAGGAGAAATAATCAAGGGAGACTTTGAGAATAGGATAAGGGGGATTTTTAAATAATGGATATGAGTAATGATTTAATGATAGTTGCAATAATCCTATCTCTCTTATCGTTAGTACTTTTATATAGAGTATTTAGGGGCCCTCACATTATAGATAGGGTAGTGGCAGCAGACTGTATAGATATAATCTTAGGTGTTGTATTAATATTATTTGGTTGTATTGAAGAGAGAAGTTTGTTTGTGGACCTTGGTCTTATAATGACATTACTTGGCTTTATTGGTACGGTGCTTATTTCTAAGTATTTGGAGGGGAAAATATGATAGTGGTAAGAATTTTAATAGATTTACTATTTGCAGTTGGAATATTCTTTACCATAGCTGGAATCGTAGGAATGATTAGAATGCCAGATACCTATTGTAGACTACAATCATCAACTAATATTGCAACTATGGGGGCATTACCAATTACTCTTGGATGTTCTATATATGGGTTTGCTATTGGAAATTCTTCTTTAGGAATAAAGGCTTTAGTTATTATGTTCTTTTTAATTATAACTAACCCAGTGGCATCACATGCTATGACAAGAGCTGCATATAAAACAAAGGCCAAGTTATTTGAGAAGAATAAGTGTGATCACTATGGGAGGGATGAAGAGGATGAATAGTTTTGCTATATTAAATACAATTATTATCCTTGGAATGATTATTGCTGCTGCATCCCTTTTATTTATTGAGGAATTATTACCATCAATAATAGCTATGTCAATTATGGGAAGTTTTTTAGCATTAGAGTTTTTGCTATTAAAGGCACCAGATGTAGCTTTGGCAGAGGCAGCAGTAGGAGCAATACTTACTCCAATAATCTTTATAGTTACCTTAAAGAAGGTAAAAGATAAGAAAGATAATAAGGAGGAAGAAAAATGAAGAAATCAATAGGAATTCTTTCTCTTTTGGTAATAACTGTTGCGTTCATTTTTGTAGGATTTAAGATGGTTGATATGCCTTCCACTTATAAGGGAGCAGCAGAAATTATAGTAAATGAAACTCAAGAAAAAACAGGAGCTATAAACTCTGTTACATCAATAGTATTTGATTTCAGAGGATATGATACCCTTGGAGAATCATTTGTTTTATTTACAGCAGTTTGTGGAGCAACAGCTGTTCTAAGAAAAAGAAGAGCTAAGGGGGTAGGAAATCATGAAGAAGAATAGAAAGCAAAAGGATATAATAGTCCCTTCTTGTGCAGATTTAGTTATACCTATAACTCTTGTTCTTGGAGCTTATATCATACTTCATGGACACTTAAGTCCAGGTGGTGGATTCCAAGGAGGAGTTTTACTTACTGGTGCTATTGCCATATTCTTTATAGCATATGGAAGAGATAAAGTATTAAAAACATTTCATTTAAATAGGTTAAAGACATCAGAGGATTTAGGTGCCTTAGCATTTGTTTTAGTAGCATCTTTAGGAGTTATATATGGAGCAGCCTTCTTTGGAAATGTAATTTGGAAAGGAACTTTAGGAAAATTATTTTCTTCAGGAACAATATTTTTAATGAATTTTGCTGTAGGATATAAAGTTCTTGCAGGAATTGGAGTTCTTCTTCTTATAATGATAGGCACTTTAAGAGATGATGAGGAAGGGGGATTAGAGGATGATAATTAATTATATAGGAGCTTTTCTCCTTATTGTAATTGGACTAGCTTTGATTATTTTTAAGAAGAATCTTATAAAAATAGTTATAGGTATGGGCGTTATGGATTCAGGAATAAATCTATTGCTAATTACAATTGGATTTAGAGCGGGTGGTACTGCCCCTATATTTATAAGTGATTTAAAAGATGGTGCTTTCTTTGTTGATCCTATTCCTCAAGCATTAACACTTACCTCTATAGTAATTGGAGCTTGTGTTACAGCTTTAGCACTATCTTTAGTTATAAAGATAAAGGAAAGGTATGGAAGCATAGAATCTGACAAGGTAAGGAGGCTTAAAGGATGAGTAATGATTATTCAGGATATCCTTTAATAGCTATACTTACACCTTTTGTATTAGCATTTTTAATAGGTCTATTTAAGGAAAAATATATAAAGATAAAGAAAGCTATTGTTGTATTGGGATGCATGGCATCATTTATTATAACAGTGCTATTAATAAAGCCTGTATTTTTAGATGGAAAAATAATAACTTATTGGCTAGGAAATTGGAAGCCTGTAGATAATATTGCTATAGGTATAGGAATGGAGGTAGATGCTCTATCTTTATTTGTAGGTTTAATAATAACAGCAGCTTGTGCATTAAGTTCTATATATTCAATTAAATATATGAGCAAGGATGATGGGCTTGGTAAGTACTATACACTATTTTTACTTTTAGCAGGTAGTATGATAGGTTTTGTATTTACTGGTGATTTATTTAATATGTATGTAATGCTAGAAATAATGACATTTGCAGCCATTGCATTAACAGCATTTAGAACTCAGAAGGATAAGGCCTTAGAAGCTGGATTTAAATATTTAGTAATTGGGGGACTAGGTTCTTCTCTAATTCTTATGGGAACAGCATTAATGTATGCTCAAACTCATACTTTAAATATTGCACAAATAGCTTTAGAGCTAAATAGTGGAGGAGATAAGTTTACTCCAGTAACAATTCTAGCTTTAGCATTATTATTAGTTGGATATGCAGTTAAATCATTTATGGTTCCATGTCATACATGGCCACCTGATGCTCATATGTCAGCACCATCTTCAATTTCTATGTTACTTTCAGGAGTAATGAGTAAGACTGGTGTTTATGGGTTAATAAGAATATTATTTATGATATTTATGGTAAGTGGCAATAAGGCATTAGCATATCTAGTAATGATATGGGGAGCTATAACCATGGTAGTAGGAGTTTCTATGGCACTTTTACAAACAGACTTTAAGAGACTTCTTGCATTTCACTCAGTATCTCAATTAGGTTATGTAATTACTGGTATAGGTGTAGGTTTAACTGCAGCAGATGGTATTGCAAATCTAGGGCTTATGGGTGGATTATATCATATGGTTAATCATGCCTCCTTTAAGTGCTTGTTGTTCCTGTGTGCAGGGGCAGTGCTTTACCGCGTGGGAACTACAGATTTAAATAAGGTTTCAGGACTTGGCAAAAAGATGCCTTTTACAGCAGTGATGTTTTTTATAGGAGCAGCAGCAATTAGTGGTATACCTCCATTTAATGGCTTTGCCTCTAAGTGGATATTGTATCAATCTACTTCAGAAACGCAAATACCAATAATAACAATTGTAGAACTTATAGTTTCTGTTCTTACGTTAGCTTCATTTATTAAAGTTGGACATTCTGTTTTCTTTGGAGCTGAAAGAGAGGAACTAAAGGAAGTAAAAGAAGTTCCATTTACTATGAAGCTACCAATGGGAATATTAGCATTAATATGCTTTGTTTTTGGTATATGTTCTAATTATGTTATTAAAGGAGTATTAGTACCTATCGTTGAGGCTATAAGAAATGTTCCTAAATATATAGATAATATGCTATTAGGAGATTTGTCATTATTACATCTTGAGAATTATACAAAGAGTGATTTGGATTTTGCATTTAGAGGAGAATATAATCCAGAGTCATTTTTAGTACTTTTCTTTATAGGAGTAATAGCTATAATTGTAGCAATGACTTTTGGAATTCATAAGCTTGGTAAATGTAGAGTTGAAAGTAGCTCTTTAGAAGGAGCAATGGATACCAAATATGAAGTCTTTACAGGGGGAGAAAAAGAAGAATTCTCAAAGGTTGGACCTCATGATTTATTCTGGGGTATGAAACATGATTTTAAAGGATATTTCAATAGATTAAGTAATGCCCATTCAGGAGTTGTAAATGATTATGCACTTTGGGTAGTTGTAAGCATGGCAGTTATAATAATCTATTGCTTTATAACATTATAGGGGGTGAGTAGATATGGAAATAGCTAAATTTATTTTTCATGTATTAATTTTTCCAGGAGGATTATTTGCAATAGCTATGGCATTACTTATGTCTGGAATAGATAGAAAGCTTGTTGCTAAAATGCAATTAAGACAAGGACCTCCACTACTTCAACCATTTTATGATTTTATAAAGCTATTAGGTAAGGATGTAATAGTTCCAAGAAACGCACTTAGAAAAGCCTTCCTTTTGGCTCCTATAGTTGGACTAGCTAGTGTGTTAATAATACCTATATTTATTCCTATGTACCAAGAGGCTTTTATAAATAGTACAGCTGATATTATAGTTATAATATATCTTTTAACAATACCAGCAGTAATGTTAGTAGTAGGCGGAAGTTCTTCATCTTCTCCATTAGCTGGAATAGGAGCTTCAAGAGAAGTTGTAACAATGCTTGCTTATGAATTGCCTATGGTTATGTCTATACTTGCAGTTTGCAAAAAGGCAGGAGCATTTATGGGAACTAACGTAAGTTTTTCACTATTAGGTATACAAGGATTTCAAGTAGCTGATGGAATGGGATTATTTCATATAACACTAATACCAGCAGCCATAGCATTTTTAATGGTTATTCCAGCCGAAGTAGGTGTTGTACCATTTGATATGGCTGAAGCTGAAACAGAAATTTGTGAAGGACCTTTAGTAGAGTATAGTGGATTATACTTAGCTTTATATAAACTAACAAGTCATATTAAGGCATTTATTATGTCAGGATTATTTGTAGCACTATTCTTAGGTGGAAAAGGTATAGGAGTCACTGGAAATGATACTTTAAATATAATACTGAATGTAATATTATTCTTGATTTTAACACTTGTTGTTATGTTTATATCTATAACTTTAGTTAGAGCTATAGCTGGAAGATTTAAAATTAATCAAGGATTAAAGTTCTTTTGGACAGTACCAGCTGTGTTATCTTTAATAAGCTTCTTGGCTATTACATTAGCTATGTGATTGGAGGGATTTAAATGGGGTTAATGAGTTTAAGTAAAGAGAAGTCTCCTTGGATATATCATTTAAACACAGGTTCATGTAATGGGTGCGATATAGAGTTAGTAGCACTTTTAGGGCCAAGATATGATGTGGAAAGGTTTGGAGTAAAGCTTACAGGAAGCCCAAAGCATGCAGATATCGTTATAGTAACAGGACCAGTTACAACACAGTCTAGAGAAAGAATGCTAAGAGTTTTATCACAGGTTCCAGAGCCTAAGGTGGTTATGTCTATAGGATCTTGTCCAATGTCTTGTAATGTGTTTAAGGGAAGTTACTCAGTAGATGGTCCTTTAGATAAATGGACAAAAGTTGATGTGGCTGTAGGTGGGTGTGCACCAAAGCCAGAAGCAATTATTCAGGGGTTAGTTGAAGCTGTTAAGATATTAAAAGATAAAAGAGGAGGGGATAAATAATGATACCTTATTTAAAGGAAGCAATAGGAAATTTATTTAAACCTTCAGTAACATCTAAGTTTCCAGAGAAACCAGTAGAAACTCCTAAGAATTATAGGGGAAGAATAAGTTTTAATGCAGAGCAGTGTATTGGATGTGGAATGTGTATAAGAGTTTGCTCACCAGGTGCCATAACTAAAACTCAAAAGCCAGTGGAAGGTGGACAAGAGATAACAATGGAGTTTGATTTAAGTTCCTGTACTTTTTGTGGTATGTGTAGTGATTTTTGTCCTAAAAAGACAATTACACTTACTGGAGATTCTCAAATGGTAGAACTAGATAAGAATAATTTTAAAGTTAGTGGATCTTTTATTAAGAAAGCTCCACCGAAACCAACACCAGAGCAATTAAAGAAAATAGCAGAAGCTAAAAAAGCAGCTGCAGAAAAGAAAGCCTTAGAAAATAAAGTTACAAGTTAAAAAAGGTGGGGGGATATTTATTTTACTTGTTAGAAGAGTGCTATTTAGCACTCTTTTTTTGGAATTAAAAGTAATTAAATTGAATTAAAAGTTAATAAAAGTAATTTAATAACATCATATAGTAAAAGGTATATAAATACACCAAAAGAGAGATAAAATGAGATAAATTGCTGTGGATATGATTTCAATAAGATACAAAATTTTACTAAAGTTTAAATTGTAAGTATAATCCTATATGATTATGAGATCATGGAGGGATAAAATGATGTATAAGGATATAAATCTTCAACAGGAGATTTATAGACAAGACGTATACAAATTAATGGACTGGTTAAGAGATGATGAAGTAAGCCGTTATTTAAATGAAGAAAAAGGAATAGTAAATTCATTAGATTATTTATTAAGAGCTTCAACAGTTCCTGTACTAACACCATATTTTAGTCAAGGAGGACCTTTCTATATAATAGAATATAAGAAAGATTCTGTAGGATATCTTAAATTGGTTCCCAAAGGTAAGATAGTAGAAATAGTTATAGCTATAGGAAATAAAGAAAAGTGGGGACAAGGAATAGGTACACTAGCTTTGAAGAAAGGTATTTCAGAAGCTTTTTTAAGTTATAGGGCAAATGAGATAGTAGCAAAAATTCATCATAATAACATTAGGTCAAAAAAAATATTTAGAAAAGTTGGATTTACAATGGAAGATACATTAAAAGTTGAAAATTTGTATTCTTTAACATTTGATGATTATATAAAGGGATATAGTAAAGAGAGGATTAGTTAAAATCCTCTCTTTTTTGCTTCAGCTCCACTTTCATTTATTCCTGGTTTTTCTACAGTGGTATTAAAACTACTTTTTGCATATTGACCTTGAGATTTAACTCCATTTCTTAAATAATCTTTTTTATCATAATCTCTGTTATTATTATTATCCAAAATAATCACCTCTTAATCTTATTCTGTATTAGTATGTGAAGAAAAAGTTTTTTTAAACAAAAGTATATATGTCATTAAGTTGAAATATTTAGTAGTTAGAATAAATATAAAGGAAATTAAGATTTTCTTATAAATTTAACTAGATAAATATAGTATAATAGTAGTGGGTTAATATGAAATTTAACTTGTAAAGAGAGGAAATGCTATGAAAGAATCACTTATAGAGTTATGTAATAGAGTAATAAATAATTATAAGAAATCAAAAGAAGATTTTAGATATGATGGGGAATATATAAATCATTTTGCATCATTAATTTATGGAAATAGAAATAAGGAAGTACCTACAAAAAGAATAAAAGAAATAAGATCATTTATAAAAAATAATACATCAAGAATGTCTTATTTTAGGGGAGATATTCTATATATATTATCATTTTTAATAGGTAACGAAGAAAGTTGGGAAAACATTACTGAAAAAATAATTTTAGTATATGAAGAATTAATAGAAAAAGGGTTTAAAGAAAGTCATTATTTGGTGTTAACATCTTATGCAATAGTAAAGTATTCTAAAGGGAAAGACCTTAACTATATAATTAATAAAACACATTATATATATGAGGACATGAAGCAAAAATATGATAACGTTACCAACGAAGAAGATCATCTTCAATGTGCCTTATTAGCATTAAATGATATTAATACTGGTGAGTTATATTTAAAAATGAAAGGCGTATTTGAACTGATTTCAGACTTTGATATGTTTTCAAGAAATAGTGTACAAGGACTTGCGATGACAGTTTTATTAAATAAAAAGGTAGAAGACTTGAATATTATATATAACTTATTGAAAGAATTTGAAAATAGAGATATAAAAATTAGTCATCAATTTTTATCTATAATAGGTATGATTAATGTAGAAGATGGTGTCCAAAGATATGTGGACAAAGTAGAAATGGTTATAGATTATTTATGTGAGGTAGAATCACAGTATGAGTTTTATATGGATAGAAGCTTTAGAGCCTTCATAGCTATTATGCTTATAGAATTCTCAAAAGAAGTAGAAGAGGAGAGATATCTAGAGGAACTATTATCTATGGGAGTATATTCTTTTTTAGTAAGTAAGAATCAAGGAGTATTCTCGGAGGTATTAGCCTAAGTTTAACTTATGGATAGAATAATTTTGCATGTTGATATGGATGCATTCTTTGCATCAGTAGAACAATTAGATAACCCAAGCCTAAGAGGAAAGCCTGTAATTGTAGGAGGAGTAAGTGAGAGAGGTGTAGTTTCTACATGCTCTTATGAGGCAAGAAAATATGGTGTACATTCAGCTATGCCTGGATTTATGGCTAGAAGCAAATGTCCAATGGGAATCTTTTTACCTGTAAGATATGGCAGATATAAAGAGATTTCTAATAAAATTTTTGATATTTTTAAAGAGATAACACCAGTTATAGAACCTTTATCTATAGATGAGGCTTTTCTAGATATAACAGACACTGATTTTAAGGATGGAAAAAGAGTGGCGTTATACATAAAGGATAGGGTAAAAAAGGAAATAGGATTAAACCTATCTATAGGTATTTCATATAATAAGTTTTTAGCAAAGCTTGCATCTGATTGGAATAAACCAAACGGAATTATGGAAATAAGGGAAGATATGATTCCAGATATTTTATTACCTTTATCTATTTCTAAAATAAATGGCTTAGGAAAAAAATCAGTTGGAAAGCTAAATAATATGGGGATATTTACTGTTCAGGATTTATATTTACTTCCTAGGGAGTTTTTCCATAGTTATTTAGGGAAGTCAGGTATAGATATTTATAATAGAATTAGAGGGATAGATGACAGAGAAGTACAAGTAACTAGGGAAAGAAAATCTGTAGGAAAAGAAAGAACTTTAAAGTTTAATACATCAGATAAAGATGAATTATTAGTTTACTTAAAAGACTTTTCAGAAGAAATTAGTAGAATATTAGCTAGTAAAAATATGATGGGAAAGACTATAACCTTAAAATATAAAACTGGAGAATTTGAAAATCATACAAGAAGTAAAACTTTAAATAAATATATATATAAAAGTGAGGATATTTATTCTGTATGTAGGGAACTTTTGGAGCTAGAAGATTTAAAAGACGAGCTAAGATTAATAGGATTAAGTATATCTTCATTTAAAGAGACAGAAATAGAACAATTATCATTATTTTAAAAAAGTAGTTGCAAATATTTTGTTGAATTAATATAATAATAGAAAATAAAGTAAAATCAGTAACCGAAGAAAGTACTTATGGGTAAATGGTTAAGCGAGCCGTCGTTTGGTGAAAGGTACGGAACAGGAGCTTTTAAGGAATGGGCTTTGGTAGATGCGATGTGAAATTATTTTATAAGAGTAGCTTAGCCGTTTTCAAACGTTACATTGATAGGATATAAAATGTTAAGTTGTATCTAAAAAGAGGGAAACAATAAAATTGTTTCTAAATATGGGTGGCACCACGAGTCTATCGTCCCAACAGGATGATAGGCTCTTTTTAACGTCTAGAAATGTATAAAGAATTTTTAGTGGCAAATATTTATGGATACAGGTCTTGAGTGGTGAAAATATGTTAAGACGTTAAAAATAAAAAATTATAGTGCCACCGCAGAACGCCAAAAGCAAGTTTTGGAACCTGTGGTATGGCTCAAAAAAATCGACGACTCAGCA
>ERZ1108166.934-NODE-934-length-13176-cov-5.073622_pt1 | contig 13176 bp, 10 predicted proteins | sample MGYA00403702_ERZ1108166 | MGnify/ENA primary metagenome ERZ1108166 (study PRJEB35170, sample SAMEA104062401) | human gut metagenome | biome: human gut; feature: human-associated habitat; material: faeces | place: Denmark | collected 2012-05-01 ...
CGCGCAGGCTTCAGGTGCCTGTGGTAGCAATATCGTGTGGGTTCAAGTCCCATCTCCTGCATTATTTTTTTGTCAAAATAAAACGTCGGAAATTTCTGGATAAAAACAGGGTTTCCGGCGTTTTTGCATTGAGCAAAAAGCGGTGGCAGCGGATATAAAACATTAAAAAAAGTTTGATTCATACAATTATTTTTAGGGAAAAATTTATTGCCAAACAAATGCTCTTGTGATACAATTTTGAAGATTTAGGATAAAATAATACAGTGAAAGATGCCAGACGAATTGTCCGCACTTTGTGCTTTCACAATTCTGCCCCTGGCATATAAAATTTAAAGAGAAAGGGAGATTGTATGAAAGCATTTCTGATATTAGAAGATGGCCATGTATTTACAGGAAAAAGTATTGGTTCAACAAGAGAAGTCATCAGCGAAATTGTCTTTAACACTTCTATGACCGGTTATCTGGAAGTAATGACAGACCCTTCTTATGCAGGGCAGGCAGTCTGCATGACATATCCTTTAATAGGAAATTACGGAATCTGTTATGATGACCAGGAGTCCGGGAAGCCGTGGATTGACGCTTTTATTGTGCGGGAACTTTCACGTGTTCCGAGCAATTTCAGAAGCGTAGATACCATTCAGCATTTTCTGACAAAGCATGACATTCCCGGAATTGCAGGGATTGACACAAGAGCGCTTACCAGAATCCTTCGGGAGAAGGGAACAATGAATGGCATGATTACAGTCAATGAAGATTATGATTTAGATGCGATTCTCCCCAGATTAAAAGCATATACAACCGGAAAGGTGGTAGAGAAAGTAACCTGCCGGGAAAAAGAAATTTTAAAAGGAAACGGTCCAAAGGTTGCACTTATGGATTTTGGGGCAAAGAGAAATATTGCACGTTCCTTAAATGAAAGAGGCTGCCAGGTAACTATTTATCCGGCGCTTACATCAGCAGAAGAAATTTTAAAAGATAATCCGGACGGTATTATGTTAAGTAATGGTCCTGGAGACCCGAAGGAATGTACTTCTATTATAAAGGAAGTGAAAAAACTTTACGATTCCAATGTGCCGATTTTTGCAATCTGTCTTGGACATCAGCTTATGGCTCTTGCAACAGGGGGAGATACTTATAAGATGAAATACGGACACAGAGGCGGTAACCATCCTGTAAAAGACCTGGAAACAGGAAGAGTTTATATTTCTTCCCAGAACCACGGATATGTAGTAGACGCAAAAGGGCTTGAGGAAAAACACATTGCCCGTCCTGCCTTTGTAAACGTAAATGATGGGACAAACGAGGGAATGGCTTACGAGGGAAAAAACATCTTTACTGTACAGTTCCACCCGGAAGCGTGTCCTGGACCGCTTGATTCCGGATACTTATTTGACCGCTTTATGAAAATGATGGGAGGGGAAAAATAATGCCAAGAAATAAAGACATAAAAAAAGTACTTGTAATTGGTTCCGGTCCGATTATCATTGGACAGGCTGCAGAGTTTGACTATGCAGGAACACAGGCATGCCGTTCCCTGAAAGAAGAGGGACTTGAGGTAGTTCTTTTAAATTCAAACCCTGCCACCATTATGACAGATAAAGATATTGCAGACCGCGTTTATATTGAGCCTCTTACAGTTGAAGTAGTAGAGCAGCTTATTTTAAAGGAAAAACCGGACAGCGTTCTTCCAACGCTTGGAGGACAGGCGGGATTAAACCTTGCTATGGAGCTTGAAGAAAAAGGCTTCTTAAAAGAACATAATGTGCGCCTTATTGGTACGACAGCAGAGACAATTAAAAAGGCGGAGGACCGTCAGGAATTTAAAGATACAATGGAAAAAATCGGAGAGCCGGTTGCTGCTTCCAAGGTGGTTACTACAGTGGAAGACGGTGTTTTATTTACAAATACCATCGGATACCCGGTTGTTCTTCGTCCTGCTTACACACTTGGAGGAAGCGGCGGCGGAATCGCAAATAATGAGGTTGAGCTCCGCGAAATCCTGGAAAACGGTCTTCGTCTTTCACGAGTAGGAGAGGTTCTTGTAGAGCGCTGTATTGCCGGCTGGAAAGAAATTGAGTATGAGGTAATGCGGGACAGCGCAGGAAACTGCATTACAGTCTGCAACATGGAAAACATTGACCCTGTAGGTGTGCATACAGGAGATTCTATTGTTGTAGCTCCGTCACAGACACTTGGGGACAAAGAATACCAGATGCTTCGTACATCTGCTCTTAACATTATTACAGAGCTTGGAATTACAGGAGGATGTAATGTACAGTATGCGCTTCATCCGGAGAGTTTTGAATACTGCGTTATTGAGGTAAACCCGCGAGTGAGCCGTTCTTCTGCACTTGCAAGTAAGGCGACAGGATACCCCATTGCAAAGGTTGCGGCAAAAATTGCTCTGGGTTATACTCTGGACGAAATTCCAAACGCAATTACAGGAAAAACATACGCAAGCTTTGAGCCGATGCTTGACTACTGCGTTGTAAAAATTCCCCGTCTTCCATTCGATAAATTTATTACAGCAAAGAGAACCCTTACAACACAGATGAAAGCAACTGGAGAAGTTATGAGTATCTGCCATAACTTTGAGGGGGCTCTTATGAAAGCCATCCGTTCTCTGGAGCAGCACGTAGACAGCCTGATGTCATATGATTTTACAGGGCTTTCTGATGAAGAGCTTTTAGAGGAGCTAAAGGTTGTAGACGACAGAAGAATCTGGAAAATAGCAGAGGCAGTAAGAAGGGGAATCCCGGAAGCAATTCTTCACGATATTACAAAGATTGATTTATGGTTTATTGATAAGCTTTCTATTTTAGTGGAGATGGAAGAAGCGCTTAAAACACAGGAGCTTACAAAAGAACTTCTTCTTGAAGCAAAACGAATGGAGTTCCCGGATTCCGTGATCGCTTCTCTTTCCGGAAAAACAGAAGGGGAAGTAAAGGAGCTTCGAAACAAATTCGGCATTAAAGCTGCCTATAAAATGGTAGATACCTGCGCAGCAGAATTTGCGGCAGAAACACCATATTATTACTCTGTATACGGAGATGAAGAAACAGAAAATGAGGCTGTTTCTGATTCCGGCAAAAAGAAAATCCTTGTACTTGGCTCCGGACCGATTCGTATCGGACAGGGTATCGAGTTCGATTTCTGTTCTGTACATTGTACCTGGGCATTTGCAAAAGAAGGATATGAGACGATTATTATCAACAACAACCCGGAAACAGTAAGTACAGACTTTGATATTGCAGATAAGCTGTATTTTGAGCCGCTGACTCCGGAAGATGTGGAAAACGTGGTAAATATGGAGAAACCGGACGGCGCAGTTGTACAGTTCGGTGGACAGACAGCCATTAAGCTTACAGAAGCTCTTATGAAAATGGGCGTAAAAATCCTGGGTACTTCTGCAGAGGACGTAGATGCTGCAGAGGACAGAGAGCTGTTTGATAAGATTCTGGAACAGTGCGAAATTCCAAGACCAAAGGGTCATACTGTTTTTACAGCAGAGGAAGCAAAAAAAGCGGCAGCACAGCTTGGTTATCCTGTTCTTGTACGTCCTTCCTACGTGCTTGGCGGACAGGGAATGCGAATTGCAGTCAGCGATGAAGATGTGGAAGAATATATCGGTATCATCAATCAGATTGCACAGGAGCACCCGATTCTTGTAGATAAGTACCTGATGGGAAAAGAAATCGAGGTAGACGCTGTATGTGATGGAGAAGATATTCTGATTCCTGGTATTATGGAGCACATTGAACGTGCAGGAATCCACTCCGGAGACAGTATTTCCGTATATCCGGCTCAGACAATCAGTGAGACGGCAAAGGAAACCATTGCAGAATATACACGCCGTCTTGCAAAAGCCCTTCATGTAGTGGGAATGATTAACATACAGTTTATTGTATGCGGGGAAGAGGTATATGTAATCGAGGTAAACCCACGTTCCAGCCGTACAGTTCCGTACATCAGCAAAGTAACGGGAATCCCTATTGTTCCTCTTGCAACGAAAGTGATTCTTGGATATAAATTAAAGGATATGGGATATGAGCCGGGACTTCAGCCTGAGGCAGAGCATATTGCCATTAAAATGCCGGTATTCTCCTTTGAAAAAATCAGAGGCGCAGATATAAGCCTTGGACCGGAGATGAAATCAACAGGAGAGTGTCTTGGAATCGCATCTACCTTTAATGAGGCGCTTTATAAGGCGTTCCTTGGAGCTGGAATCCGCCTTCCAAAGCATAAAAATATGATTATCACAGTAAAAGATGAGGATAAAGAGGATATTATTCCGATTGCAAAACGTTTTGAGGCCCAGGGATACCGCATTTATGCCACAAGAGGAACGGCAAAGGTGCTGAAAGAAAATGGCATCCGCGTGATTCGAACCAACAAGCTGGAGCAGCCTGCGCCAAACCTTATGGATTTGATTCTGGGACATAAGATTGATGTTGTCATTGATACGCCGCCGCAGGGTGTGGAGCATCAGAAGGACGGCTTCTTAATCAGAAGAAATGCAATTGAGACGGGAGTTAATGTTCTTACAAGCCTTGATACGGCAGAGGCGCTTGTGACAAGTCTGGAAAATACAGACCTTCATAACTTGAGCCTGATTGATATTGCAACAATCGCAGAAAGATAATATAATTTAGAGGACGGGGAAATTTGAAAGCTCCGTCCTCAATTATATTCAGAAAGGGGAAAAAATGAATATTTTCGAATTGTTAAAAGTAATTTTCCTCGGCATTGTAGAGGGAATTACAGAATGGCTCCCTATCAGCAGCACCGGACATATGATTCTGGTGGATGAATTTATTAAGCTGAATGTGTCGCCGGAATTTAAAGAACTTTTCTTTGTTGTCATTCAGTTGGGCGCTATTTTTGCAGTTATTCTTTTATATTGGAATAAACTGTGGCCTTTTTATATCCGGCCGATTACAAAGCGTCAAAGAGCAATGGCAAACAAGATGCCGACTGTACAGAGAGGGGCGTATCTTTTTGTGGAGCAGTTCTGCGATAAGGAAAAATGGATTTTGTGGTTCAAAATTTTCGTTGCATGTCTGCCTACGATTATTATTGCACTGCCGTTTAACGACATAATTGAAGAAAAGTTTAATAACTATGTGGTAGTGGCAATCGCTTTGATTGTATACGGCGTTTTGTTTATTGTTATCGAGAACTATAACAGAAGAAGGCGGGCATCCTGCCGAAATCTCCAGGAGCTTTCTTTCAAGACGGCTCTTATTATCGGGGCATTTCAGGTACTTTCCGTGATTCCGGGAACTTCACGTTCCGGTTCTACAATCATTGGCGGTATTCTGGCAGGAACATCAAGAACTGTGGCAGCAGAATTTACATTTTTCCTTGCAATTCCTGTTATGTTCGGGGCAAGCCTTTTAAAACTGGTAAAATTCGGTCTTAGTTTTACAGGAACAGAAGTGATTATCCTGCTGGTGGGATGTCTTGTATCTTTTGTTGTTTCCATTCTTGCTATTAAGTTTTTAGTCGGTTACATAAAGAAACACGATTTCAAGGCATTTGGCTGGTATCGGATTATTCTCGGCGTGCTTGTGCTTGGATATTTTGTGGGAAAAAATTTTCTTGCATAATCAGCAGCTGTTTTCAGCAGTGATAAATATAGGAAGGTGTTATTATGGGGAAATATATCATGGCTCTGGACCAGGGAACAACAAGTTCCCGGTGTATTCTTTTTGATAAAGCGGGGAAAATGTGCAGTGTGGCACGAAAAGAGTTTACGCAGTATTATCCCAAACCAGGATGGGTGGAACATGACCCCCATGAAATCTGGTCCTCCCAGATGGGGGTTGCTATTGAGGCAATGAGCCTGATTGGCGCAGATGCAGAGGATATTGAAGCAATCGGTATTACAAACCAGAGAGAAACAACCATTGTGTGGGACAAAAAAACAGGAAATCCCATATATCCGGCAATTGTGTGGCAGTGCCGCAGAACAGCAGGGATGATAGAAGAACTGGAAAAGGATGGATTTGGAGAAGTCATTCGAAAGAAAACAGGACTGATTCCAGATGCTTACTTTTCAGGTACAAAAATCAAGTGGATTCTTGAGAATGTAAATGGTGCAAAAGAGGCGGCAGAAAAAGGGGAGCTTTTATTTGGAACAGTAGATACCTGGCTTATCTGGAAGCTCACAAAGGGAAGAATCCATGTAACAGATTATACAAATGCTTCCAGAACTATGCTGTTTGATATTCACAAAAAGCAGTGGGATAAAGAAATTCTTTCTTATCTGGGGATTCCGGAAAATATGCTTCCGGAGGTAAAACCGAGCAGTTGTGTTTACGGTTATACAAGCGCCAGTCTTATTGGAGGAAGGATTCCTATTTCCGGGGCGGCAGGAGATCAGCAGGCTGCGCTTTTTGGTCAGTGCTGCTTTCAGCCGGGAGATGTGAAAAATACATATGGAACAGGTGGATTTCTTCTGATGCACACAGGAAACAGGGCGGTAGAGTCAAAGCAGGGACTTTTGACAACAATTGCTGTAAATCCGGATGGAAGTCCCGGATATGCTCTTGAGGGAAGTATTTTCGTGTGCGGAGCTGCCATTCAGTGGCTGCGCGATGAGCTGGAACTTCTGGAAAAAGCTTCTGAGTCGGAAAAATACTGCCTGTCTGTGCCGGATACAAATGGTGTGTACGTTGTGCCTGCTTTTGCAGGGCTTGGCGCGCCTTACTGGGATCAGTACGCAAGAGGCGCTGTTCTCGGTCTTACAAGAGGCGCAGGAAAAGCTCATCTTATTCGGGCAACAGTAGAGTCTCTTGCATATCAGGTACATGATGTGATTCGGGCTATGGAAAAAGATGCAGGGGTACGTTTAAATTCCCTCCGTGTGGACGGAGGGGCAAGCGCCAATGATTTTCTTATGCAGTTTCAGGCAGATATTCTGGGCGGCGAAGTAGTGCGTCCAAGCTGTATTGAAACAACAGCGCTTGGAGCAGCTTACCTTGCGGGAATGGCAACCGGATTCTGGGAAAACGCAGAGGAAGTAAAACAAAACTGGAGTCTGGAAAGAATATTTGAACCGTCTGCCGGCGAGGAAAAGAGAAAGAAACTGTTAAGAGGCTGGAAAAAGGCTGTGAAATGCACAAGAGACTGGGCGCGGGAAGAACAGTAAATTTCGGATATTCAAAAAGGGACTGTGTTTGGAAGAGAAATTTCTTTCATACACAGCCCCTTTTCTGTTGTTTTGCAATTATGCCCCACAAGGAATGCAAACCCTTCAGGGAGTGGGGGATTAAGGGCGTTCGAAGGGGATTTGTCCCCGTTGGCTTGGTAAGCTCAGGATTTCTCCTGTGTGTGACGTATCGTATCCTGTCTGGTTTTTAAGAATCGTCCTGTATTCCTCGGAGCGGATGATTTCCAAAAGCGGATGAAATCCCGGCTTTTCCATAGAATCTGTCTCCATAACAAGATACATGGGGACTTTTTTCAGAGGAAGAAAAGACAGAGCTTTTGTCTGACGGATAATCAGCTCTTCGCCAAGGGCTGCATCGGCGCTGCCGTCTATAATAGCGGCTGCTGTAGAAAGGTCAGATACCAGTTCTCTTTCATATCCGGAGATACTTTTGGGAGAAATCTGTTCTTTCATAAGAACCCGGTCAAGAAAAATCCGGCGTGTGCTTCCTTTTTCCCTGTTTGCAAAGGTAATATCAGAGCGTGTCAGGTCGCGGATATTTTTAATATGTTTGGGATTTCCTTTTTGGACATAAAGTCCTATAGGATATTCATAAAGACAGATAACTGTCAGTTCTGTTCCGGGAACAAGGCGGCAAATATCTTCTACAGAAAGGCTTGCAGAGGCAATGTGTGCCTTTTTGAAATAGAGAGAGTAAAGCCCGTTGTAGCTGTTCATATGAGACTGAAGCACCGGAATGCCGTCAGGGTGTATGGCCATCTGGCTTAAAAGAAGCTCCAGCGCAGGGGAGGTCTGTCCGCACAGAATCAGTCCGTTGGAATGGAGGAGATAATCTCTTTTTAAAAGAGAACTCTCCGGCTGAAAGTCCGGCGCTTTGAGAGACATCTCCATAGTGGCTTTGGAGCTTGCAGTTTTCAGGTACATGGCAAGCTGTTCTTCACTTACACGAAGTTGTTTGCCAACTTTTGAGGAAGAAAGCTCTCCTCGCTTAATCAGCTCATACACAGTATTTTTCTTGATTTTCAGCTTATCCGCAATTTCCTGGGCAGTATAAAATTTATTCATCAATTCCTACCATGACATTTGTAGCTTTAATCACAGCATAAGCGTCAGAGCCGACCTGTAAATTCAGTTCCTCAACAGCGCTGCAGGAGATAGTAGCTGTGATAATATTGCCTCCGCCTATATCAATAGATACAATAGAGTTTACAGCTCCCTTTTTAATACTTACAACTTTACCTTTTAACTGATTTCTTGCACTTAATTTCATGATTTTAGTCCTCGTTTCTTTGTGATTTTATGATTAATTTATAGTCGAATGAAAAACGTACGCTATAATAAGAAAAAGCAGTTCTTGTGACACGCTGTGCTTTCTGAAAAAGCTCCGCTTGGTCACAGCGAATCTGTTTTTTCTTTTATAGCTGTAAAGTTTAGCATTCCGCTTTAAATTTACCAAAACTTTAATTCAAGTGACAGATAAGCGGCACAGCAAAATAAAAAAATCTGCCATGTTTGCGGCGAATCGCAGAATCTATTCCGTGATATATGCTGGAAGATTATTTTAAAATATATCTTATCGTACAATCGCAGGAACTGGAGCGCGTCACAAAAACTGTTTTTTATAACTGTGTATTATACGATATTATATATTCCATCATAACATGCCAAAATCAAATTGACAACCCACTCTGTTTTAAGTAAAATGAATAAAACGGAATAAAACATAACAAAAATAAATAAAAAAGGAGAACATGATATGAAGAAAAAAATGTTTGCAGCTCTCATGGCAGGAACTGTCCTGTTTTCTTGTGCTGTGCCAGTTATGGCGGCAGAGGAAGAAACAAGCAGTCTGGATGGGGAAATCTACGTTTTTATTGCAGCAAGCTTAAGCAATGCAATGGAAGAAATCCAGAAAGATTTTAATGAGATGTATCCGGATGTGGAAATACTTTATAATGCGGACAGCTCAGGAACTTTGCAGACACAGATTGAAGAGGGAGCAAGATGCGATTTATTTTTTTCAGCGGCAGAGAAACAGATGAATGCTCTTGTGGAGGAAAAACTGGTTTTGGAGGATTCTGTCGTAGAGCTTCTGGAAAATAAGGTTGTTCTGATTAAGCCGGCAGGACAGGAGACGAAGGTCACAGGTTTTGAAAATATTACAGACGCAGCTAATCTTGCTCTTGCAGGTGACAGCGTACCAGTGGGACAGTACGCAAGAGAGATTTTTGAAAATCTTGGAATTGCAGAAGATGTGGAAAAAATGGAAATCAACGAAGGAAAAAATGTGACAGAGGTACTTGCAAATGTAAGCGAGGGAAGCAATGAGATTGGCGTTGTGTATGCAACAGACGCGGCTTCTGTAGGCGATAAAGTAGAAGTGATTGCCCAAGCACCGGAGGGAAGTCTTAAGACAACGGTTCTCTATCCAGCAGGACTTGTGGAGAATAAAGAAGCAACAGAGGAAGATAAGGAAGCGGCGGCAGAATTTTTGAAATATCTTCAGAGTGAGGAGACTTTGAAGGTATTTGAAGAATATGGCTTTACTGCTTATAAAGAGGAAAAATGACAGAATTTCTTTCAGAAATAGATTGGAGTCCTCTTTGGATTTCGCTGAAAACAGGGTTTGTGGCAACTGTCATTGCGTTTTTTCTGGGGATTTTCTGTGCCAGAAAAGTAATGAAGCTTTCTGTGACAGCGAGAGGGATTCTGGACGGACTTCTTACCATGCCTCTTGTGCTGCCGCCTACAGTGGCAGGCTTCTGTCTTCTTCTTTTATTTAGTTTAAAGCGGCCTTTTGGAAGCTTTCTCTTTGAAAATTTTGATATTAAGATTGTTCAGACCTGGAAGGGATGTGTCATTGCTGCTGCTGTCATCGCCTTTCCTCTTATGTATAGAAATGCGAGAGCTGCATTTGAACAGGTGGATATAACCCTTATTTATGCAGGGCAGACCCTTGGAATGAGTGACAGGAAAATTTTCTGGAAGGTCATTATGCCTTCTGCTGCGCCGGGAATTGCGTCAGGTACTGTTCTGGCTTTTGCAAGAGCAATGGGAGAGTACGGTGCAACTTCCATGCTTGCAGGAAATATTCTTGGAAAAACGAGGACGGTTTCCGTGGCTATCGCTGCGGAGACAGCGGCGGGGAATTACGGAACAGCAGGTTTTTGGACTTTGGTAATCGTGGTGCTCTCTTTTGTGGTCGTTGCTCTGATTAATATTATTTCAGGAAGAGGAATGAAAGGACGGAGGTGGATGTAATGTCTTTATATATAGATATTGAGAAAAATTTCAGAGATTTTTCCATGCGGGTAAAGCTTACGGATACCTCCTCTTCTATGGGAATTCTGGGGGCATCGGGAAGCGGAAAAAGCATGACTCTTCGTTGTATAGCAGGAATTGAAACGCCGGATAAGGGAAAAATTATAATTAACGGAAAGACAGTATTTGATTCGGAAAAAGGAATCAATGAAAAACCTCAGAAGAGAAAAGTAGGGTATTTATTTCAGAATTATGCGCTTTTTCCCACTATGACAGTAGAAAAAAACATAGGCTGCGGCTTTCATGGAAAAAAAGAAGAGAGAAGTGAAAAAATAGCGGAATACATCACGCGTTATCATCTGGAGGGGCTGGAAAAGAGGTATCCACACCAGCTTTCAGGAGGACAGCAGCAGAGAGCAGCTCTTGCGAGAATGATGATTGGAGAGCCGGACGTGATTCTTCTTGATGAGCCGTTCTCTGCGCTGGACAGTTATTTGAAAGATGTGCTTCAAAGGGATATGAAAGAGTTTTTAAAGGATTATAAGGGAGACATGATTCTTGTGACCCATAGCCGTGAAGAAGCATTTCAGTTCTGCCGGGAGCTTACGCTTTTAAAGGATGGAAATGTTCTTGTTTCCGGAGAGACAAGAAGTATTTTTGATGAGCCGGGTTCTGTGGAGGCGGCGCGTCTTACAGGCTGTAAAAACATTACGGAAATTCAGAGACTTGACAGTCATCATATATATGCAAAAGACTGGAAAATGACGCTTTGTACAGAGAAAGAGGTGCTTTCATGTCACACACACGCGGCTGTCAGGGGACACTGGCTGGCAGAGGAGAACAGTATTCCTTCCTATATAAAAGGAGAAGAAAATGTAGTTTCCGTAGAGGTGGTGGAAGAAGCAGAAACACCCTTTGAGGAACAGTATCTCATACGGCGGGAAGGCGAAACGGAAGCTTTGCCTATCTGGTTAATGCGGGCAAAAAAAGGCACAGATTCTAATGAAAAATCTGTGCCCTGCCGCGTTTATTTTCCCCCTGAAAAAATCATGCTTCTTCAGTGATTTCTGGAATAATGAATATAATCAACCACCATCATGGCAAGCTTAAAAGTAAGAGCGTCCTCAAAGCTTCGAAGATCCAGTCCGAATTTTTTCTGAAGCTTTTCAAAACGATACACAAGGGTATTTCTGTGTACGTAAAGCTGCCTTGATGTTTCAGAAAGATTCAGATTGTTTTCAAAAAAAGTGCGGATAATATTCAGAGTTTCCTGGTCGATAGAATCCAGAGTTTCGTTCTGGAAAATTTCTTCAATAAACATTTCGCAGATTTCAATGGGAAGCTGATAAATCAGACGTCCGATTCCGAGACGGCTGTATCCAAATACATTTTTGTCTGCGTAAAAAATCTTTCCCACTTCAAGGGCAGTGCGAGCTTCTTTATACGCGCCCGCAAGATGATTAATGTCCTCTGCTATATTGCTGTAAGATACCCAGGCGGGAGTCATTGCCTCGGTGTTCAGCATATCTACAAGCATACATGCAATATTTTCCAGTTCTTTCATACCCTCCGAGGGCTGGAGCTCCCGGATTACAATAATGCCGGAATCGTCAACGGCAGTGATAAAGTCCCTTGTGCGTGCGGAGAAAATATTCCGTATAGTTGCAAGGGCATTTTCGTCTTTGTGCTGGCGGGTTTCCACAAGAAAAACGCCTCTTCGTGCAGAAGTACTGATGTGAAGTTTTTTTGCACGGTTAAAAATCTCCATCTGAGGATAGCGTTCCAGAAGTACGTTCTGCATAAAGACGTTCTTGTCGTTTTTTTCTGCGTAGGCGGCAATCAGACTGTTTATCTGGCATACGGCGAGCTCGCCGATTGTTGGAGCTGCCTCTGCTTTTCCCCATACAATCAGGATGTACAGAAGCTGTTCGTTTTCTAGGATTTTGTAAAAACCGCAGTCTGTGTTTGATATGCACAGCGCAGAGGAATCCCGGAAATCAGAAAGGCGCTGGAGAGAGGGCAGTTTTCTGTCACAGGTGGACACATAAATTCTGTTTTCTTCGTCCAGAAGGCAGAAATCAAGTCCGCTTATATTTTTCCAGTCTTCCAGACATGTCTGAAGTATATGTTGTAATTTCATCAAGTTTACAAAATTCCTTTCTTGTATTGACAGAATCAGTATATCATATCTGAATAAAAAAAGCCCGGGGAAAACTCCCCGGACCTTCTGGTTTTATTAGTTTGTGATAACAAGCTCTGTTTCTTTGTCGAAGAAATGTGCTTTTTCCATATCAAATGCGAATTTGATCGGGTCGCCTGTTTTTGCTGTTGTACGTGGATCAACTCGTGCTGTTACCTGTGTTCCGTTTACATCGAAGTACAGGAATACTTCTGCACCAAGAAGCTCGTAAACTTTAACAACAGAAGACATTGGAGCGCTTGGAGAAGCCTCGATGAACATCTGGGAATCATGAATGTCTTCCGGACGGATACCCATAACAACTGTTTTTCCTACATAGCCATTGTCTTTGAGAACTTTAGCTTTTGCAGCAGGAATGATTAAGTCATGCTCACCGATTTTAGCGATTAAGTTGCCGCCGTTTTCTTTGATTTCAGCATCAAGGAAGTTCATCTGCGGAGATCCCATGAATCCTGCTACGAACAGGTTGCCTGGTTTCTGGTATAAGTTCTGAGGTGTATCTACCTGCTGAACAACTCCGTCTTTCATAACAACGATTCTT
>ERZ1108166.938-NODE-938-length-13101-cov-3.615898_pt1 | contig 13101 bp, 9 predicted proteins | sample MGYA00403702_ERZ1108166 | MGnify/ENA primary metagenome ERZ1108166 (study PRJEB35170, sample SAMEA104062401) | human gut metagenome | biome: human gut; feature: human-associated habitat; material: faeces | place: Denmark | collected 2012-05-01 ...
ACACCAGCGCCAATGCCGCTGGTCTCTTCGACCGCGTCCCCCCGCACGACGACAACGCCGAGATGGCGACGCTTGGCGGTATGCTCATGAGCAAGGACGCCATTGGCGAGGTTTCGCAGATCGTTTCGGTGGATGACTTCTATGAGCCGAAGCACCAGACGATCTACGAGGCGATCATTGGCAAGTTCTCCGCATCCGAGCCCGCGGACGCCGTCACCGTGGCCAACAGGCTGAGCGACTCCGGAGACCTCGACAAGGTCGGTGGCATCGACTACCTGCATTCGCTCATCGCCTCCGTGCCCACGGCTGCGAACGCCTCGTATTATGCGGAGATTGTGCACCAGCGCGCGCTGTTGCGCCGCGTGATCGCCTCGGGTACAAAGATCGCGCAGCTCGGCTATGACGCCGAAGGCTCGCAGGCGCAGGATGTGATCAACATGGCGCAGGCCGAGGTGTACGAGATGAGCACCGGCCGCGTGCGCCAGGACTACGCCCCCGTGCAGGCCGCCGTGCACGATGCGCTCGACCAGATCGACAGCATTCAGAAAGGTGAGCTCCAGGCGGGCGTGCCCACCGGCTTCCAGGAGATCGACGAGGTGACCAAGGGCCTGCAGCCGGGCCAGATGGTGGTGGTCGCCGGCCGCCCGGCCATGGGCAAGTCCACGCTCGGTGTGGATTTCGCGCGCTCCGCCGCCATTCACCACCACGACACGACCATTCTGTTCAGCTTGGAAATGAGCAAGGTCGAACTTGCGCAGCGCATCATCTCGGCGGAGACGGGCGTGCCGCTGGCCGCCTTGCGCAATGCCGACGACATTGACCCGAACCGCTGGAACACGCTCAACAACTTCTATGCGAGGCTTCAGGACGCCCCGCTGTTCATAGACGATTCGCCGAACATGAGCCTCATGGAGATCCGCGCGAAATGCCGCCGGCTCAAGCAGACGAACGACCTCAAGCTCGTCGTGATCGACTACCTGCAGCTCATGACCTCGGGCAAGGCCGTGGAAAGCCGCCAGCAGGAGGTCTCCGAGTTCTCGCGAGCACTCAAGCTGCTTGCCAAGGAGCTCGAGGTGCCGGTGGTGGCGTTGAGCCAGCTCAACCGTGGCCCGGAAATGCGCAACGACAAGAAACCGCAGCTTTCCGACCTGCGCGAATCCGGCTCCATCGAGCAGGACGCCGACGTGGTGTTCCTCGTGCACCGCCCGGACTTCTACGACGAAGAGGACCGCCCGGGCGAGGCTGACATCATCATGGCCAAGCACCGCAACGGCCCGACGCGCACCTTCGGCCTGGTGTTCCAAGGCCAGTACTCACGCTTCAGCGACATGAACCGCGAGGTGTGACGCGGAGGCATCTCACGGGTGGGCGCGGCATGCGAGTATGAATTGGCATAACAACAGCGAACACGATTGACGACACGATTGACAAGAGGCAGGCATATGGCAGATTCCGGCACCTCCAATGCGAACCCGGTGCGCACGCACGCACCCTGGTATGGCTTTGCGACCCCGTTCGTGGGCAAATCCGTGCGCTGGGCCTCGCGCCTGCTCCATCACGGCGGCAGCGCGTTCCCCGGCAAGGTGGTGGAACGGTTCGACCCCACGTTCCTGAGCCGCACGCTGAGCACATTGCCGCTCGGCGTGGTGCTCGTCTCCGGTACGAACGGCAAGACCACCACCACCCGCATGGTCGCCACGATGCTTGAATCGCTGGGTCTCAAGGTGTTCACGAACCCGACCGGCTCCAACTTCACGCGTGGCGTCGTCTCGTCGATCCTCACCGAAGTGCCGCTGAACGGCCGCTTGGACGCCGACATCGCCGTGCTCGAACTCGACGAGGCCTACGCCGTGCACTTCGTGGAGCAGGTGCAGCCACGCTATGCGCTGCTGCTCAATGTGATGCGCGACCAGCTCGACCGTTTCGGCGAGATCGACAACACCGCTCGGCTTCTTGGCCATGTTGCCGCGGCGACGCGCGGTACCGTGGTGCTCAACCGAGAGGACCCGCGCATCGCACGCCTGCGCGACGTGGTGAAGGACGGCGTGCGCACCCGCTACTTCGGCTTGGCCGAAGGCCTGCGCCATTATTTCCCCGCCGACGACGATATGACCACCACGTTCCAGGTGCAGTCCGCAGACTCGGCGCAGGCTCCCGAAGCTGCGGATGCGCAGATCGTCGACGTCGCGCACGATGTCGGCACCGCGCACGAGCTGCACGCCGACGTCATGCTCACCAAGGTGGGCGACCACCATGCGCAGATGGTGATCGACGGGCGTGAATACGAGTCCGACGTCAAGCTGGAAGGCGTCTACAATCTGTTCAATGCGGCCGCTGCGCTCGCCGTGGTGCGCGCCGTGCAGGCTGACCTGCGCAAGCCGAACGCGGTGGGGTACGCGGCCGCCCAATTGGGGCGTGCAGATTCTGCCCGCGCCCGCGCATTCACCGCGCGCGCTCACACATTCGCCGACGCCGACACCGACGCGCTGTTCGCCGCGCTCGCCGACGTGACGCCGGCATTCGGCCGCGGCGAGGTGATCGACGTGAACGGTTCCCCAGTGGAGCTGCTGCTCGTCAAGAACCCGATGGGCTTCCGCCTGGCGCTCGCCTCGTTCCCGCCTGAAAGCGCCGACACGATGATTGCGATCAACGACCAGTACGCCGACGGCCGTGACATGAGCTGGCTGTGGGACGTCGATTTCACGAGTCTGCGGCCCACCGGCGTCGCGATGGTGTCCGGCGTGCGCGCGTGGGACATGGCATTGCGTTTGGAATACGACCAGGTGCCGGTGGCGAGGGTCGAACCCGACCTCAACGCTGCCGTGCGCGAGTTCGTCAACGCGAATCCGGGCACGCCAAAACACATCTACTGCACGTACACGGCCATGCTCGCCATTCGTGCCGAGCTCGCCACCGTGGCCGACGTGGCGGACGCCGGCGTGGGCAAGTAGGTAGCGGATTCAGCACAGCAGATTTTCCGATTGGGCAAATACAAGACAGGAGTAGGGGAGGAGCCGGAATGAGCAAAGCAATCGACGTGGTGTCGCTCTACCCGAAAGACATGAATATATACGGCGACAGCGGCAATGTGCTCGCCGTGGAGCGCAGGCTCGCACTGTACGGGTACGAGCCGCATGTGCATGCCGTGAACCAGAACGACCCGTGGCCTGAGCATGCCGACATCATTCTGGGTGGCGGCGGCCAGGACACCGGTCAGAAGAAGATCATCGAAGACCTCTTCCGCCGTGCCGACAGATTGCGCGACCTCGCGGAGCACGGCGTGCCGATGCTCATGATCTGCGGGCTCTACCAGCTGTTCGGCGAGTATTTCGAAACGATCGACGGCACGAAACTTGAGGGCATCTCGATCATTCGCGCCTACACGGTGGGTCGTGACGTGCGCATGATAGGCAATCTCGTCGAGCACAGCGCACAGTTCGGCGATGTGCTTGGCTATGAGAACCACTCCGGGCAGACCTTCCTGCGCGAGGGCGTGCAGCCGCTCGGCCCGGTGGACGGCGACGGCACGGGCAACAACGGCGAGGACCACACCGAAGGCGCGCGCGTGCACAATGTAATCGGCACCTACATGCACGGCTCGCTGCTGCCGAAGAACCCGAAAATCACTGATTTCATGATCCGCACGGCGGTCGAACGCCGCTACGGCGCATTCGACCCCGAGCAGACCGACGCCCAGCGTGCCGAGCTCGCGCGGATCGACGAATACGCGGCGCACGCGCGCGAGGCGGCGGCTACACGGCCCCGGTGAGTGTGAGAATCTGTGCTCTCGGGTAAAAAACCCACGGCGTGACCGTCTGCGTTTGCGGGCGTGTAGAGTTGAGCGTACCAGCTTCAACACACACCCAGGAGGGCACTATGACTGACGAAACCAAGAACGAAACCGAGAACAAGACCAACTCCGCCATGCCGGACTTCGGCGAAGGCCTGCGCAAGGTGTTCCTTGCGGGCGTGGGCGCCATTGCAGCTACTGCCGAGAAGGGTCAGGAGCTCGTGAACGACCTCGTCAAGCGCGGTGAGCTCACCGTGGAGCAGGGCAAGAAGCTCAACTCCGAACTCGCCCACAAGGCCGGCGAGAAGTCCGACTCGCTCAAAGAGAAGCTCGCAGACGCCTCCAACACCGTTCGCAATGCGGCCGCAGGTCTGAGCGACCAGGCCGAGCAGACGATTAAGAAGGCCACCGAGAAGAAGTCCGACGAGCAGTGATTCTGTGATTCCCCTACGCGTGCGCCGTCTGGATTCAGGCGGCGCACGCGTGTATGTTCACCCGTATGCGCCGGCGACGCCGGCCTCCCGACTGGGTAGGATTCTTATATGAGCGACAAGAACAGCGACAAGTCCAAGCGAGAAACCGAGGCGCATGAGCTCAGGCGTGACGTGCGACGCGAGGAGGCCGGGCAGCGCAGGCAGCAGCGCAAGGACGCCTGCGAGGCACGCCATCTCGAACACGAGGAGAAGCGCGAGACCTCCGAGCTCATTGACCTGAGCAACCGTTTGGAGAACCAGGAGGCACACAGCGACGGCCCGGCTTTCGACAATCCGACCGACGACGCATTGCGGGCGACGGTGGAGACCGCCGAATCCGAGAAGATCCTGCATCTTGGCGATGAAGTGGACGAGCAAGGCGCCACCATCGAACACAATCTGCAGCGCGAGGAAGCCGAGCAGTCCGGCGGTGAGGCGAGCGAAACCGCGGCACAGCCGGAAACGCCAGCGCCGCAATCTGCGCAGTCCGAACGCCCGGCGGACGCGCACACCCACGACATCCCGGCGAGCATCGCGCGCAGGCAGCAGCCGCAGGTCGAGGAGACGATCGGTCTGTTCGGCATGCATAAGCGCAATTTCTCGAGCGAATACCACCTGACGCGCATGAGCAAGGCGAAACGCCTCAAGCAGATCGGCAAGATCGCGCTCGAATACGACGCGCTGCACGGCCTCACGCCGGTCAAGATGCGCCTCATGTTCGAAGCGCTCGGGCCCACCTTCGTGAAGGTCGGTCAGATTCTGTCGATGCGGTCGGAGATTCTGCCCGAGTCGTTCTGCGCCGAGCTTTCCAAACTGCGCGCGGACGCCGACCCGATGCCGTACGCGATTGTGCTCGGAACACTGGAGAACGAATACCAGCGGCCCATCGACGAGATCTTCGAGCACATCGACACTACGCCGCTCGGTTCCGCATCGCTCGCGCAGGTGCACCGTGCGACACTGAAAACCGGCGAGGACGTGGCCGTGAAGGTGCAGCGGCCGGGCGTGCGCGAAACAATGGCGCAGGACGTCTCGATCATGCGCTCGCTCGCCAAGGGCGCCACGAAAATCATGCACAGCTCGCAGGTGGTCGACTTCCGCGGCGTGGTGGAGGAGCTGTGGGAGACCTTCGACGAGGAGACGAACTTCCTCAACGAGGCGCGTAATCTGGCCGAATTCAAACGGTTCTGCTCGCACTATGCGTACATGGACTGCCCGACGCCGTTCACTGACCTGTGCACCGAGCACGTGCTCGTCATGCAATACATCGACGGCATACCGATCTCGCATACGCGCGAGCTGATCGACGACGGCTACTCGCTCAACGAGATCGGCACCAAGCTCGTCGACAACTACGCCGCGCAGATTCTCGACGCCGGCTTCTTCCACGCCGACCCCCACCCCGGCAACATCGAGATTCGCGGCGGCAAGATTATTCTGCTCGACCTCGGCATGACCGGCAGACTCGACGCGCGCACCCGCGTGGCGCTCAAACAGATGCTGTTCGCCGTGGCCAAGCAGAACTCAGCGGATCTCGCCGACGCGCTGCTCCGCTTCGCCGGCACCGATGTGGAGCGGGCGGACTACCCGTCGCTGCTCGGCGATCTCGACGGCATTGTGGAGGAGTTCGGCACCGTGGACCTCGCCGACCTCGATCTGGCGGCGTTCATCACCTCGCTCACGCAGATGGCGCGCCGGCACGGCATAGAGATCCCCAGCTCGGTGACCACGGTGGGGCGCGCGCTCGTGACGTTGGAGGGTCTGCTCGACGAGTTCATTCCGAACGTCAACATGATCGAGATCATCTCCCAGCACATCGAATCGTCGAAAACGCCGGTGGAGATGGTGAAATCCGAGGTGAAGAGACTCGGCATAGAGAGCGAGCAGGCGCTGCACAGCGGGCTTAAGGGCATCGTGGACGCGCAGACCGCCCTGCACATGCTCACGCGCGGCGAACTCAAGATGAATCTCGAGCTCGTGGGCTCCGAGGAGCCGCTCAGCCAGATGAGCGACATGGTGAACCGTCTCACGATGGCGCTCATTGTGGTCGGCCTGTTCATTGGCTCCTCGATCGTGTATTTCGCCGGCATGAAGCCGATCATCTTCGGCATACCGGTGGTCGGGTTCCTCGGGTACGTGGCGGCGTTCGTGCTGTCGGTCTGGATCGTGATCGACATTCTAATCAAACGGCACGCGGCGAAACACAAGGCGCGCAAGTAGCAGCACAGAGGGTGGCGCGCGCTGCATAGCTGAGCGCGTAGGCTGCGCGCGTGCGCGGATTCGGGTAATCTCGTGCATAGTGACGTGCTTTCGAGTTTAGGGAGGGCAATATGGCCAATGCATTGAAGAAAGCGCTGATTGGCGGCGCAGTGGCCGCGGGATTGGGCGTGTGGGCGGTGGCCCCGCGCACTTTCAACAACAAACGGAAGAACTTCGTGCCCACGCTGCCGGATGTGCTGTATGCGCACCGCGGTCTGCACGACGCCGGATCCGGTCTCTCGCAACAGCATGCCGGCGAAAGCGGCGAGTACATCGCGCTCGCGCGTCGCATGGCATTGCGCGCCGGGTACGGCTCCATCGACGAGCCCGGCCCGCTGGCACCTGAGAACTCACTGGCCGCGTTTGCAGCGGCGGCCGAGGCGGGGTATGGCATCGAACTCGACGTGCAGCTGACGCTCGACAACAAAGCGGTCGTATGCCATGACCCCGATCTGCTGCGTGTGGCGGGAGATCCGCGAAATATTCGCGACCTCACCTACGACGAGCTTGTGCGCATCCCGCTGTTCCCCACGGCGGCTCCCGGTGCCGAGGTCTCCCCGCTGCTGCCCGGCGCCACCGAGAATCCGCCGCTTGTGACCACGCCGTCGCAGGCGCCGGCCGGGTATTACCAGCATGTGCCGCTGCTCGAGGATGTGCTGCGCGTGGTGGACGGCCGCGTGCCGATCATCGTCGAATTCAAATTCGAGAACTACCGTACGTGGGACGACCGCGACGAGGAGCTCATGCAGACCGCGGCCGCCCTGCTCGACGCCTATCAGGGACTGTATGTGGTGGAGTCGTTCAACCCGGCCGCCATGAACTGGTACAAGCGCGAGCACCCCGATGTATGCCGCGGCCAGCTCGCCGAAGACACGGAGTTCACGAAGAACCCGGTGCTGTGGATGGCCGGCAAGCTCATGTTCAACGAGATCTCCCGCCCGGATTTTGTGGCCTACGATTTCCGGAACGGCAACGGCGCCATGTTGCGCTTCGTGCGCAGAATGGGCGCGATGGCCGTGGCGTGGACCGTGCGCACCTCCGACGAGCTCGCGGGCGCGCAGCCGTACTTCGACCGCTTCATTTTCGAGGCGTTCGTGCCGAAGCAGTGAGTCTGAGCGTTTTCTGACCTGTACTCCTCAACAAAAAACCGTACCCTCGAACATGAGTAGATCTGTTCGGGGGTACAGTTTGTCGATATGCTAGTTCAGTCGATGACGCCGTAGAGGCGGTCGCCGGCGTCGCCCAGGCCGGGGACGATGTAGCTCTTGCCATTGAGGCCTTCGTCGACGCCGCACACGACCACGCGGAAGTTGATGTCTTCGCGAATGTTCTCTTCGACGAACTTGATGCCCTCCGGAGCGGCGATGATGCAGATCGCCGTGACATCCTTGGCACCTTTGTCCATCAGGTAGTGCGTCGCGGTGACGAGCGTGCCGCCGGTCGCGAGCATCGGGTCGATGAGGAAGCACTGGCGGCCGGAGAGATCGTCCGGCAGACGGTTCGCATAGGTGATCTGCTGGGTCGGGTGCTCCTCGTCGCGCTTCATTCCCAGGAAGCCGACCTCGGCGCTCGGCATCATGCGCGTCATGCCGTCGAGCATGCCCAGACCGGCGCGCAGCACCGGCACGATGATCGGGCGCGGCTTGGCGATCTGCTTGCCGACCATGGGCGCGACCGGGGTTTCGATCGGCTTGTCTACGACCTCGAGATTGCGGGTTGCTTCGTAGGCCTCCAGCGAGACGAGCTCGGAGACGAGTTCGCGGAACGTGGAGGAGGGGGTGTTCTTGTCGCGGAGCACCGTGAGCTTGTGCTCGATGAGCGGGTGATTGAGTACATGCAATTCCATAGTTACTAGAGTAAGCCTTGTTTGTGTTCGCGGGTGACAAAACACGAAATTCAGTGCCGAATTATGCGTTCAGATTGCGCACGCTGTTGAGAAAACGCCGGACCGCAAAAGCGCCTGTCGGCGCAAAGGCCGCTCGCAGCGGCAAAAAACGGAGCCCGGGGCTATGTACGGCCCGGCGCAACACTCAAGCTTACACCCTCCGCCAAGGTGTGTCGGCCTGCAGCGCGCCGAACGATGAATCTGCGATCTCATATGGCAAATATGCGCGAGAGTGCACGGGTTTGTCGTGCGGGCAATCTGCAGATATGACAAACCTGTGCATGAGCGCATATGTTCGTCATGTTGCGGGCCTGCCAATGCGACGAATGCGTGCAGATTCGCACTGGTTTGTCACGCGGGAAGTGCGCGCCGCGCAAACCGGCCGGTTACTCGAGCTTGCCTTGACGCCACAGGGCCGCGCCGTGCTTGAAATCCTTGCTCGTGATGTTCAGATTCGCCGCGGTATGCAGCAGTTGCGCGGCCTGCGTGCGCCACCGTTTGCTCTGCTCGGCGGCGGAACCTACAGGATTCAGATTCGCCTGCTGCGTGAGCTCGCGCGCCTCGACGCGCAACCCGAGTGCGACGATGCCAACGAACACCGATGCGCGCGTCAACGCGACCGCGAAATCCCCGCGGAACGCGCCGGTGAGAATCGAGTCCGCAGTGCGCGCGATGTCATCTTCGGTGGGGGCGGAGTCCACGCCGGCGATCGCGGAGGCGGAGGTGGCAATCGGCTCGCCCAGGCGCCATAGCCGGGCGATTGTATCGCGCTGCTTGCGCATCCACGACCGCAGCAGATACAAGCGCCACAGCACGCCGGGCAGCGAGTCCGGCTCCGCTTTGCTCCACAGTTCGGCGATCACGTCGACCCCCTCGCGGTCCACCAGCGTGAGCACGCGCTCCACAATGGCAGGGTCGTCGGTCTTGTGCACCTTGCTCAGCAGGGCCCAGGCGGTCGTGTGGGCGACTTCGCGCAGGCGCTCGGGATCGACGTCGCTGGCCAGTCCCTCGGCAATCGCCTGATCGAGCTGGCCGGGGCGCGCGGGGCGGGGCGAGCCCGTGTGCGTGAATGCGGAGCGGCTCGCGATAATCGAGCCGGAGCCGGAATGCATGGAATTAGTAGACAATAGGCGTCACTTTCTGTATGTCGATGATGCGCGGGCCGTCTTCGGTCTGCACGAGGAACAGCGCGAACGCGTTCGCCGTGGCCATGTACGGCGATTTCGCGACGAGTCTCTTGGCCAGCGATTTGGTTGCGCACAATGGGCGCAGATGTTCAAACATACCACCGATCACCGGCCTGTGCATGCAGATCGCCATCGTGTTGCCGGTCTCGAGCACGCGTTTGATCTGCTCGGCGAAGCAATGCCAGGCCGCCTGCGGGTCGCGCTCGAACGCCTCCTCGGTGAGCGGCGGCAGTGCGCGGCGCTCGCGTTTCGTTTGCCAGGAGAGCATCTCTATGGTCTGTTCACAGCGGGTCCACGGCGAAGTGGCGAGCTCGACCGGATTATAGCAGGCGAGTTCGCGGTCGAGCGCATACGCGGCGGCGGCGCCCTCCGGGGTGATCGGGCGGTGCGGCTCGGTGCCGTCCCACTGTTTGCGCGGCTCCGCCTTGGCATGGCGCACGAGCAGCAATGGCGTCGCCTTGAGCGCATCCTCCTCGATGCGGTCCACGAACAGCGCGAGCATATCGCGGTCGGTGGAATGCGTGAGCCTCTTGCGCGCCTTGTCGAGCGAGAGCCACGCAATCTCGCTCACCTCACCCAGATCGACCGCGTGAATGGGGCCGAAGGCCTCGCGGCGGTGCCAGTTGTCGTCGTCGCTGATTTGCGTGGCCATCCAGTACAGCACATGCTTGGTCGCGTCCTTGCCGTCTCCGCGGCCCGTGTGACGCGTTTTCTTGCCCTCGGAGGAGAGCGGGTACTCCACTTCGCCCAGGAACGGGCCGAGCGCGACGGGGAAGCCGGTTTCCTCGCCGATTTCGCGCACCGCCGCGTGCCGGTGCGATTCGTTGATTTCCAGTTTGCCTTTCGGCCAGCTCCAGTCATCGTATTTCGGGCGGTGCACGAGGCACACCTCCACGTCGTTCGCGCTCAACGGAGCCATCATTGAGCCGATGCTGCGCACAATGCGGTACACGATGCCGCCCGCAGCCTCCACAGTTCGTTTCTCACTCATGGTTTCAGACTACGCCATTCGCTGCGAAAAAAGATTCCTCTGCGTAACAAGGGACATTGTCGCGCTCGCAATGTCCCTTGTTACGCAGAGGAATCTATTTACACAGATTGGCGGCAGGTCAGTTCGTGGCCTTCTTGCGCATGTGCTTCTTGATCAGGTACTCCTGGCAATCGAGCAGCGGCTTGCCTTCGGCGTCCTTCGAATGGCGCACGTAGGTGCCGTCGGGCTGCATATGCCAGCTGGACGTCGTGTCGGCCATCTGCAGGTCCACGTAGTCGATGAGCTCCTGCACCTGCTCGGGCGCGGTGATGCGCACGAGCGCCTCGACTCGACGATCGAGATTGCGGTGCATGAGGTCGGCGGAACCGATCCACACCTCCGGTCCGGAAACCGGGCCCTCGCCAATCTGCGGACCGTCGGAATTCGCGAACGCGTAGATGCGGCTGTGTTCGAGGAAGCGGCCGAGAATCGAGCGCACGCGAATGTTATCGGAAAGCCCGGGTACGCCTGGCTTGAGTGAACAGATGCCGCGTTCGACGATGTCGATCTTCACACCGGCCTGGCTGGCGCGGTAGAGGGCGTCGATCGTCTTCTCATCCACGATCGAGTTCACCTTGATCTTGATCCACGCTTCCTTGCCGGCGCGCGCGGCCTCCTCCTCACGGCGAATGCGCTGGATCAGACCGGAGCGCACGGTGCGCGGCGCGACGAGCAGACGGTGGAAACTCGACTTCGGCGCGTAACCGGACAGCTGGTTGAACAGCTTCGTCATATCCTGCCCCACCACCGGGTCGCAGGTGAGCAGGCCGAGATCGGTGTACTGGCGCGCGGTCTTCGGATTGTAGTTGCCGGTGCCCACATGGCAGTAGCGGGTGAGCCCGTCCGCCTCCTGGCGCACGACGAGCGAGAGCTTGCAGTGCGTCTTCAATCCGACAATGCCGTAGACGACGTGCACGCCGGCACGTTCGAGCTTGCGCGCCCATGCGATGTTTGCATCCTCGTCGAAGCGCGCCTTGAGCTCGACGAGCGCGAGCACCTGCTTGCCGGCCTGTGCGGCGTCGATGAGCGCGTCGATGATCGGCGAGTTGCTCGATGTGCGGTAGAGCGTCTGCTTGATGGCGAGTACCTTCGGGTCGGCGGCCGCCTGCGCGAGGAACGCCTGCACCGACGTCGAGAACGAGTCATACGGGTGGTGCAGCAGAATGTCGCGCTCGCGAATCGCGGCGAAGATGTCTTGCGCACGGCTCGACTCGACCTCGGCGATCTGCCGGTTCGTGGTCGGCACGAAGGGCGGGAATTTCAGGTCGGGGCGGTCAATGCCGCCGAGTTCGAAGAGCACGGTAGCGTCGAGCGGCGCCGGCAGACGGTACACCTCGTCCGGCGTCACGCCCATCTGGTCGGCGAGCAGCTGGGAGAGGAACGGCGAGGTCTCATCGGAGATCTCCAGGCGGATCGGCGGCCCGAAACGGCGGCGCAGCAGTTCCTTCTCAATCGCGTTGAGCAGATTCTCGGCGTCGTCTTCCTCCACCTCGATGTCTTCGTTTCGGGTGACGCGGAACGAACGCGCCTCCTTGATGATCATGCCCGGGAACAGCGTCTCCAAATGCGCGATGATCAGGTTCTCCATCGTGATGAAGCCGTAGCGGACGTCCTCCGCCTCGTCTTCGGTCATGTCGTCGACGGGGACGAGTCTGTCGAGATTGTCGGGAATCTTCACTCGTGCGAAGTGGGGCTTGCCGGAGGTCGGGGTCTCCACGAGCACGGCCAGATTGATCGAACCGCCCGAAATATAGGGGAAGGGGTGCGCCGGGTCCACCGCGAGCGGCGTGAGCACCGGGAAGACCTGCTGGCGGAAGTAGCGGGAGAGGCGCTCCTGCTCGGCGATCGTGAGCTTGTCCCAGCCGAGCAGCTGGATGTTCTGCTTGGCGAGTTCGGGCAGGATCGTGTCGACGACGTAATGCGCATGCTCGTCCTGCAAGCGGTGCGCCTGCTCGGAGATCGCGCGCATCTGCTGGCGTGGGCTCAGTCCGCTCGCGCTCGTCACGGCGATGCCGGTGTCGATGCGGCGCTTGAGACCGGCGACGCGGACCATGAAGAACTCGTCGAGATTGCTGGCGAAGATCGCCGCGAAGCTCGCGCGTTCGATGATCGGGATCGTCTCGTCCTGCGCAAGTTCGAGCACGCGTTTGTTGAATTTGAGCCAGCTGAGCTCGCGGTCGAAGAAGCGGTCGGGTGGCAGCGGGAGCTCGCCCTCCATGTTCTCCCGCTTGTCGCTTTTGTCCGTTTCAGCGATGTGTTCGGCAATCTGGCTGCGCAAAATCGCCTTCGATGGTGCGTTGAAAATCTGTGACATGGTTCTACTTTAGAACGAGCGGGCTGAAAAATCACTGAGTTCACGAAAGAATTCGGAATATGTCCACGGATGGGCCCGTTTCGCGGTGCCGATCCGCGCTGCCGTTTCCGTGCGGCGGGCGTTGAGCTCTGCGCGGGAGATGGTTTGGATGATTGCGGCCATG
>ERZ1108166.943-NODE-943-length-13010-cov-33.322964_pt1 | contig 13010 bp, 14 predicted proteins | sample MGYA00403702_ERZ1108166 | MGnify/ENA primary metagenome ERZ1108166 (study PRJEB35170, sample SAMEA104062401) | human gut metagenome | biome: human gut; feature: human-associated habitat; material: faeces | place: Denmark | collected 2012-05-01 ...
GTATAGATGATACAACTGAATTAGGTGCATTGCGCATGGAGAAAACAGAAGAGGTCGTGAAAAAGATTAATTTGGCTGTTTATGTGCTTCGCACCGATGAAGAGCCAACCTCCGACGATATGTACTGGTTAGGTCTTTTGAAACAAAATAATGTACCTGTTGCACTTTTCATTAATGAGATTAATGCGGCGCCAAACAATTTAACGGAGTCTAAAGCTAGTGTAGGCAGAGATAAACTGGGAGAGCATTATATAGCAGATCATACGGGTTTATCTGATTTGGTTACTGTCATTGGCTATGCTGACTTCACATCTGATGCGAAACGATTAGAGTTGCTTGATTTACTCGGTGGGCTAACACCACTTGATGTAGAAGGGGAGCAAACTCTTTTACAAGGTTTAGTTGAAGCGGGGGATACAATCATTCTTGTATGTCCTATCGACAGTGCCGCACCAAAGGGACGACTCATCTTGCCACAGGTACAGACTATCCGAGAAATTCTCGATTACAAAGGCTTAGCTTTAGTCTGCCAAACAGAAGAATTACCGGCTATGATTCACTCGCTTAAGAATCCCGCTAAAATGGTAATCTGTGACTCCCAAGCGTTTGATCGGGTTGATGAGTTGACCCCCGATTCGATTCCGTTGACGTCTTTTTCTATTTTGATGGCGCGGTTCAAGGGAAAATTACAGGATTTAGTAGCTGGTGTTAAGGCTATTAAGAATTTGAAAGCTGGTTCCAAGGTGCTTATCAGTGAAGGTTGTACACATCGCCGTCAATGCGATGATATTGGGACTGTAAAAATACCTAATCTTTTAAAGAAGCAAGGTCATACAGATTTACAATTAGAATTCACTAGTGGGGGAGCATTCCCTAAGGATGTATCTCAGTATGATTTGATCATTCACTGTGGTGCTTGTATGCTTACACGCCGTGAGGTGTTACGACGTATTGAATGCGCTGTTGTACAAGGTACGCCCATTGTAAATTACGGTGTACTCATAGCAGCTCTACATGGTATACTAGAACGAGCAATAAGCCCATTTGTTGACGAACTAGAGGGCTAATAAATAGCCTAATGATTAGCATTGTAATATGTATGTAACACATACATTTAGATATACATTACATGCTTGTTATATACATTGTTATATAGGTATCATTTATCTATATTAGATATATTAAATATTAGATATATTAAATTAAATTGCATGCAGTCATTTAACTTTCACAATAGGAATGGTATAATTAACTGTTGGAGTTTTGATGATTGTATAGGAAGGAAAATACATGTTCGAATCGATTCAACCGTGGATAGGCATGGTTACCATCGTTCTTGTTATAGTGTTATTCGTATATTGTGTAATCTTACACATTCGTTTAGGTAGCTTGAAAAAGAAATACGATTTCTTTATGCAAGGGGAGCATGGTGCGAGCCTAGAGCGTAAATTATCTGTAGAGGTCAGTGAAATTCGCGATGCTGCGAAAGGCCTTGAGTCCTTGTTATCCGAGCAAGTGGCAATTCGCAATATTCAGAGTAATACGATACAAAAAATTGGCTTTATTAAGTATAATGCCTTTGAAAATATCGGAAATGATCTGTCCTTTGCGCTTACCTTGCTAGATGGCAACAATAATGGCATCTGTATCTCCAGTATTTACGGTCGTAGCGAATCTCGTATTTTTAGTAAACCTATTGTGAAAGGTAAAAGTTTAGTAAGTCTTTCACAAGAAGAATTAGAAAGTTTGAACGAAGCGTTGGGTGAGCGTACCAATGAGGAAGCGTTGACGAGCGCTATCGTCTCGAAATAAGGAAGTTTTATGTTGAAAATACCGGCATTCATTTCAAACAAAGTTGAAAGAAATGGTGACAACTGCATATTGACATTAACTACCAAGCAAGCGAAACTCGTTGCCATTATTGGTTCTGTAGTATTGGTCTTGGCATTGGTACTGGGTATTTGGGGCATTGTGCGTCAAGCTGAGGTTGTGCAATTACGTCAACAAACGCAATTGCAATCGGAACAGTTGAAATTGTTACAACAAAAAACAGAGGTTTTGGATAAGAAAATTCAAAACTTAAATCAAATTAGTGAAGAAAATAAGAAAATGTTGAAGGGCGCTGAATCTGGCACACCAGCTCAAGGTGGCGGGGATGGTAGCGACCCAAAGCAGGAAGCCGCTGATAATAGTGAAGCACAGACGTTAACAGCGGCACAATTATCGGCTCGACTATCCAAAATGGATAAGGAAGCACAAAAATTGCTTGTTAGTTTCTATACAATGCGCAATATCCTTCGCGATGGTGGCGCACAAGATTTGATGGCATTACAATCCATCAATTTCTCCGCTGGTTCTGGTGGTGCTGTGAATAGTACGACACCTAGTATTTGGCCAAGTAAGGGCGTTATTACATCTCCATTTGGTAGCCGTGTTGACCCTGTTACGGGTGCTATTGGTGCATTCCATGAAGGTATCGATATTGCCGATGACTATGGTTCCCAAATCGTGGCTACTGCGGCAGGGGTGGTAACCTTTGCAGGGTATACAAGCGGCGGTTATGGTAACCTCGTTGAAATCGATCATGGCAATGGTTTTGTTACCCGTTATGGCCATAATAGTGCCGTATTGGTAACGGTAGGGATGAGCGTGAAACAAGGTCAAACCATAGCTTTGATGGGTAGTACTGGTAAAAGTACGGGGGCCCATGTTCACTACGAGGTACGCCTTAACAATACGCCTGTAGACCCTATGATCTTCTTACCAATTAGCAATTAGAAATATAAAAGCTTATATAAGACCTAAAAAGAACTTGTTATGCGTGCATATGCGCTTATAGCAAGTTCTTTTTCTTTCCTTTTGTATATATATATTGTAAAATAAAAGTATATGAACGGAGGTATATCTATGAAGGCCTATGTACAAGTTTATACCGGCGAAGGCAAGGGCAAAACAACTGCCGCAATTGGCCTAGCTATTCGTGCCATCGGCGCTGGCAAGAAAGTCCTCTTCTTACAATTTATGAAATCTAAAGTATATAGTGAACATACTATTTTACCTACCTTAACAAATTTAACGTTAGAAACTGTGGGCAAGCCATTCTTTATCATCAAAGAAGGCATGAAGAGTAAGGATGAACTTGCTAAATGGGGCGATGAAGTCGTTGTCTTTGAGTCTGGTAATCCTCCGAAGGATTATGTAGCTCTCATCGAAAAAGGCTATGAACGTGCACTTGCTGCGATCAGCAGTGGTGAGTACGACCTCGTTGTACTTGATGAGTACAATATGGCTCTCTTCTTTGAACTCATTACATGGGATAAAACTAAAGCTTTACTCGATGCTCGTCATCCAGAAACGGAACTCGTATTTACGGGTCGTGGGGCTCCTCAAGAATTAATTGATGAGGCCGATCTCGTAACGGAGATGAAAGAGATTAAACATTACTACCTACAAGGCGTAATGGCTCGAAAAGGCATTGAAAACTAATCATAGGAACACCTAAGGAGGTGATGTGGTTGAGTACAGTGGCTATTGTGGCCCTCGTTATTGTGGCCATCATTGTAGCACTCATCTTGACTATCCTACTGGCACCAATCACATATAGCATCGAAATTGATGGACGGACGCCATATCGTGGCGAACTGCGCATCAAATGGCTGTGGCGCGTATTTTCACTCCACTTAGCGTACATTCAAAATAAACCATTTTTTAAGGAATTATACGTTTTAGGTGTACTTAAGATCGGTCCTGTGAAAGACTATGAACAATGGCTTGAAAATCGTGTAGATGAAGAATATCAAAAGGTAATGGATGATGACGGCGACATATCACAAGCAGAAGCTTTTGCAAAGGCTATGCAAGGAGGCGGACAAGGTCCAACTGCAAGCTCTAGCGGCACAAGCTTTGATGACTTGAAGAGCGCCCAAGGCTCCGATACAATCTTTGATGATGACGAATCACCAGGGGCGGGGAGCGCACCTAGGGCAAAGGAGCGCATTGAGCGACCTGATGCGGCTTCTAAGGATATGGATGCACAAGCTCGTGCTGAGCGGTATGATTCGATACAACAAGATCCAACGGCTCATATTCAAGATGATGATGAAGTGGTAAGTCATGTTACTTTCAATAGTGACGGCTCTATCAAGGAAAAGGTATTTACAAAGGTAAATGATATTAAAACGACTGTGAAACAACGTTTTGGAAAGCCTGATCCCAATGATCCGGTAGCATCATTCAAGTCTGAAATTCCTACATTCTGGTTCATGAAACACTTGAGAAATACAGAGTTGTGGCGTCAGATATTCCTTGTGTCGAAACGATGCTATAATCACTCTAAACCACGTGATATGGCTATAGAGGGCCGATTTGGTATTGGTGATCCGTATCGGATGGGGCTTATTGCCTCTATGTTGTATAGCATTTGGCCTGAGCAAGCAGAGTCTATTGAGATAGATTATGTGAACTGGGTAGCTGAAGGCAGCGGCCATATTAAAGGTCGTATGATTCTTGCCGTATTGGCATGGTATGGTACTAGATTCTTGGTATCTAAACCTATGCGTTCCCTATTGGGTGAAAGTGCTCGTGTCTTCTGGGTTAAACGGAAGGAAGCAAAGCAGCTAGAAAAGCTAAAAGCCGAACAGGGTCAAACAGCGTAAGGATATATATAGTCAATTGAGTATATGAGCTGTATTATTATAGCTATAATACTTTCACAAAAAGCGGAGGTACTGTGATGGAGAACAGTAATGTAAAAGAGAATTTGGAAGTCCTATTCGAGAAGTTTAAAAATATGATTAAAGTGGAAACTGTAGTTGGTGAAGCTGTGCAAATCGGCGATACTACGCTCGTTCCATTCGTTGATGTAACCTTTGGCTTCGGTACTGGTACAAACCACTGCACAGCCAATAAAAGCCAAGAATCTGGCGGTGGTGGCGGTGGTGCCAAGATGGAACCAAGTGCGATCCTTGTTATTAAAGGTGACCGCATCGAATTGTTCAACATTAAGGGCAATCCTTACAGCAGCAGCTTTGACCGCCTTATCGGTTTGGTGCCTGATCTCGTATCCAAATTGAAATCCGATAAATACATCTATTTAAATGATGAACAATAATTCGGTGAATAATAAACTATAATTTGATGACAAATTATAAATAATTGGTGAAAGCCGAAATGCCCACATGTGTGTTCTGAATAGGTCTGTATCGACTGCTTTAAGGGTCTCAGAGTATGCTTGTGGGCATTATTTTAAGTTCTAATAACTTTCATAAGTAGTTCATAGGCCTTTATTATGCTATTTATCATAGTCTTGTGAAATTTAGCAAGATTTGCTATAGTAAAAATAGTACACTATTGGATTGTATAGTGACACTTTTAATCGAGGAGGATTTCAGATGAAATTATCTAAAAAATTGACTACCTTAGCTATCGTTGGTGCTATGTCTGCTACTGCTGCAGTAGCAAGTGCTGCTAACATTGGCTTAGTAAATATGAGCCAAGTAGTAAATAGCTACCCTGGCTACGGTGCATTAGATATGAAAATGCAACAAGTAGACGCTCAATACCGTCCACAAATTGAAAAAAAAGTTCAAGAAATTGAAAAAATTAAAGACTCTGCACAAGCAGAAGCAGAATTCAACAAAACTGTAGCTCCATTGCTTCAAAAAGAAAACGAAGAAATCAATAAAATTGCTCAACCTATGATGCAAGCAATTCACAACACTGTTGAAGCTATTCGCGTTGAAAAACAAATGGACGTAGTATTGGATGATCCATACACAATTCGTGCTGCTGACGCTAACAGCAAAATCGAAAACATTACTAACGAAGTAATTAGCCGTCTTAAAAAATAATAAGTACAAAACCCCCTAGCTGAGGTATCAGCTAGGGGGTTATTTATTAAAATACATTTTAATAAATCCGATAAAGGAGTGAGATTTAATGAAAGATTTTAAAGTATTAGCCACAGAGCGGTATTTGGTTCGGAAGTTCGATGCTCGACCAGTGGAGCAGGAGAAGGTAGATATGTTACTAGCAGTTGCTCGATTAGCACCTACGGCGCATAATTATCAGCCTCAACGACTGCTTGTGTTAAATACTGAAGATAGCTTAAACAAACTGAAAGATTGTACAAATGGTCATTTTAATGCACCGTTGGCAATTATCGTTTGTTACGATAATACGGTGAGCTGGAAGCGGGAATACGATAATGCGGACATGGGGGTTGTAGATGCCAGCATTGTGGGATCCCACATTATGTTTACCGTAGCCGATATCGGTCTAGGTACAACGTGGATTGCTCACTTTGATCCTGCTAAAGTACGCAAGGCATATAACTTACCTGATAATATCATTCCTGTAGCCATCTTCCCAATTGGTTACCCTCATCCAGACTGTGTTCCTGCACCAGGCCATACAAAACGATATGAGCTTACTATATTTGTTAAATATAACTCTTTCGATTAAATACTGGAAATTTACAACTTATTATAAATATTATAGAAAGTGCTACTTTTGCATAATTATAGAAAATAAAAAATAGGAGCTAGTTGATTAAATAATATCAGCTATCTCCTATTTTTATTATTTTTTAAAATGAAAAATTAATGAAGTTTTTAAAGCTGATTTAACCATTATTTAGTGATAAATGATATACTAACCATAATAATCAGAAGGGGCGGATATTTATGTATAAGCGATTTTTTGTTAGGTGTTTCTTTTTGACATGTATATTAAGTTCCATTTCTTTCATATCATATGCAGTGTCATTATATGATTTACAACATTCAAATCAATATAAATTATTGTATTCTGATGAAAGTAGAGATTTGTATATGAATTTAAGTTCTATACAGAACTTACGTTACAATCCACCTTATTATACATTAAAATATCAAACATATTTAATTGATTATAATGAGAGTAGTATTACTTCATCTGATTTTATCGCTAATTATAATTATAATAATTCAATTGAAGGTATTGTTAGGTCTCTAAATGTAATAAATCTATCTTTTGATGAGGCAAAATTAGCTTTAAAAAGAGCTAAACTTAAGGATTCTGGTATCACAGGTACTTATAAACTTAATAAAGTATATAGCTTTGACGGTAGTGTAGAGGTAGATTTTAATATTTTAGATGATATTAAATATAAACAATTAGATTATAGCTATGCTAATCCATTTTATATAGGCGCTGCATATGCTTTTGAAAAAGCATATAATAAAGTTTTTTAATTATTATCCTATTTAGGGTATAAGTGTTATATCAAATTAATGATTAAAAAATAAAGGAGCTATTTATGAAAAAGCTAATAGTTATTACTTTGGGAATATTGACTTTAGGTGCTACTGTATTTGCTAATAGTTCTAATGATAATAGTAAAATTGAATTAAGCCATTATGTTGCCAATAATACTTCAGAAATACAATCTAGTCAAAATAAAACTATTTTATCTACATTATCACTAATCGATCAAGAAAGAGCCTTATCAGAATATAAAAAAGGAAAGAAACATTATTATGATTTAGGTAGTAAGGCACCTGGTGGGTTATCTGCATTATTCAAGTCACCAACATTGTTTGTCATAGCGACACCTTATAGTCTTTATCGACATGAGGTGTATGAAGAAAAGCAAAAGTTCATTCCTTTTACTGATGAAGAAAGGGAGGATTTAATTAATCGTAGAGAAGTCTATATTCAAACATATTCCAATCCTTACATGGGTATTCCTACATTAATTGAAAATATGGTTATAAAAAAGGGGGATAAAGTTTATCCTGGACGTCCAGTCGAATTAAACTCTACTAAATATGGGCAGTTATTACGTGAAGGATACTCAAATATATATGCTTTTGATATAGATCTTTTCAATGGTACTGATATGGATTTAATTGCTATTAATGCATCTAATGATAATCAAATTACTATTCATATAACTGCAGAAACATATAAAAAACATCAATGGTATTGATGTTAAATAAAAAGGAGCGCTAAGCGCTCCTTTTTATTCTGGTTTATGAATGAGGTTTACAACGAATTCGCTGTCTTCTACGAGTGTAGCTTGGATGTAGTTGTCGCCGTTGAATTCCAATACTTGGCCTGGTACAAGTACATGCTCTTCAGTTTCATTAAGGAACACTTGTACTTTACCCTTTACAACTGTAAAAATGACATTAGCTTCAGGGTGGTTATGTTTTTCCACCTTTTCACCAGCCTTGCCGCCTTTTTTTACGATTACATAGTTAGGGCCTTGGAATAATAAACCTAATTCTTGATTAACTGTGCCTGCCATAATGGACCTCCTAGTTCTAATTTTTATATTGAAAGTTTAATGTAATATATACTATGTTGTATATCTATCTTATAATTGTATTATAAATGATATTGTTTATCAATGCTGTGCTTATGGCTACAGTTTCGAAAATAGTTAAGCTATTGTATAATTTATATAAAAATAGGTATGAAAAAAGGAGCGTAAGTTACGCTCCTTTTTCAGTACATATATCTGAGAGTAGATAGTTTATATTATTTTTTACGGATTGTATATAAACGTGTGCCGTTTTCTTCTGTCGTTACAAGTTCAAAGGCTGGATCGATAGCTTTTACAAAGGCCTCGAACCATGTTTGGTAAGCTAATGCCATGAACTTAGGGTCAACGCCCGCTGTACGCCAGTAGCCTGCTTGTAATCTGTGGTCGCCAACCCAGGTAAATTCTTCTGGGCTTTCAGAAACCACTTGGTCACCACCATCGCAAGGCATGCCATTTACGTAGAAGTTTTGTAACGCATTGTAAATCGCTGGTGCAGTGTGTTCTTCAAGGTTATCTTGAGCCACAACGCCACATGCTTGGCCTTGTACTGCAAAGGCATCTAGAATAGCGGTTACTACGTGTACTGCTTCATCGCCGGAATTTGTGTCGAGCATATCTTTAATGAAAGCTGCTTCACGAACGGAAGCAATGTTGATTTGGTTAGCTAACCAGCCGTGAATATTGCCATGGTCGATAATGTTTTCCAAGGGAATGCTTGGATTAATTGGCTCGCCGTATGTATCTACGGAGATGGAGTGTAGTTCCTCCGCCAAATCATCAACAACTTTAGAAGTTTTTTCTAAAATCAAATTTTCACGCTCAACGAGCAATTGAATTTTGCGATATAACCAGTAATGGATGTGACCTAAGAATGCGGACATATTAAGCTCCTTTTCGTGCTGTTTCTAATTTCTCTACTAAATCGTATACATTAAAACCGTGGATTTCTGCGGCTTGCCATAATGGCTCAGCTGTTGCAGATGGGCAACCTAGGCAACCCATACCAATACCTTGTAATACAGGTACAACATTTGGATAGGTTTCAACGATGTCGCGAATAATTGTGTCTGGAGTGATAGGGGAACCTGCTTCGAGACGTGGTGCTTCTACTTCAGGATCGTTACCTTGACCAGGCAAGAACACAGCTGGTTCTTCGGACTTACTTTCAGCTGGAGCCCCTTCGAGGTCGCCCAATACAGCTGCTTTGAAAGCTTCTAAACCAATGCGGTCGATGAATTCGCCCATGCGTTCGATTTGTGCATTTTCTTTATAGTATGCGATGATTCGATCAACTAATGCAAGAGCTTCTTTTTCTGTTTTAACTTCTGCGATGAGGTCGCCGATGCGAGGATGCGCACCGCCGCTACCGCCAGCGTATACATTCCAACCGTCTACAGTACCGATAACGCCCACATCTTTCATGCGGCTTTCAGTACAAGAGTTTGGACAACCGGACACGCCGATCTTCATTTTGCTTGGCATTTCAAGAGACAAATATTTGCGTTCGATTTGCATGCCAAGGTGTACGCTGTCTTGTTTAGCACGTTTACAGAAGGTAGTACCTGGGCAGATTTTTACGCTGCGCACGCGGTTGGACACAGTGTATGCTGGCTCCATGCCAAGCATTTCCCATGCTTTATCTACGTCTTCTGCTTTCAAATTCGTAATCATAATGCGTTGGCTGCCAGTTAATTTAAGAACAGCGCCGAACTCATTCGCTACGTCGATATATTTTTGTAATTGATCTGGTTGAATGAAACCTGCAGGAACGCGAGGTGTAATTGCATAACGGCGTTGACCGTTTTTTATGCGTTGTAAATTTGCTGCAATTTGTGCCATATTAAATCCTTTCTCGAGCCCTCTCTGCGGAGAATAGTGGCTAAAACTACTTAGTTAATCTATAAAACTCTTTATATATTAATTATTTACGCCCTAGGGTTTTGTGAAAGCTTCGCACATATATACGGACAAGTGGGATGAGATCAACTAGGCGATGCCTCATCAAAACCCGGCGTAATGATCAGTATGGGTATTTAGAATACTGACCCGACGCTCTTAGTATAAACCATTTTAACAAACAATAATGTAACTCAAGCTACAAAAATAGAACTTTTTTAATATTAATTATTGATTGTTTACTAACTATCATTATATACGATACTGTTTACAGATGAAACCCAAGGTTACATATCGTATAATAGACATATAGAATGTTCTTGATGTAGGAGAAACGATGAAAGTCCTTTACGATACTATTTTAAAAGCAATATACATAGGTCGCCCGAACCGTTTTGTGGTGACTTTAGATTTGAATGGTGAAAGTGTGCTCGCTCATTTACCAAATCCTGGTCGCATGTGGGAGCTTTTGTTTACGGGGGTAACGATGTACATCGTCCCTCACAATAAGCCGGATGCAAAGACGAAATACCGTGTGGTAGGTATAGAGCGCGATGGCGTTGTTATCATGCTCGATACAAACTACAGCAACGATGTGGCGGAACATTTAATCGAAAATAAATGTATTCCTGGTTGGGAAGAATGGCGCGTAGTGAGACGGGAGTATACGGTTAAACTACACGGCACATCATCTCGCTTTGACTTGCTCCTCACCAATGATAAGGGGGATGAGTTTTTACTAGAGGTTAAGTCTTGTACCTTGTTCTCCAAGACGGGTGCCATGTTCCCTGATGCTATTACAGAGCGAGGCCGCAAGCATTTATTGCATCTGAAAGAATTACAAAACGAAGGCTACCACACAGGTGTTCTATTCCTCGTACAATGGGACCAAGCGCAGTGGTTCTTGCCAGATTATCATACGGATTTGGAATTTGCCAAAACCTTTAAAGAGGTGGCACCTTCATTAGATTGGAAAGCCGTGGCTGTGGCGTGGGATGAGACTTTCACCATGCCTACGGTGACACATGAATGTTCCTATCCTAGTTATATCCTCGACACAGAGGCTCATGATAGTGGAGTGTATGTGATGGTCATGCACCTCGATCACGATTTAGATCTCGAAATCGGTTCTAAAGGGATGATGCATTTCAAACCTGGTTACTATATGTACGTTGGTACCGCGAAGGCAAATTTGACGAAACGCATTGAACGTCATAAACGAAAACGGAAGAAAATGCATTGGCATCTAGATTACTTCCGCGGTCACTGTGAAATGATAGCGGGCTTGCCGATTCGTACTAGTGGGAGGCCGCAGGCTATGACAATTTCTGCTCAGGAACGGGGTAAAGGTAAACTCTCTGATGATTCCGCTGCTCGTGAAAGCGCAGATGTAGATCTAACAAAAATTGACGTAGAATGTGCTCTCGCTGATGCGGTGCGAGCTATTGCGGAATGGAATGTACCGAACTTTGGGTGTAGCGACTGTGACTGCAACAGCCATCTATTCGGAATGAGCGAAAATCCGATACATAATCAATTCTTTATGAATGTAATAGAAAATTACAGGATGAATATGCTAGATGAACTAGTTAATAGGTAATTATTATTGATGGGGCCCGAGAACTATATACGTAATTAATTAAAAAGTGCTATTACCTATCTCTTCGCTCCATAGTGACCTAAGTCGCTCATCAATAGGTAATAGCCCTTTTTAATACGCTAGTTATAAAGGTGTCCCATCAATAATAATATAGTCCTATCCATAGTTATCCCAGCATATTCATTCTATAGTTTTTACATAGAGAGAGGGGAGGTTTTGTGTATGAGGTTGTTTAGGTATGTGTTGTTAGGTATCGTTGGTGTTTGTAGTGTAGTGTTGAGTGGTTGTTCTTTCATTTGGACGACGGAGAATGGTGATCCTGCGACACCAGAGGATATCAAGTCTAGCGTGGAGAAGGAGTTTTCGGTTGTGCATCCGAATCTTGTTCTTCAGTCATCTGTGGTGGAGAAGGAGAAGCCATTCCAGCGAAATGTGTATGTGTTTTATGATGAAAGTAATGGTATTTCCTTTACTACAAATTCTGTAGTCAAGTGGCCAACATTGCCGGCCCCTGGTGGCGAGCGAAAAAATGATGCGGATTTTGCGTATTCACAAGCGTATTTAGTTCATTTGAATGGTTCGTTAGTGGAACGTGCTAAGCAGTATGGCATGCGGATGGCGACGCACGAGGAAGTCTTGGAGTTAGCTAAGTCTAAAGCGACACGTGTGGCAGGTACTAATAAGATATCTCTATTCACATATGATGAGATTATCTTTGTAGACGAATCTGTAAAGGGTGGAGATATTCTAACCTTTATGAAATCTATATATAGCCTGTATAAACCGCAAGACAACCCAGCCTTATTGCACCCTCGTTCTGATAGAAGCGTAGGATTTTATTATCTACCAAAAGGAGAAGCGGACAAAACAAAAGCTAAGTATTTGATCGCCTTTCGATTTATGGCAAAAAATGATTGGAAAGAAACCATGCTAACAGGTATTGGCAGTACTGGTAACGACACTTCTGCTGTAGAACGAGACTTTGCTAGCATTTTAGATGATATGATACAACATGCGGTGCATTAACTTTGAGAGCTATGGTAATATACATTGAAAAATGATAGCTCGATATAACCGATATTTAGTATGTAAATAGACATAAAAGATAGCGTTAAAACTGCAAAAATGCTATAATTATATGATGAATTAGTATCAGTGTTAGTAAAATGAGGTGAGATTGTGGCAGACCAACAATGGTCCCACGGG
>ERZ1108166.944-NODE-944-length-13002-cov-6.550784_pt1 | contig 13002 bp, 10 predicted proteins | sample MGYA00403702_ERZ1108166 | MGnify/ENA primary metagenome ERZ1108166 (study PRJEB35170, sample SAMEA104062401) | human gut metagenome | biome: human gut; feature: human-associated habitat; material: faeces | place: Denmark | collected 2012-05-01 ...
AGTTTTTTCTGCATTATCTGCAAATTCACGAGCTGTAGCAATAGCGATATCTGCTGTTACGCCAGTAATTTTTTCTTGCCATGTAGGTGTGTAAGGAGTGTCATCAGTATAAGATGTTGCTACTTCACCACCGATACCACGGTCAATACCATAGTTAGCAAGAATAAGGTCATATACGGTAGTTACTTTTACAGGACCGTCTACAGTTTGTACTGTAATAGTTGGAATAGCACGTTCAATAACGCCTTCGTGCTCTTCATCACCAAAGTATGGCAACTTAACAACAGTCACATCTTGGCGTTGGTCAAACACGGATAAGCGAGGGTCAATTTTAGCCCCTGTATTACGGTTTTCAAGGCGTAAGTTCCATTTTTGTGGATTTGTGTGACGGTCGCCCATTGTACCATTTGGAACAACGATTTCATTTGTTGTTTCATCAATTAATACAGTTTGGAAATCAGCACCGTCTTCTTTGCTACCTAAATCCTTAGCGTTTAAGAAACGACCTGGTTGTACTGCACCGTTGATGTCTTCAACGCGTACAAGGAATGGCATATCGGTAAACTCTTTAGCATACTCTTTGAAGTATGGAGTTTCCTTATCGATGTAATATTCTTTTAAGATAACATGACCCATTGCCATAGCAAGAGCCGCATCAGTGCCGGCTTTCACATTAAGCCAAGCATCAGAAGAAGTTGTAGATTCCGCATAGTCAGGAGATACGGATACAACCTTAGTACCTTTGTAACGGACCTCTGTCAAGAAGTGAGCATCAGGCGTACGAGTCAACGGTACGTTGGAACCCCAAGTCATGATGTAGCCAGCATTGTACCAGTCACCAGATTCAGGTGTATCCGTTTGTTCACCCCAAACTTGTGGACTGGATGGTGGTAAATCGGCATACCAGTCATAGAAGGACAATGGTGAACCACCCATTAAGTTAAGGAAACGAGCACCTGCTGCATAGGACAACATGGACATCGCTGGAATTACAGAGAAGCCTGCGTTGCGGTCAGGGCCGTATGTTTTTGCTGTATATAGTAAAGATGCTGCAGTGATTTCTGTCGCTTCGTCCCAAGTGGAGCGCACAAAGCCACCCATACCACGGGCAGATTTATATTTTTTCGCCTTTTCAGGGTCTTCTACGATAGATTTCCATGCTTCGATAGGATTTTTAGCTGTTTTCTTAGCTTCTCTCCAAAGCTCAGCCAATTCGCCGCGTACATATGGATATTTTACGCGCAATGGGCTGTACAAATACCAAGAGAATGTCGCACCACGAGGGCACCCACGTGGTTCGTAATCCGGCATATCATCCGGTGTTTCCGGATAATCTGTAGCTTGGTTTTCCCAGGCTACGACGCCATTTTTAACGTAAATGTTCCAGCTACAAGAACCAGTACAGTTTACGCCATGTGTTGTGCGGACTACTTTATCGTAGGACCAACGGTCACGATAAAAATTTTCCCATTCGCGACCGCCTTCTTCTGTGATTTGGTGACCGCTTGGAGATACGTCCTTCTTGCGAAGAAACTTGAATTTCTGAGACAATAAACTCATCTCGTGTCCTCCTTAAAACTACAAAAAAGCCCTTGCGTTAGCAATGCCAACAACAAGGGCGAATATCCACAATTATTCGATATTACTGATATTAGGGTCGATCGTGTCGCTATCTAAATCGAGTAATCCGATTAATGCATCTAAGTCACAGATTACCAGATGGTGTTTATCATAGGCTACATAGCCTAATTTTCGTAACTCACTGAGCATGCGGTTTAAACTTTCCCGAGATGTGGCAGCAAATTCAGCTAACTCTTGATTTGTTAACGCGATGTCTATATAGATACCGTCATCACGTTGAATACCATAGCTATTAGCTAAACGCAATAGTGTTGAATAGAATGCACCTTTTTTGCCATACAACAACAAATCTCTGTATTTGGCTTGTTGTCGCCGCATATGAAGTGTATAGATTTTCATCATTGCAATGGCCAGTGAATGGTCCTTTGCAATGGCTGGTTCTAAAACATCATAACGGATGGAATATACCGAGCATTTTTCACGTGCAATCGCATTGAACACGTAAGTCCGGGTGTTCGTCTCGTACAAAGGAATTTCACCAAGCACATTATTTGGCCCCACCAACCGATGAGCAAAAATATGACCACTTGCCTCAAATTTCTTAATACTAAGTCGCCCTTCACGGACAATAAAAAAATGATCTGCTATATCACCTTCGTGAAACAAAAACTCGCCTTTTTCAAGGTGAACTGTTTCTCCTGGCAATGCAAGTAACTGGTTAATTAACTCCTGTTCCATACTATCACCGTGCATCTTTCAGTGTCATTTGTCCACATTGATTGTGAAAGTAGCTTTCACAATCAGCCATGCACAAAAGGCACATATACTATATACTTTACGTATATTATCCCTATTATAACCGATTAATTCTCATATAAGTGTGTTTTTCGTCACATTCACATTATATTCTGTCCTATATAATAATGGTGTGATTTTAGGCACACTCTCTATTATTATAGTACCACATTTTACAAGGCTTTTAAACGAGATGTGCCACATATTCGTGTGAAAAGATCTACCCTTTATCACATGTGTTTTAGTTAAAGGAGAGCTCTCATGTCAGAACTGAAAATGCCTCAAGTAGGTGCAAGTCGCAAAGAGATTGTTGCGAACTGGCAACCAGAAAATCCCGAATTTTGGGAAAAGTTTGGTAAAAAAATCGCCAAACAAAACTTGGTAATATCCACTATTGCCTTAACCTTAGCCTTTTGCGTATGGTATCTATGGGCTACCATCGCAGCACAATTAAATGGCGCAGGTTTCCACTTTACAACTGAACAATTATTTACACTCGCAGCCTTACCAGGCCTTGTAGGTGCTACATTGCGTTTCGTCTACACATATATGCCTGCACTTATGGGCGGTAAGAACTGGACCTTTATATCCACACTTATTTTATTAGTTCCTGTTGTGTGGCTCGGCTTTGCAGTACAAGATACAACAACTTCTTATACGACATTTATGATTTTAACAGCCCTCATCGGTTTAGCGGGTGGTAACTTCTCGTCCTCCATGGCGTACATTGGCAACTTCTTCCCTAAATCCGAAAAAGGTACAGCCCTTGGCATCAATGGTGGTGTTGGTAACCTTGGTGTTTCTGTAATCTATTTCTTAGCTCCATTTGCTATGGGTTCCGCTGCACTTGGTAATGTCTTTGGCGTAACACCAGCTATTATCAAAGGCAACGCAGTATACCTTGCCAATGCGGCTTTCATGTGGATTGTGCCACTCGTAATTATCCTTGCACTTATGACGCGTTTCATGGATAACTTACCATTGGAAAAACCAAATCCTAAAAACCTTGTACAAATCTTCGGCAACAAACACACTTGGGCTTTTACATTACTTTACACATGTTCCTTCGGTGCTTTCTCCGGTTACGCAGCAGCACTTGGTCTCTTGGTAGGTAAAGAATTCCCTGAAATTCCATTCGCATCTATCGCATTCGTTGGTCCACTTGTTGCAGGTGCCCTTCGTCCTGTAGGCGGTTGGTTATCCGACAAAATCAACAGCGGTACAAAAGTTACCTTTGTTAGCCTCATCGGCTTATGTGCTACTACTGCATTGATCGCAGTTGGTGTAGATATGCACAACTTCCCATTCTTCTTTGCTATGTCCGTATTGACATTCGTATGCTGCGGCTTTGCAACAGGTGCTACATTCCGTATGATTCCTCACGTATTTGGCAATCCGTTGTTATCCTCTTTAATCACAGGTTTCGTAGCTGCTGTAGCTGCATACGGTGCATTCATTACACCTAAAATCTTCGGCTTCGTATACTCCACATTCGGCAACATTCACCCTGCATTCGCAGTACTACTAGCATTCAACATCGTAACAGTTGCGGTTTGCTTCTGGTTCTATGTGAGAAAAGGGGCAAACATGAACGTATAAATTCATGTTCTACCTTATAGCTGTATAGAAAATATAATTTACATCATTAAAGAAAATATAATTCACCCTTAATTTGGGTAATGAAATACCCCCTCAGTCGTCCTCCACCGCCTTAACGGCCTGCGGCTAGGCCTTGGCCTAGCAAAGTCGGACTCTCTGAGGGGGTTATTTCATTAGAAATTAGATGTGAATTAGATTATCTACATGGTGAATTATATTTTCTATTACAGCAATTACGGTTGTCCATGAATTTATGCGTTCGAAACAGACAGAACGGTCGCGGCCTAGGGACTTGACCTCATCCATATACCTCTTCTAAAAATTAGAACAGGCCTGTTCTAATTTCTAGGAGAGCATGTATTGATGCACCAAGAAACTATGTGAAAACTTTATATGCTTATTTTCTTTGTAAGCCACGATAAACGAGTTCAAAAATAGTTTTCTGAGCTTCTAACCACTCATCGCTCTGAGACCATTTATATTGTTTATTAACAGCATATAGACCGTGTACTAAAAATACAAAAACGGATACCCCTACATCAAATGAAACCCCAAGGGCTTTTGCCACAACGAGCCCTTGTCGATCTTTTTCACATCCTATAATGCGTTGTAATACATATTCTGAAATTTGTTCATCTAAAAATAGAGGTAAATACTTTTTATGTCGTATAATACGCTGACATAAGGGCAATCTATCAAAAATAGAATCGTATGCTTCTCTCAATGACACTGAATCAGAAGCAGCCGATAAGGTTCGAGCTATAGTTTGTAAATTATTATCATCTACCATTCCTGGACGCGAATAAGCGATTGCATCATCCACTAAATCATCAACAATTTCCATGATATTGCTATAGTGTAAATAAAAAGTAGAGCGAGTTATACCTGATGCTTTACACAACAATGTTACGGTTACAGACTCAAAAGAATGGTTTTCTAAACAACTAAGCAAGCCTTCTTTTAACAACATTCGTGTCATTTCTTTTCGAGTTATCATATAACCTCCTACATAGACACATTTATACAATGTGTCTATTAATAAACATAGTGTCAATTATTGTTGAGACTAGTATAACAAAACAAGGTACACTAATTCTAGGGATTACAAACAGTAATCTATTTGATTAGATTTTCAAAATACAATTAAGGAGATACCTATGACACAATATACTCACATTAGAAATGCTACAGGAAAATTAACAATAAAAAACACAACATTTCTTATTGATCCATTCTTAGCACCAAAAGATACTTATCCTGGCTTTGAAGGAACATTTAACTATCAACAAAGAATGCCCATGGTTGATTTACCTGTATCAATGGACAATCTATTAAGCAATGTAACTGCAGTAGTAGTTACACACACACATCTTGATCATTGGGATGACACGGCAATTAAATCTATTCCAAAGTCACTTCCTATTTTTGTGCAAAATACAGCGGACAAAGAACTTATTATCTCCCAAGGCTTTAATGATGTACGCATTATTTTTGAAAGTCTTGAGTTTAATGGTATCACATTAAGAAAAACAGGGGGCTCACACGGCACTGTAGAAATGTATGCAAATCCAGTTCTCGCACCATTAGCAGGCGATGCAATGGGCGTTATTTTTGAAGCAGAAGGCGAACCAACTGTGTACCTTGTAGGCGATACAGTATGGACAAGCGATGTAGAGAAGGCTCTCCTTCGCTTCGATCCTAACGTTATTATTATGAACACTGGATATGCTCAAGTTTTAGGCTTTGAAGATAGTATTATTATGGGTACAAAAGATATTGGCCGCATGGTAGTACGCAAACCAGAAGCTAAAATCATCGCTGTTCATATGGATACAGTTAATCATACAGCAACAAGCCGTAAGGATGTGCGCAAATTTATCAAAGGCACCCATATCGAAAGCCATGTAGCAGTCCCTGAGGATGGAGAAACTATTATACTATAAGTTACTATATACCTATGTTGTTTTTATGTTGTTATTGATGTATACTATAAACATAAAGAGAGTCATTGACGTGTGCAAGCGTTAGGCTCATCTAAAAATTAGTAAAACGAGATGCGCCTAACGTGTAAGTATTACCAGTACTTATTACGTTAGGCGTTTCTTAAGTTTATTTGAATAAACTTAAGATAGATACAACTATGGAAATTACAAAAAGAATTATATAAACCTTCTCGAATTTACTCATAGTATCACCACCTTTCGGTGATGAACCTAACTCACGTCAATGACTCCTGTTATTAGTATAGCAGAGTTATAAATGACGTAATAGATTAAGTTGATGAACTTTTGATTAAAAGAGATAGCGGACAAATTGTCTGCTATCTCTTTTTTCTACTTTCACACATATTTATTAATTAGGCTAAAACGTAGAAAATAAAACTCATCATTTAGATTTACTAATTTAGAGTTTACCTCTAATGAAATAACCCTCTCAGTACGTCCGACTTTGCTCTGTCTTTTCTCCCTATACAAAAAAGACCCTCTTCAGAATCCGACTTTGCCCCTGTTCCGAAGGAACAGATCTGGGCGGTGGAGGATTATGGAGAGGGTCTTTTGTTTATATTATTTTACTTCTGCCCAACCTAAAGCAGCCCGTTTTGCATCCATATCTGCTAAGATTTTTTCTGCTACTTTAACAGGATCAGTATTTACATACATAACGGAACCTAAGAGATCTTTAGTGTCTTCTTTCAACCATTTTGTAACAGCATCAGAGCCTTGTGTAGGTGGTTCAACGCAATGGTAAGAGTTAATCCCCATCAATCGGAAACCGAGGGATGCACCAACACCTTTTTCGTTAGACCATTCAGGACTAGACATAGCAAATGGTAATTGAGGCAAGTTAAGGCCTAATTCTGCTGCGATACCACCGAAGATACCAGAGGAACGCGCATTATCTACACATTCGCCAACATGCCATACTGGTGGTTGATCATCGCCCAAGAACTCCTGCAATGCAGGGCTACATTTCTTAATAGCATCTGTATTACAATAGCCAAGTTTCATCAATGGGAAGGATGCGCAACCATTAGTTAAGATAAGGCAGCCATTTTTAATAAGTGTATCAACAACATCTACAGTTGCTTTTTCATAGATAACACGAGGATTGGAACAACCTACTACATTAACGATACCACGGACTTTACCTGATTTTAAAGCCTCTGCCAATGGTTTGAAGGAACCGTAATGTTTAACAGTGGATTCCGGAGAGAAACCAACTTCTGCAGTGATTTCATATGGCGGGATGAATACAGGCATCCCTTTACGTAATTCATGAGCTTCAAGAGCGCGATCCAAGATTTTGCGAGCCAATTCTTTAGTTTCGGACAAGTTAGTATGATGATGATCGTAACCGATATGTTCTGCACCTGGCAAGCGAGTTGCATCAGATGTTGTAATAACTTTTGTATTGAAACAACGTGCTACGTCCATAATGGCAGGAAATACGTCTTGTACATCTGCTACCCAACAATCAAGAGCACCTGTACCAAGTACAAGTTCAGCACCAATTGCATTACACAATGGGATAACGTTTTCATAACGATACATACTGGACAAACCAGAGCAACAAATCCCATAGAATTGGATACCTTTCGCACCAATAGCTTTCGCTTTTTCTAAGTACTCTTCAGATGCACCAATTTTACAAATTTGAGATACCAATGTTGGCAAGTGACCATGAACAGCTATGTTAACATACCCTTTTTTCAAAGCACCAATATTAACCTTTGATGTACGGCGGCCGCCTTGACCAAATAATGCATCAGTAGCAATATCTGCAGCTACTACACCAGTAAATGTGAAAGCAAGACCACAACGCAAAAATTGTTTCATATTGCTTTCCCAATCGCCATCTCCACCTACACATGTGCGATGGTATGCATCAAATGCTTCGTTGTATGCGGAAACAGGCAAGATATCTAGGTTTTTCCAAACTTCACGACGTTCAGCAGGAGCCATAGCTGTAATCGTCTTATATTCACCTGGCAACGCACGACTCAAGTCTTCTAACAGAACATCTGCTAAATCATTAGCTACATCTTTTAAGGAACGGCCTTCTTCAGGAATGTTGAAAGCTTTACATACGGTACGGATTTTTTCTTCGCCCAAAATCGGAATATCTAATTCACCAGTAGCAGCAGCCTTCAAAGAAATCAAGATTTCACGAGCATGCGCACCATGTTGAGTCAAACCACCAGCAACGGCACGTGTCATGTTACGAGCTACGATAAGATCAGCATCAGCACCGCAGACACCGCGAGGGCTCTTAGGTGTAATTTTACATGGACCCATGAAGCAAACACGACAACATACGCCAGCAATACCGAAAGTACATTGTGGTTGTTGTTTGTCGAAACGGTCAAACACTGTATCGCAACCGATTTGCTCCATACGAAGAATCATTTCACGTACCGCAGGGTCTGGTGTTTGTTCAATTACATCCTGTTTTGTAGGCCAGGTTTTACGATACTCAGCAACGGCTTTCATGTAGTCGTTTACACCATGTTCATGAGGTACCCCTGGTTCATGAGTATGTGGCACCCATTTATCCGTCGGCATAGCCTTTGCATGACTATGGTCGTGACCATGTTCATGATCGTGATCGTGGTCGTGGTCGTGACCATGATGATGATAACCGCCACAATGCTCATGGTCATGATGATGTTCGTCATGACTGTGGTCATGGATGTTTTTGTTTTCCACATCTTTATTCATAATAAACCTCCTAGGGGCCTACATAGGCCAACTGACAATAACAAGAAAACATATTCTACATTTACTTCTAGTTAATTCCACCATAATGATGGGCTTTAAGTCCTATCTTCAAAATATGTTTTAATCTATTACAAGTATATTTTTTGAGAGGACAATTGTCAATCTAATTTTATACATATTATAAAAAATATCGCCTCCAATCCCCCATTATAACAATGTTTTTCAATTATAAAACTCATAATAATTTCATGAAACAAACTTATTTTTAATTCCTATTTATTAAAGGAATTAAAATTACTCATGAGAAATAAACACCTTATAATACTAATTCTATATACACCAACAATTCTCCTGCATCATTTTCACAAAATCTTACTGCTCCATCTAAAATATTTAAAACATTAGCTCCGCTTTAGCGCAGTAGCGTGTCTCTCTTAACGCAGATATGATAAAAACTTTAGTGTACTTACTGAATAAGTAAGGATGAAAAAATCCTCCTCAAAAGACTTCGGGCTCCGCGTAGCGCAGTAGCTTCTCTAACGCAAATGTGCTAAAAACTTTAATGTATAAGCATAAAGGATAAAGTAAAAACAGCCCGTCACAAATGACTTCGGGCTCCGCTTTAGCCCAGTAGCTCCCCCTACACCGATGCACTAAAAACCTTAATGTAAACAGATACAGAAAAGAAATAGCCCCTCTGGAAAAAACTTCGGGCTCCGCTTTAGCGCAGTAGCGTGTTTTTTCCAGAGGGGCTATTTCGGTTATTGTAAAGTGTTACATTAAAGTTTTTAGTACATCAAGTACTTCTTGTGGTAATTCATTTTTACCGTCTTTGAGTTTTTCCACGTATTCAGAGCGGAATTCAAAGGCTTGGTGTAGTTGGTGATGGTATTCGCGTACATCAAATGGTGGTTCGAATCCTGGTACTTCTACGTAGGATAGGTTTTCATAGGCACCGAATGGTTCGAATTGTAGGTCTCCTTCTACTAGGCGTTCTAATAAATCAATGGTCACTTCTTTAGGGATTTTCTTTTCAAGGAAGAATCCGGTGTTCATGATATAGCAATCTACACCACATTCTTTGAAGAGTTTTTTGTAGCTTTCATAATCACGAACTAACGGATAGGTACGGAATGGGTTTGCATATGGTTCAATAACGAGTGCATTTGGATCGACGTTGGCATCGAGTTTTTCCGCAGTAGAGCGGCGTGTTGCAAGGGTTGCGCCCATAGTGGAAGCCAATATAGGGTCGTCGATTTTAAGGATTGGTGGCAATGTTTTATCTTTCATTAGCCACACAATGGCATTAACCGGTTCGTCCACGTGGTTTACGCGATTGTCTGTCCAGAATTGGGATTTAATAGCACGGCCATTATTGTTGCGCACGTCCTCAGCCAATACGACCTTATTACCATTTTCATCGAGGGTAACGCCTACGTTTTGCAAGGTTAATAAGTATTTATTAGCAGGGTGTTCCACAGGATAATCCTGCATTTTATCAAAGTATGTTGGTTCCATCGCAACGGAGGACAAATCATTTGTATTGATGATATATGCATCGTCATGCAAGATAGAAATATCATAGCGACCATTGTGTTTTTCGTGAGTCAATGTAGATTTACCGGAACCGGATAGACCAAATACGCCGATTGTGAAAGACTCACCATTTTTAAGGTTATAGCGTTTCATACCGCCGTGGCAGGCTACGTAGCCATAACGGTTTGCTAAAGACCAAGCCAATGTCAATGTGCCTTTTTTATGTTCCCCAAAGTAACGCATGCCAAGAATCATAGCGCAGTTATGAGCAGGATCAAAAATAGCAAGACCACCTGGATGACCTGGTACTACATAGTCAGGGTCAGAGTAGATATAAATATCCCCTTCCGGGATGTCCTTACTGTTGTTATAGAACTCTTTCACTGCATCGTCAAAGAATTTAAAGTTCATAATCCAAGAATACATGATGGATGCATGATCCTTTGGAATCATAAGATGAGCACGAGCCGTGAATTTTTGATCAAGACCAACCACAACTTGTGTAGAAATCCATTCTTTATTGCGACTATCATATACAGCATCACGAGCGATACCGGCTAATTCGACTTCATCAATACCTTCATCACCAATGATACGGCGAGCCTTCGCATAGCGGCCAGTCGTTTTACCATCATTAGTTACGAGAATTTTAGCATCAGCTGGTAAACCTTGTTCTTCTGGTTTAAATACAGGCATATCAAGAAGAATGACACCTGGTTCTTGCGTTGCCAATGTATACGCTTCTGCTACAGATGTAACAGGTTTTACGTTATTGCCATAAAACGCAGTTTCAATGGTGCTGCGTAATTTAGAAAATAACGGATTTGTCTTGATTTCACTTTGATTCCAAATGCGACGTGTTGCCATTCTAATCCTCACCTTTATCGTATAACTTTATAAAAACCTATCGGTACGTGTATTGAAAATACTTCTAATAATCTCTATTTTACCTGTTTTTAATAAATTTGTATACATGAAAGTACCCATACAGAACAATTGTTACGCAATATTTATAATTAGTGCAACACATTTATTGGTGAAAGTTATCTTCACACCAAAAACAAAACGTTCACACTAACAACTAAAACTTTCACTAACTACAATAACAATAAAACGCATCCCCTCAAACAATACGTGTATGTAAAGTCACAAATCATTTGAGAGAATGCGTTTATAAAAATTCACTATGTACTTATGCACCTAGTTCAATATATTCAGTTTTAGATGCCTCTACAGGATTGCCATTACTATCCGTAGCCGGTGTAAATTTCCATGTAGAAATCGTGTTCACAATGGATGCATCCGCATCACTACTACCAGTGGTTCCTTGTAATTCTACATGAGAAACGGATCCATCTGTATTAATAGTAAAGTTTACATTAACAACAGTTGCATCACCGGCATAACCATGTAGCACACCAGAATCAAAGCCTGGTGTAGATATTGCTTTTGGCGCTTCATAAGGTGTGGCCGCCAAAGAAACAGCGGCAGACATGGACATAATTAATGCCGTTAAGGCAACACAACGCAATACATTACTCATCATCTTTCTCCTCATTTAGTCTTATGACCACTCTCATTATTGAGTCCTAGACTGTTTCACTCCTTATTTTGCCTTAGGACCATTCGCTTTCGCATTCACATCAGACGCATGATTATCGTTAGACTGTGATTTGTCTACCGTCAATTTACCATTGCCGGACTTAGCTGGAGCATTACCCTTTGGCAATGTAATTGTCATGCCTATGATGGATGCATGGGCTTTTTGATCTGTGCCAATAGCCGGCGTAAATTCCCATTGTCTAATAGCAGCTTTCACAGCCTCATCAACAGGACCATAACCAGAGGATTGTTCTACAAAGACATTTTCAACCCTGCCTTGTTTGTTAATTAGGAATCGTACACGCATATGATCTGCTACGGTAATTCCATCTGGAATAGCTGGCATCGTAGGTTTAACGATGGATACCTCGCGAGGTGCTTCTGTAAATCTGCCCGCAGCCGCATCTGCATGAGCAGGCATCATAGCACCTACCGCAAATGTAAGAACAGCAGCACACGCGAATCGAGTTAATATATTCATGGTTTGTTCCCCCTCGAAATTAATATAATAAATATACATATATAATACTCGATAAAGATGAAGAAAAAAATACCCAACTGCAAAATGTAGTCTATTAGTAAAAAATATATGTATAGAATAATTTTTATTGATAATTTTTCTCATTTGTGATATATTGATTTCAAGATAACTGTTCGGACTTACATATCAAGTTGATATGACAAAAAACTCTGAAGAAAACCGTGCTTTAATGACAAAATATAAAGTGCTAGGTTTACCGACTATTTTGTTCTTTAATCAAGATGGAAAAGAAATCGAGGGGAGTCGTGTTAACGGATTTATGTCGCCTGTTGAGTTTCTACAATGGATTGAGAAAATCAGTAAACCATAAAATTATTTCTTAATCGTAAAAAGTCCTTTTCGATTTTAGGTATTGTTTGGCTTTTGGTTAATCATTAATATACACCCCGTTCTCAAATCACTTTTTATTTTTATGAGGTAAACTTTATGAAAAACTTAGAAAAATACTCTCCGTATGTTTTAGCTTTATTACGTATCGTCGCTGCGTATATGTTTATCTTACACGGCACAGCGAAATTCTGGGAATTCCCAATTTCAATGACGGGCGGTAACGGCGCAGTGGGTGATCCAATGATGATTGTCGGTGGAGTAATCGAGATTGTCGGTTCAATCCTATTAATTTTAGGTTTA
>ERZ1108166.947-NODE-947-length-12897-cov-4.223953_pt1 | contig 12897 bp, 12 predicted proteins | sample MGYA00403702_ERZ1108166 | MGnify/ENA primary metagenome ERZ1108166 (study PRJEB35170, sample SAMEA104062401) | human gut metagenome | biome: human gut; feature: human-associated habitat; material: faeces | place: Denmark | collected 2012-05-01 ...
AAGGGATATATTAGATGATAATGATGTAAGTATGGATAAGAAAAAAGAGTTTGCAGAATTGTTAAATAATCAAAAGGTTATTTATGAAATCTGCGTTTGGCTAGTTATTAATTGTGGAGAAGAGGATTATTCTTTATTCTATGATAAATTAGCAGAATATGAAAAAAAGATATTTGATACTTGTGGGACTTCTGGCTGCAGCTGTTCTGGCAGCAGGCTGCGGAAAGGAAAAGGAGGGCCCGGTACAGAAGGCAGAAGTAATTGTAACTCCAACTCCAAAAGCAGACAGTGGTCTCGTAGATATGCAGAAAACGGAAGATGAAAATGCAAAGATAAAAAATATAATAGGAACAAAGACAGAGACTGCAGGAAGTCTTATTCTTATCAACAACATGGGGGCTGAAATTTCTTCCATATATATCCGACCAAATGTGCCGGAAGAGGAAGCGTATGATGAGGACGGAGAGGATTCCTGGGGCAGTGAACTTGTCAAGGGGAAATTCACTCTGAAAAATGGAGACAAGGCTCTTTATTATTATGAAAAAAATCAGAAGGACGGGGATGGAAATACCGTCACTTCCTTTGATATTCGAATTTCTTTTACAGATGAAGAGAAAAATGAATGCTTCTTCCGTGATCTTCCGCTTTCTTCTATAAAACAGATTACGCTCTGTATGGATGGAAGCGGTGAGGACGGCATTCCTTATGCAAAATATCTCACGACAACAGGAACAAAGCCTGTTTCTACTTTAAAAGATGTAAAGGAACGCCTTGGAATTGATGAAGAGGATTCGGAAGAAGACGATGAAACAGAAGATGAGACAACTCCGACACCCGAACCGACAGACGATCCGGAAATCACGGATACACCGGAAGAACCTACCGACACACCGGAACCGACCGTGGCGCCGGAGCCGGAGGAACCGGAAGATCCGGCACCGGATCCGGGAGCAGAAGAAGCTTCCCAATATATTGGGCAGTCTCTTGACACTTTGATTGGCGCAATGGGAGGTCCTGCAAGCAGCGATTACGAGGAAGATCCGGGAACAGGAAAAACGGGGTATCATCACTACGATACCTTTACAGTTTCTACTACAGTTGATGAAAATGGTAATGAAATTGTAGCTGCAATATGGTAAAATAGAAGCAGCTTAAAAAGCACGAAAAAGAAACAGAGGTAAAAAAGATGAAACGAGTATTATTAAAGTTAAGCGGTGAGGCACTTGCCGGAGAAAAGAAAACCGGTTTTGATGAGGCAACAGTTATTGCAGTTTCCAAACAGATTCGTACGATTGTCGAAGAAGGTATGGAAGTGGGAATCGTAATCGGCGGCGGAAATTACTGGAGAGGCCGCACAAGCGAGACAATCAACAGAAATAAGGCAGACCAGATAGGAATGCTTGCCACGATTATGAACTGTATTTATGTCTCAGACATCTGCCGTTATCTCGGATTAAAAACAGAGATTTTTACACCTTTTGTATGCGGAGGCTTTACAACGCTTTATTCCAAAGATGCAGTGGAAGAAAGCTTCGCAGCAGGCAAGGTAGTATTTTTTGCAGGTGGCACAGGACACCCTTATTTTTCAACAGATACAGCTACTGTTCTTCGTGCTGTTGAGATTGAGGCAGAGGCGATTCTCCTTGCAAAGGCAGTAGACGGAATTTATGACAGTGATCCGAAGGTGAATCCGAAAGCAGTAAAATATGATGAGATTTCTATTGAAGAAGTAGTGGAGAAGAAGCTGGCTGCGATGGATCTTACTGCATCTATCATGTGTCTGGAACAGAAAATGCCGATGCTTGTATTCGGATTAGATGAAGACAACAGTATTGTAAATGCAGTTCACGGAAAATTCTCCGGCACAAAGGTGACCGTGCAGGATAAATAAAATCTAAAATAAGGAAAGAATGAAAGAGGGAGACAGAATAATGGACGAAAGAATTCAGAAATATGAAGACAAAATGAAAAAAACACTGGTTGGATTTGAGACAGAGCTTACTACAATCCGTGCAGGAAGAGCTAATCCTCATATTCTCGATAAGCTTACAGTAGAATATTACGGGGCTCCTACACCGCTTCAGCAGGTGGCAAACATTACAGTTCCGGAAGCGCGTATGATTCAGATTCAGCCGTGGGAAGCAAGTCTCATCAAAAGTATTGAAAAAGCAATTCTTGTTTCTGATCTGGGATTAAATCCAAGCAACGACGGAAAAGTAATCCGCCTTGTTTTTCCGGAGCTTACAGAAGAGCGCCGTAAAGAGCTTGTAAAAGATGTTAAGAAAAAAGGTGAGGGCGCAAAGGTTGCAGTCCGCAATATCCGCCGCGATGCAAACGATGCTTTCAAGAAACTGGCAAAAGAAGATGTATCTGAAGATGAGATCAAAGAGCTGGAAGAGAAAGTGCAGAAGCTTACAGACAAATTTGTGAAGGATATTGACGCGGCAGTAGAAAATAAATCAAAAGAAATTCTGACTTTATAAAAAGAAGTAAGAAAGAGAGCTTTCTTTTGGAAGCTCTCTTTCCCTATGCGGGAATTAAAAACAGATACAGACAGAAACGGAGGAAGAGGAATGAACGTACCCAATCATATTGCAATCATTCTCGATGGAAATGGACGCTGGGCAAAGAAAAAGGGAATGCCAAGGAGTTACGGTCATGTGAAGGGCTGCGCCAATCTGGAAACCATCTGCGATGATATGAAAGAGCTCGGCGTAAAATATCTTACGGTTTATGCTTTTTCCACAGAAAACTGGAAGCGTTCCAGAGAAGAAGTGGAAGGCCTTATGAAGCTGTTTCGAAATTACCTGAAAAAGTGTATTAAGATTGCAGAGAGAAATAAAATGCGGGTCCGCGTGATTGGAGATATAACTGCTTTTGATAAGGATATTCAGGAACGGATTGCGTATCTTGAGGAGTTCTCAAAAAAATATGATGAGCTTCATTTCCAGATTGCATTAAATTACGGAAGCCGCGATGAAATTACAAGAGGAATGCGCCGTCTTGCCAGAGACGCTGCCGAAGGAAAAATAAAGCCGGAAGATGTAGATGAAGAAATGGTGGAAAGCTATCTTGATACAGCGGGAATCCCGGACCCGGATCTTATGATTCGAACAAGCGGAGAGCTTCGTCTTTCCAATTTTCTTTTGTGGCAGCTTGCATATACGGAATTTTATTTTACAGATGTTGCCTGGCCGGATTTTAACAGAGAGGAATTAATACGTGCCATTGAGAAATATAATGCAAGAGACAGAAGATACGGGGGAGTAAAGGAGGAGTAAAGATGTTTAAAACCAGATTATTAAGCGGAATTATGCTGGTTATTATTGCACTTTTTACAATTATAAGCGGAGGATATATTCTGTTTTTTACTCTTTTGGCAGTGTCCTTAATTGGAATGCGCGAACTTTTCCGCGCAATGAAAGTGCAGGACGAAAGGGCAAATGTTCTTGCAGTCACAGGTTATATAGGAGCTGCTCTTTATTACGGGGCGCTTCTTCTGGGATTTGAAAAATACGGAATGATGGCAGTAATATTCTCACTTATTCTGATTATGTTTGTGTATGTGTTTACATATCCCAAATACCATGCAGAGCAGATTATGGCAGCATTTTTCAGTGTGATTTATGTGGCAGTGATGCTGTCATTCATCTATCTCACAAGAAACCTGCCGGACGGAAAATTCCTTGTATGGCTGATTTTCCTTTGCTCCTGGGGATGCGATACCTGTGCATACTGTGTGGGAATGCTCATAGGAAAACATAAGATGGCGCCTGTGTTAAGTCCGAAAAAATCTGTGGAGGGAGCAGTTGGCGGTGTTTTAGGGGCTGCCCTTTTAGGAGTGGCATATGCCGCGGCAACAAAGGGTCCTATGATGGAATATGCAGTTATCTGTGCAGTGGGAGCTCTTATTTCTATGGTGGGAGATTTGGCTGCTTCTGCAATTAAAAGGAATCAGGACATTAAGGACTATGGAACGTTGATACCGGGACACGGCGGAATCTTGGATCGTTTTGACAGTGTGATTTTTACAGCGCCAGTTATTTATTTCCTTGCAAAGCTGGTTCTCGGAATTTAACAAAGGGGGATTACAATGAAGAAGATTGCAATTTTAGGCTCTACCGGTTCTATTGGAACACAGACGCTTGATGTAGTCCGAAAAAACGGAGATATACAGGTTCTTGGAATCAGTGCCGGAAGAAATATAAAAATGCTGGAAGAACAGGTCAGAGAGTTTTCTCCAAGACTTGTTGCCGTGTGGGAAGAAGACGCTGCAAAAGAGCTGAAAAGCCGTATTTCAGATACAGAAACGAAAGTAGTTTCCGGTATGGATGGTCTTCTTGAACTTTCTGCAATGCCGGATACCGAGATTCTTGTGACAGCCATTGTAGGCATGATTGGAATCCGCCCTACGATTGAGGCAATCCGCGCAGGAAAAGATATTGCCCTTGCAAATAAGGAGACGCTTGTGACGGCAGGGCATCTGATTATGCCTATGGCAAAAGAGTACGGAGTGAAAATTCTTCCTGTTGACAGCGAACACAGCGCTATTTTCCAGGCGATACATGGAGAAGAGAAAAAAGAGATAAAGAAACTTTTAATTACAGCTTCCGGCGGCCCTTTCAGAGGAAAAACAAGAGAAGAATTGTGTCACGTTACGCTGGAAGATACTTTAAAGCATCCAAACTGGGTAATGGGACAGAAGATTACTGTAGATTCGGCTACCCTTGTAAATAAGGGTCTGGAAGTGATGGAGGCTAAATGGCTGTTTGGCATGGAGCTTTCCGATATTCAGGTTGTAGTACAGCCTCAAAGTATTATTCATTCTATGGTGGAGTTTCAGGACGGAGCGGTAATGGCGCAGCTTGGAACGCCGGATATGCGCCTTCCTATCCAGTATGCACTCTATTATCCGCAAAGAAGATTTTTGGACGGAGAGCGTCTTGATTTTGGAAAACTCCGGGAAATTACATTTGAGGAGCCGGACATGGAAACTTTCCGTGGACTTCCTATGGCAATGGAGGCGTCCCGTGCAGGAGGAACAATGCCGACGGTATTTAATGCTGCAAATGAATTGGCAGTACATAAGTTTTTACAGAAAAAAATAGGTTTTCTGGATATTTATGAGATTATCGGGCAGTCTATGGAAAGACATAAAATAGTGGAAAATCCTGACCTGGAGGAAATCCTGGCAGCAGAAAAAGAGACTTATCAATGGATTGAAAGCAGGTGGTAAATTGAAAATAATCATAGCAGTTGTAATATTCAGTGCAGTGATTCTGATACATGAGCTTGGACATTTTCTTCTTGCAAAGAAAAATAAGATAGAGGTAATTGAATTTTCCCTGGGTATGGGTCCCAGACTTTTAAGTACTGTAAAAAACGGCACAAGATATTCTTTAAAGCTGTTCCCTATTGGAGGCTCCTGTGCTATGGCAGGAGAAGATATGGAAGATAACAGTCCGGGAACATTTAACTCCGCATCTGTGTGGAGAAGAATTTCCGTAGTGGCAGCAGGACCGATTTTTAATTTTTTTCTTGCTTTTATCCTGGCTGTTATTATTGTGGGTGCGGTAGGATATGACCCGGCGAAAGTGCTTACTGTGACAGAAGGCTCTAATGCGGCAGAGGCAGGATTAAAAGAGGGGGATGTGATTACAAACTATCAGGGGTATCATATTGACCTTGGAAAAGATATGTATGTGTATTCTTATCTTAATCCCCTTAAAGGAGAACAGATACAGCTAACTGTGGAGCGTGACGGAAAAGAACTTGATTTTTCTTTCATGCCGGATGTAGATGTGCGTTATCTTCTGGGGCTGAATCGAACAGATACAGAATCTATGGAGGTTGCATCTCTGATACCGGATATGCCTCTCGAGGATGCGGGCGTACAGCCGGGTGATGTGATTACTTCTATTAATGGAGTGGAAATTCCAGATGGAGCGGCTTACGAAAAATACATTGAAAAAAATCCGCTTACAAATGAAGAGGTAACGATTACGTATTCCAGAGACGGTCTGGAGTATGAGGCGAAAATTACGCCGAAAGAGTACAGAACACCGAATCTTGGATTTGTATATAATGTATGGGCTGAAAAAGCAACTGGATTTGATGTGATAAAATACGGATTTATGGAAATGAAATACATGGTCCGCACTACCATATTAAGCCTTAAAGAACTTTTGACAGGAAGCCTTGGCGTGAAGGATTTAAGCGGTCCTGTTGGCGTTGTAGATGCCATTGGGGATGCGTATGAAGAGAGTAAAAGCGAGGGAACGCTGATGGTATGGATGAATATGCTGAATATGGCAGTCCTTCTTTCTGCGAATCTTGGAGTGATGAATCTTCTTCCTCTTCCTGCTCTTGACGGAGGGCGTCTTGTGTTTCTACTTGTGGAGGCCGTACGTAAAAAACCGGTCAATCGTCAGATAGAGGGCGCGATACATTTTGCAGGGCTTATGCTTTTAATGGCTCTTATGGTTGTGGTACTGTATAATGATATTTTGAAGATATTCTGATGATTCGACAAAATACCTGGAATTAATATTCTGAAAATGAGAGAATAAAAGAGACATGGGGAATCAAAATTGATTCTTTGATGTCTCTTTTGTGTTGCAGAAAATTTTGTTCTTATGTTACAGGCATTTTCAGTGAAACAGCCTGCGAATCTGCCGTTTATCAATATCTGTAATTCTTTTTAAGGGGATTCCGGCGGCGGCAAATGCTTTGTCCTTTAAATGGTCGCGTTTTCTGGCATCTTTTGTCTCATGGGTGCTGTCGTCTAATTCAATGGCAAAAAGCACGTACAAATCTTTATCGCAGATTACGAAATCCACGTGCTTCTGTGCAATTTTATGAAAATATTTCATATACTGCTTTTTATCTGTTACAGCCAGCAAATCTTTTACTCCAACTTTGGGACATATAATATAGTGGTACTCATCTGCAACTTCTTTTAAAAGTTGATAAAAACGGTATTCTCTTTTGGTAAGCAGATGTCTGGCTGCATAAGGATAGTAGTTTTTTCTGCGGTACAGGATAAAAAGCAGGATAAATAAAAAAATACAGATTATGGGAATATAGAGAACAGGATCCATCAGCAGTACCTCCGTAATTAATAGAAAGTATGTTCTTTACAGCTCTTATTTTAAATGTTTTTGTAAAAAAATGCAAGAAAATTCAGGTGAGTACGATTACTGTTAAAGAACGATACGTGCCGACGTGTTGGCGCTTATGTCCTTTACTTTAAACAGGGTTATACGGAGTAGTACCGGAATCATCAATAATTCAGTATTGCAGGAGCCTGATATTCGATTCACTGAATATTAAAATCAATGGAAAAATGGAGAGTCTGAATTAAAATAGAGAAGGAACAGATTATAATTGGTTGCCAGTGTGGTGGATATAGTGGAATTTAACTATGAAAATGGGCTTGGAAGATCTGATGTTGTAATTAAAAATCATCGAAAACATAGAGCTGTTGTGGTCGAGGCGAAAGCTCAATCTGGTTTTTTATTGTGAACTTTTGTCGAAAATAAATTTACCGGAAATAAGAGGGAATAACTTGTCATTACATATGCAAAATGATAACATAGAAACAGATAGAATGTTTAGGAATGGGAGAGTGGCGTATGAGTAAAATTAATCTTCCGGTGGGAATTTCTAATTTTAAGAAAATTAGAGAAGATGGATACTATTACATTGATAAAACGAACTTAATCCAGAAACTTCTGGTGCCTAAGCCGGCAGAGGTGACATTATTTACCCGGCCTCGCCGTTTCGGAAAAACACTGGGAATGAATATGCTTGCACATTTCTTTGATATTCGAGAGGATAGTAGGGAACTTTTTCAGGGATTAAAGATAAGCGAAAATCGTGAGCTGTGCGAAAATTGGATGAATCAGTATCCGGTGGTGATGCTGTCTTTTAAGAATGTGGACGGATTGGAGTTTGAAACCGCATATGGAAAACTGGAATCGGTAATAGCGGAATTATATAAAAGTCATTATTATCTCAAAGACAGTGAAAAACTGAATGAATTTGATAAAGATATTTTTTACAGAATAGCTGCAAAAAAGGCAGATACGGAAGAAGTGATGAACAGTTTATTTAAACTCACCCATATGCTGAACCTTTATTATGGAAAGCCGGTAATCCTTCTCTTAGACGAATACGATGTTCCAGTTGCCAAGGCAAATGTCAACGGTTACTATGAACAGATGCTTGATACGATAAGGGGGATTCTGGGCGCTGCTCTGAAAGATAATACATTCCTTAAATTTGCGATTGTAACTGGATGCCTTCGAATTACGAAGGAAAGTATCTTTACAGGACTGAATAACTTTACAATGGACACAATTCAGGACAGTCGATATGATGAATTTTTTGGCTTTACTCAGGCAGAGATAGACAAGCTTTTGGAAGATGCCAGTCTGATTCTTCATGCGGAGGAAATGAAAGAGTGGTATGATGGCTATCGTTTCGGGGATATGGAAGTATATTGTCCGTGGGATGTGGTAAATCATGTAGACAATCTGCTGCAGAACCCGGAAATTGAACCGATTGGTTACTGGAAAAATTCCAGTGACAATGAGATTATCCGTTCATTTATCAATTATTCCGGAACGTCGATTACGCAGAAATTTGAAACGTTATTGTCCGGAGGGTATATCATTGAAAATATTCAGGAAGATATTACCTATAATTATCTGCATTCCTCAGAGGAAAATCTTTGGAGTATCCTTTATTTTACAGGGTATCTGACAAGAGTATCTGATGAAGAAGTGAACAAGCAGTTGGCTAGGGATTACTATGCATTGAAGATTCCGAATAAAGAAATCAAAGAGATATTTGAAATCACGATTAAAAAATGGTTTACCGAGAGTACACAGCAGATGGACAGGAAAGCGTTGTTTACATCAATCTGGAACGGAGATGATAAGAAAGTAACAGCGGAAATTTCTAGACTGCTCCGCCGGACGATTAGCTATTATGATTACAGAGAAGACTTTTATCATGCTTTTTTTGCAGGAATTTTCGCTGGGGCAGGATATGTTGTACAGTCCAATAAAGAGCATGGAGAAGGACGCAGCGACATTATTGTTCAGGACTACGCAGGAGATCGTCTGGCTGTATTTGAGGTTAAGTATTCAGGAAAGTTGGAAGATTTGGAAGCAGACTGTGAAAAAGCAATCGCACAGATTGATGAAAAAATGTATGCGGAGGAATTTCAGGATACTTATGCCGAAGTTATCTGTTATGGAATAGCATTTTATAAAAAACGCTGTAAGATTTTGAAAAAATAAAAGGTAATCAAAAAACTAAAGCAATAATTGAAACAATTTTTAGGGAAGTGATAACATAAAGCAGAGGAAAAACGGGATGGTATATGTAAAGGGGTGTGAAACATATGAAAGAGATTTATGTACCTGTAGGGACATCAGATTTTAGAGAGATAAGGGAAGAAGAATATTACTATATAGACAAAACCGGATTGATAAAAGAACTTTTAAATACAAAAGGGACAAAAGTGACACTGTTTACCCGTCCGCGGCGTTTTGGGAAAACATTGGGAATGAGTATGCTGGCACATTTTTTTGATATTAGAGAGGACAGCCGCAGACTGTTTGACGGCTTAAAAATAGCGGATGATAAAGAGTTGTGCGGGAATTGGATGAATCAGTATCCTACCATATTTGTTTCATTTAAGGACATTAACGGGCTGGAGTTTTCAGCTGCATACGAGCGCCTGCAGGGAATGTTGGTTGAACTGTTCAAAAAATATGAATATCTCTTAAAAAGTGATGAGGTATATGACGATGACAAAAGAATATTTAGATTGATTAAATCAGAGGAAGCAAGCTTCGGTCATATCAGCCGTTCCCTTCTTGTTTTAACGCATATGCTGCAGGATTACTATAAAAAGCCCGTGATTTTATTGATTGATGAATACGATGTACCTGTGGCAAAAGCAAGTGAGAATGGCTACTATAAAGAAATGTTGGATGTGATCCGGAATATTCTCAGCACGGCATTGAAAGATAATACGGCTCTTAAATTTGCTGTAGTGACAGGTTGTTTGAGGATTACAAAAGAAAGTATTTTCACAGGTGTGAATAATTTTACAACAGATACGATTTCAGACAGACGCTATGATGAATATTTTGGTTTTACTCATGAAGAAGTAAAACAACTTCTAAAGGATGCAGAACTGGAAAAGCAATTTGAACTAGTGCAGCAATGGTATGATGGCTATCATTTTGGAGATATGGATATTTACTGTCCCTGGGACGTACTGAACTATGTAAATAAAGCAAACACACAGGGAGTAGTAAAGCCGGAGAACTTCTGGGAAAATACAAGCGGAAATTCCATCATCAGACAATTCATTGAGAGGACGGAATATGATATAACAGAAAAATTTGAAATCCTTTTGGATGGTGGCTATATAAAAGAAGAAATTAGCGAGACTCTGACATATGACGTTATTTATTCCTCAGAGAAAAACCTCTGGAGCGTTCTTTATATGACAGGCTATCTTACAAAGGTGAAATCGGAGAAGTTGTTGCCAGAAGAAAAAACAGAATTTCATAAGATGTTTCTTCAAATACCAAATGCAGAAGTCATGGATATTTTTCGTAAGAGTGTTGTGGAATGGTTTTATGATAAAATGATTAACAGTGACAGACGGGAACTCTTCCATGCTTTGTGGAGCGGAAATGGAGAAAATCTGACAGAACTGTTATCTGACTTATTATTTGATACCATTAGTTATCACGATTATTCAGAAAGTTTTTACCATGCATTTGTAACAGGGCTTGTTTCCAGCGCCGGGTATATCGTAGAATCTAATTATGAAAATGGGCTTGGAAGATCTGATGTTGTGATTAAAGATCGCCGTAACCGCCGTGCGGCAGTTATTGAGGCGAAGATTGTTTCAGAAAAAGATAAAATGGAAAAAGAATGTCAGGAAGCCTTAAAACAGATTGAAGAAAAGCAGTATGCAAGAAAAATTGAGCGAAGCGGATTTCGTAAAGTCATTTCATATGGCGTTGCATTTTATAAAAAAGAATGTCTTGTAAAGACGACATCATAACTGTGCTGAAATTTTTTTATCCGCATAAAATGATATGAGAGCATTTCAGGAGCTTTGTATGTATCAGTCAAAAATGCAGATGCAGCAGGAAAATGTAGATAAAGGCCAGCTTCAGATTACGGTGGTAAACAGCGAGAACGGCAGGCCGGTTGAAAATGCGGTGGTGAGGATTTCCTATTCCGGTGATCCGGAAAGCACAGTAGAAGAGCTTCGTACAGATGAATCCGGAAAAACGCCGGTTCTTGATATGAAAACGCCGCCCCTTGAGTACAGCATGGAACCTGTGGAGGAACAGCCCTATGCGGAATATACTGTACAGGTAGAGGCGGAAGGTTTTGCAAACGGAGAAACATCGGGAACGGAAGTGCTTCCGGATGTTCTGGCAAAACAGGCAATTCGAATAGAACCAAGAAAAGAAGCAGGACCAGGGTACAGCCGCGTTGTAATCGGTCCGCATACTTTGTTTGGGGAGTATCCGCCGAAGATAGAAGAAGCAGAAATCAAGCCGATTAATGAATCAGGAGAAATTGTACTGAGCCGTGTTGTAATTCCGGAGTTTGTAGTTGTACATGATGGTCCTGTGGGAGATAACAGTGCACAGAATTTTTATGTGCGGTACAGGGATTATATTAAAAATGTGGCAAGCAGTGAAATTTATGCCACCTGGCCAGATGACACCATACGTGCTAATGTTCTGGCAATTATGTCCTTTACCTTAAACCGTGTTTATACGGAGTGGTATAGAAATAAGGGGTACGATTTTACCATAACCTCTTCCACAGCATACGACCACAAGTGGATACGGGGCAGAAACATATTTGATACTATAGACAGGATTGTAGATGAGCTGTTTGAGAATTATCTTTCAAGACCAAATGTGCGCCAGCCCATTTTAACCCAGTATTGTGATGGAAACAGAGTTAAATGCAGAGACAGAGGCTGGATGACACAGTGGGGCAGTAAAGAGCTTGGAGACAGGGGATATTCTGCAATTGAAATTATACGGAATTTTTATGGAAATGATATGTATATTAATGTGGCAGAGGAAATTTCTGGTATTCCGTCCTCCTGGCCGGGCTATGATTTGAATATCGGCTCGTCCGGAAATAAGGTGCGTCAGATTCAGGAGCAGTTAAATGTAATTGCAGAAGCGTATCCGGCGCTTTCCACAATCAATGCGGACGGTATTTACGGACCTGCCACAAAAGAGGCAGTTCGGGAATTTCAGGGTGTTTTCGGTCTTCCCCAGACAGGAATTACCGATTATCCTACCTGGTATAAGATACAGGAAATTTATGTGGGAGTAAGCCGCATAGCGGAGCTTTAAGAAAAGGTAAAAAAAGAAGCCGGCAAACCTGCGGCTGATATATCTCCTGGTTGTCAGGAGCTGTATCAGTCGCGTTGCCGGCTTTTTGCTATGATTCTTTTACAGGAATCATAGCGCTTCGTTCTTCGATTTTGTTTTGGATTCTCTGGGCTTCCTCGCCTTCGGCAGGAGTGGGCTGATAATTGTTGTATCCATATTCGGAAGAGATAGAGCAGGGGATAATGTTTGTTACGTTATCAGCCTGCACACCGTTTTCCGTAATCGTAAAAGTCTGCTGGAAAATCATAGAATCCATATCGCTTGGCGCACTGTTTCCCCCAAAGCAGAAGTTTCCAAGACTGTATACAATATTTTTAATAGAATATTTTATTAAGTCCAAATCTTTAAGTTCATTATCTTTATTTTTATTTTTTTGTATAGAATAAATAATAATTCTATTAAGGTAGTTAAAAAATAGAGTAAAAATATTTTT
>ERZ1108166.952-NODE-952-length-12833-cov-6.939897_pt1 | contig 12833 bp, 12 predicted proteins | sample MGYA00403702_ERZ1108166 | MGnify/ENA primary metagenome ERZ1108166 (study PRJEB35170, sample SAMEA104062401) | human gut metagenome | biome: human gut; feature: human-associated habitat; material: faeces | place: Denmark | collected 2012-05-01 ...
TGCGAGGTCTATGAAGCAGGAAGCCCATTGGCTTTAGACAATGGGTAGTTCACCTTCCGGAACTGAAGCTTCTGGTAGATGCCATTCAGTCTTCCAAGTTTATTACAGAACGAAAATCAAATGCCCTGATTAAAAAGCTGGAGAGGCTGGTCAGTAAATATGAGGCTCAGAAACTGCAGAGACAGGTGTATGTATCCGGAAGAATAAAGACTATGAATGAGAGTATTTACTATACGGTAGATGCGATTCACAATGCGATTTCTGAAAATCGGAAGATTAAATTTCAGTATTATCAGTGGAATATAAAAAAAGAGATGGAACTTCGGCATAACGGAGCGTGGTATCATATCAGCCCCTGGGGACTATCCTGGGACGATGAAAATTATTATCTGGCGGGAGTTGTGATCGACCGGTTTGGAAAAGACGTAATGATGATTCCGACAGATGGGAACCGGTTTACTGTAAGCGTAAATGTGCGTGTCAGCCGCCAGTTTATGGGATGGGTGTTTTCGCTTGGGGAAAAAGTGAAAATTATCGGTCCGGATTTGGTGGTAGAGCAGATGCGAGAGGAAGTCAGTCGTCTGGTTCGTCAGTATGGTTGACGATAATTTGTGAAATGTAATAAAATGTAAGAAGAGACGGAAAAAGAATGTGCAGTTTAACAAAAATATTCTTTGTATAAAAAGAACATATTACAAAAAGAACATACAAGTTTACTTGTTGAAAGTTATAAAATGAAAAAAAACACATATAATCCGGATAAAATATATAAGAATTTTACATAAAGAATTCCGGCAAAAACATTGAAAATTCGACAGAGTTGTTTTATAATTATAGACAAAATTAGACCAGATAAAAGTCTGCTGGCTACAGACGAATTACATATAAGACAAGGCAGATAAGACTCTGAAAATTTAAAGGGGGGGGGGTAAAACTTATCTGCTTTTTTCGCGCGCAGGTCTGGGCGGCAGACAGACAAAAGGGGAAAGAAAAAGAATGAAGAAATTTAATAAAAGATTAAAGAAACTGGAGCACTGGCAGATTATTTCTACTGGTCTGGCAGTGTACGATGCACTTGCAGCATTTATTGCATTCTTTTTGGCATTATGGTTTCGGTTTGACTGCGAATACACAATGATTCCGAAAGAATATTTAAGTGCATGCTACAGGTTTGCACCGATTTATATGGCTTTTTTGGTAGTCGTATTCTGGCGGCTGCATTTATACAACAGTATATGGCGTTTTGCAAGTTACAGCGAACTTTTGCGGGTGGCAATGGCAACGGCAGTTACCTTTGCATTCCAATGCGCAGGAATTACCCTGCTCTTTGAGAGAATGCCGTTTTCGTACTATTTTTTCGGTATTCTGATACAGTTTACCCTGACATTGGGAATCCGGTTTGCATATCGCTTTATCCTTCTTGAAAGAGAGCGAAGAAGAAAGACAGAGCGATTTGAGAAAGGAAAAAGAATTCTCCTGATTGGTGCAGGAAGAGCAGGACAGATGATTTTTCGTGACGTACGAGGGGCAAAAGAATCAAAAGATTATGTGTGCTGCTTTATTGATGACAATCCGAATAAGTGGGGAAGATATATAGACGGCGTTCCTGTAGAAGGAGGACGCGATGACATCCTGTCCTGCGTGGAAAAATACAGGATTGACAAAATTTTTGTAGCGATTCCAAGCGCTACTCCGGAAGAGAAACGTGATATTTTAAACATTTGTAAAGAGACAGGCTGCGAGCTTAAAAGCCTTCCGGGAGTTTATCAGCTTCTTACCGGCGAGGTAAAGGTCAGCGCTCTTCGTGACGTAGATGTGGAGGACCTTCTTGGAAGAGAGCCGATTAAAGTAAATACAGATGAAATATGCGAATACTTACAGGGAAAAGTGGTTCTTGTAACCGGAGGCGGCGGTTCTATCGGTTCCGAGCTTGTAAGGAAAATCGCAGAGCATCGTCCAAAGCAGTTAATTGTTTTTGAACTTTATGAAAATAATGCTTATGATATTCAGCAGGAAATGAAAAAGAAACATCCTGAGCTGAATCTGGAAGTGATTATCGGCTCAGTTCGTGACAGCCGGAAGATTTTCCAGGTGTTCGAGACGTATCGGCCAAATGTGGTTTATCATGCGGCAGCTCATAAACATGTTCCTCTTATGGAAGACAGTCCATGCGAGGCAATTAAAAATAATGCCATCGGCACATATAAGACAGCATTTGCTGCAATGGCAAACGGTACGGAAAGATTTGTTCTTATCAGTACAGATAAAGCAGTAAACCCTACAAACATTATGGGAGCAAGCAAACGTCTCTGCGAGATGATTATTCAGGCCTTTGATGCCAAAATAAAAGAAGGAAAAGCAACAGAAATTCCGCAGCTTTTCACACACTGGATGCAGGGCGTTTATGCAAGTGAAGAAGTAAATCAGCGGATTCGCACTGCAAAAACAGAGTTTGTGGCAGTACGTTTTGGAAACGTACTGGGAAGCAACGGTTCTGTGATTCCGCTTTTTAAAAAGCAGATTGCAGAAGGCGGACCTGTTACAGTTACTCATCCGGATATTATCCGATATTTTATGACAATTCCGGAAGCGGTAAACCTTGTGCTTCAGGCGGGAACATATGCGAAGGGGGGAGAAATCTTTGTTCTTGATATGGGCTCTCCTGTAAAAATCGATACACTGGCACGAAATCTTATTAAGCTTTCCGGATTTAAACCGGATGTAGATATTAAAATAGAATACACAGGCCTTCGCCCGGGAGAAAAGCTTTTTGAAGAAAAGCTGATGTCAGAAGAGGGAATGAAAAAAACGCCAAATGAGCTGATTCATATTGGTTCACCGATTCCGTTTGATGTGGAAAAGCTTCTTGAGCAGTTAGCAGGCATTATGAAGGATGCTTATGAAAACAGAGCGGATATTCGAGAAAGGGTGGCGGCAATTGTACAGACTTACCACCCGGCTGGAGAACACGGAAGCGAGAAAAAAGGTGAAGTGTATGAGGAGCTGATGCGGGAGGTAGCAGCGGCGAAGGTTGGATGAGGAAAATAAAAGAGGGATGAAAATGAAACCATTTGAAAATAAAGTTTGGCTTTCTTCTCCTACAATGCATGGAGAAGAGTTAAAATATGTAACAGAGGCATATGAGACAAACTGGATGTCTACTGTAGGAAAAAACATCAATGAAGTAGAAAGGCTTATCTGTGAAAAGGTTGGCTGCAAATATTCAGTGGCGCTATCAGCTGGAACAGCCGCTTTACATATGGCAGTAAAACTGGCAGGAGTAAAACCAGGGGACAAAGTATTCTGTTCTGATATGACCTTTGATGCAACAGTAAACCCGGTTGTATATGAGGGAGGAGTTCCTGTATTTATTGACACAGAGTATGATACATGGAATATGGACCCTGTTGCGCTTGAAAAAGCTTTTGAGCTTTATCCTGATGTTAAGGTTGTGGTTGTGGCTCATTTATATGGTACTCCAGGTAAAGTAGATGAAATCAGAGAAATATGTAAAGCACATAATGCAGTAATTATTGAAGATGCTGCAGAATCACTTGGAGCAACATATAAGGGAGTACAGACTGGCGTATTTGGAGATTATAATGCCATTTCCTTTAATGGAAATAAGATTATTACGGGTTCAGCTGGAGGAATGCTTCTCACAGATGATGAAGAGGCTGCCAATAAAGTTCGTAAATGGTCTACTCAGGCAAGAGAAAATGCTCCCTGGTATCAACATGAAGAGCTTGGTTACAACTACCGTATGAGTAACGTGATTGCAGGAGTTGTCCGTGGGCAGATTCCATATCTGGAAGAGCACATTGCCCAGAAAAAAGTAATATATGAACGATATAAAGAAGGATTTAAGGATTTGCCTGTAATAATGAATCCATATGATGAAGAGAATTCGGAGCCGAATTATTGGCTTTCCTGTATGCTTATTAATCCGGAAGCAATGTGCAAGCAAGTAAGAGGAGAACAGGAAGCTCTCTATATTAGTGAACCAGGAAAAACATGCCCTACAGAGATTCTTGAGAAGCTTGCAGAATATAATGCAGAAGGGCGCCCAATCTGGAAACCAATGCATATGCAGCCGATTTACCGTATGAACGGATTTGTAACAAGAGAGGGAAATGGCAGAGCAAAAACAAATGCCTACATTTCCGGAGGAGCAGTTGGGAAAGATGGAAAACCACTTGATGTGGGGATGGATATATTCCATAGAGGATTGTGTCTGCCGAGTGATAATAAAATGACGGAAGAGCAGCAGGATAGGATTATTGAAGTGATTCATGCCTGCTTTGAGTAAAAATGGTAACAGAGGATTATAAAAATGGACAATAATAAAAAAGCTTCTTACAAAAAAGGATTTTACGAGAAGTACATAAAAAGACCACAGGATTTCATTCTTTCACTGATAGCACTTACAGTCTTGTCTCCAGTATTATTGGTGACGGCATTTCTTGTGAGAGTCAAGTTAGGTTCACCGGTTATTTTTAAACAGCCTAGACCTGGCTTAAATGGAAAGATTTTTAATATGTATAAATTTCGTACAATGACGGATGAAAGAGATGCAGAGGGGAATTTATTACCAGATGAAAAACGGCTTACTAAATTCGGGAAAATGCTTCGGAGTACCAGTCTGGATGAACTTCCGGAATTGTATTGCATCCTGAAAGGATCAATGTCGTTGATAGGGCCCAGGCCTCTTGCTGTGCAATATCTCCCGTTTTATTCAGAAAAGGAAATGGTTAGACATTCTGTAAGACCGGGGTTGACTGGATTGGCGCAAGTTAAAGGGAGAAATGCCGTTAACTGGGAAGAACGTTTTGCGTATGATATTAGTTATGCTGAAAATATTTCTTTTTTGGGGGATATTAAGATAATTCTAGAAACTGTTTTAACAGTTTTGAAACATGAAAATATTGGTGTGAGAGGTGTTGATGCACCTTTAGATTTTGATATTTATAGAAAGAAACAGTGGGAGAAGGAAAATGTACATAAAAGGTGAGAAGGTTCTGATTCGTGCCATTGAGTTAGAAGATGCAGAGATTCTAAGAACTATGATAAATGATGCTGATGTAGAGAGTATGATGTGGGGATATTCTTTTCCTGTATCAGAACATCAACAAGAAAATTGGATTAATAATTTGCCAAACAATAATAGTGTATTCCGTGGGATTATCGAGGTAGACGGGAAGGCAATCGGAGAAATTATATTAACAGATATAGATTTGCGAAATGGCAACGCAGAAGTGCACGTAAAGCTTGTTTCAAAAGATATAAGAGGAAAAGGATACGGAACAGATGCTGTAAGAGCATTAGTGAAGTATTGTTTCAATGAGCTACGATTGAATTGTGTATTTTGCAGAGTGAAAGATGATAATATTGCATCGCAAAGGATGTTTATGAAATGCGGATTCATTCAGGAAGGCAAATTAAGAGCAAGAGTTTATAGAAATGGTCAATATCATGATTTCTATGAATATTCCATTTTAAAATCTGATTTTGAGGAATTAAAATGAAAGAAATGGGAAGTGAATTTTGGTCAATAGATACTAAAAAAACGGAGAAACAATTATTCCTTTCAGGGCGGACGGCACTGGAATATATTATTCGAAATATAATTTCTGAAAAAGATATTCGTTCTGTACTACTTCCTTCATGGTGTTGCCATACAATGATTGAACCGTTTCTACGTCATCAGATATCTGTTAGATTCTATGATGTTTATTTTGATGAAAGAAGAGGGTTATGTGCAGACATTCCAACAGCGCTTGAGAGTGAAATATTTTATTATATGACTTATTTTGGGAGTACTTATCTGGGAGGAATGGATGAGAAATATATTCGAGAAAATTGGTTCTGTATAATTGCAGATGACACACATTCGTGGCTTGGAGAAAAAAGGTATGAGAAATATTGCCTTATTCCTGATTATGTTTATGCCAGTTATAGAAAATGGTCTGGAATATATGGAATCGCATTGGCTAAGAAGATGAATGGAAAGTTTTCCGTGATTGTCAAAAAGAAATCTTCAGAAGAATATACTTCTTTGCGTATACATGCGAATCAACTTAAACAAAGGTATCTTGAAGGAGAAAATATAGATAAATTACAGTTTTTGAAGTTATACGCAAAAGCAGAGGAACTATTAGAACTGGATTATGTAAATTATGAACCATCATTATTGGCTGTAGAACAATTATTAAATATTGATTGCCAAGGAATGAAAAATAAGCGATACAAAAATGCAAAGGTTTTAATAAATGAATTATCAGGCGTCGATAAAATCAGGATTATTTTTCCGGATTTAATAGAAGGAGAGATTCCACTATTCGTGCCGATCCTTGTAAATGAATCAGATAGAGATGAATTAAGAAAATTTTTAATTGATAATAAGATTTATTGTCCGGTACACTGGCCATTATCTGATTATCATAGAGGAATCAGTAATAGAGCAGAACTAATATATAAGCGGGAACTATCGCTGTTATGTGATCAAAGATACGATGTTGAAGATATGAAACAAATAGCAGGAAAAATAAAGGAGTTTTACGCTAGAAGGAGAATGTGATGTTTTCGGATTTTATAAAAGAATACTCCGTTGCAGATAAAGAGGCATGGAATGAAGCAGTAAAAAAATATAAGAAGTATGATGTTTTTTATTTGAATGAGTATGTGTCCGCTTTTATGCAGGAAAATGAAGAAAATGGAGAACCGGTTTTAATAGTTTATAATAATGGTGAAGATTATGCAATTAATGTTGTGTTTCGTCGTGATATTGAGAAAGCAGAATTGTTTAGAAACAAAATTGAAAGTGGAAAATATTATGATTTGATTTCTCCATATGGATATGGTGGCTTCATAGGTCAAATATCAGATTATAATGTTTTAAATAGAGCATATAAGGAATACTGTGAAAAAACAGGTTATATAAGTGAATTTGTCCGATTTGAATTATACGGAGATTATTGCGAGCATTTTGAAGGAGAAATAGAAACACGAACCCATAATGTCGTAAGAAATTTGGAAATGCCAATAGATGAGATTTGGATGGATTTCAAACAAAAAGTTAGAAAAAATGTTAAACGAGCAATAAAGAATAACTTGGAAATTGTTCTTGATGAAACTGGTGCACTTTTAGATGATTTTCTTAATGTCTATTATGGAACAATGGAGAGAACACAAGCAGAAGGGAAATTTTTCTTCTCTAGAAGTTTTTTTGAAATTATCAATCAAATGAAAGGTCATTTTATTTATTTTCATGTGAAGAAAGATAATATCGTAATTTCAACAGAACTTGTTATCTATGGCACAGATACCTGTTATTCCTATTTAGGAGGCACAAATAGCGAATATTTTGATTTAAGACCTAATGATTTTTTGAAATATGAAGTTATAAAATGGGCAAATAATAAAGGATTGAAGAAATTCGTTCTTGGTGGTGGATATGGTTCGGATGATGGGATTTTTCAATATAAGACATGTCTGGCACCAAATGGAATAGTAGACTTTTATATTGGCAGAAGAATTTTGAATGATAGGTTATATGAGAAGTTAGTTCAATTACGAAAAAAATTGAGTGATAGAGAACTGAATGAAAAATATTTTCCGTTATATAGAAGCTGAGCTGAATACAAAAAGGTGATTTTATGAATATAATTTTTTTAACGATGACAGATATTCCAGATTTGGAATGCAGATATATATATACAGAATTGATGAAGGTATTTATTAAAAATGGGCATTCAGTAACGATTGTGTCTCCGAGTGAAAAAACAAAAAAAAAATATCATATTTATAAAAGAGAAAGATATACGCTAATAAAAATAAAGATGTTGCAGGGGGCTAAAAGTAATCTTATTAAGAAAGGACTGAATACCGTATTCTTAGAGTCATGGTATATAAGAGCGATAAAAAAATGCTTGAATACTCAAAAATTTGATTTGGTTTTATATTCCACACCGCCTATAACGTTGTGTAGGGCAGTCAATTATTTAAAGAAACGAGACGGAGCAGTTACCTATTTGATGTTAAAGGACATTTTCCCACAGAATGCTCTGGATCTTCATATTTTAGAAAAAAAAGGATGGAAGAAGATATTATATTATTATTTTAGACAAAAAGAAAAAAGATTGTACCAATCTTCGGATTTTATAGGTTGTATGTCACCGGAAAACACCCGATACCTTCTTCAACATAATGAGTTTATTGATAAAAATAAAGTGGGGTTATGTGTTAACAGTGTTCAACCATTGGAAGAAAGAATAATAGACAAAGAAGAATTGAGAAAAAAACAGGGTATTCCCAAGGATAAAATTGCATTTTTTTATGGTGGCAATTTTGGAAAGCCACAGGGGGTAGACTATTTAATAAAGCTTTTGGATAGTGTTAGAAATAATGAAAAATGCTTTTTTGTGTTGTGTGGAGATGGGGCAGAGTATTTTAAAATAAGAACACATGTAGATAACGGAAAGTTTAATAATGTTCTGTTAATTAATGGGCTGCCAAAACAAGAATACGATGCTTTGCTACAGGCATGTGATGTAGGAATGATATTTCTTGATTATAATTTTACTATTCCAAATTACCCTTCTCGTATCTTGCCATATATGGAATATGGAATTCCGGTATTCGCAGCTACGGATGAAGTAACCGATATAAAAGACGCAATTCAAGAAGGAGAATTTGGTTGGTGGTGTCCTAGTAACAATGTAAAAATGGGAAAGGCTATAATTGAAGATATTTGTAATCAGCAACAATTAGCAGAATTAGGACTGAATGGAAGAAAATATCTTATGAAATATTTTACTGCAGATATTACATATAAACAAATTATGGAGAAAATTAATCATGGTGATTGATAGCATAAAGAAAACTTTGTTAAACAATGAGATTTTGAATCGTATATGTGCGAAAGTATATCGTATTATTGGTCTTAACATAAAAAAAATTCGAGGGAGGGCAAATACGATAAAATACGATAAGACATATCTGAAACATTGTAGGATAAATATAAATGGTAACAATAATGAAATTATATTTATGGGAACTGGGGTTTTAAATGATTGTAATATTTATGTTAATGGAAATAATAATCGTATTCTCATTAATGATAAAGTGTGCGGATATCATGTAACATTTACTATAGAGGATTCAGAAAATGAAATAGTTATAGGGCATAAATCATTATTTTGTGGTGAAATAGAATTTGCCTGTATTGAGGGAAAGAAAATTCAGGTTGGGAACGATTGTCTTTTTTCAAAAGGGATTAGAATCAGCACTGGGGACAGTCATGTGATATATGATATGGATGGAAATCGAGTAAATGAAGCGGCAGACGTAACTATTGGAAATAGTGTTTGGATGGGACAAAATGTAGATGTACTTAAAGGAAGTTTAATTAAGGAAAATAGTGTGGTTGGAGTTGGAAGTGTTGTGACAAGAAAATTTGAAGACACAAATGTTGTCATAGCTGGCATACCAGCAAAGATTGTCAAAAAGAATATATATTGGGAACATTCAAGAGTAAAGGAAAGTTGAGTTAGTATTAGTATGACGAGAAATGAATCAGATAAAATATATTATATGAAAGCAGTTGCAATTATGTTTGTTGTTTGTGCTCATTGCAGTTATGTTCCAAGTGGAGCAAACTATATTTCACAAATAACATCTAACTATATTGGCACTTTGGGATGTATGGGAGTTCCACTATTCCTCTTTTTATCAGGATATGTTTTTCGTTGGAAAAAGATAAAAGAGTTTACTCACCAGAAATTGATAAATACAGTATATCCGTGGTTTGTTTGCGGCACATTTGTTTATTTTTATGTATATTTACGAAAAGGAGATTTAGGATTAAATTCATATTTGAACTGGATATTTGGAATAAATAGCTACTTGTGGTATATGCCTGTGCAAATAATTGTGTGGTGCATTGCTGAGATAATCTATGCAATCTCCAGAAAAAATCGTGTTTTTTCCATGACATTGATTGGATTAATTTCAATTTTTGTTTTGTTGCTTGAAGACGGGATTGGGATTAGGATGCATCCGTATATTGATCCGTTTAGATGGTTTTGGATTTTTGCTTTGGGATGTATTGCACAGGAAAAAGATTTGTTGAATGGAAAATATGAAATAAAATATGACTTTTTTATGGTCTACATAATGCTACTGGGAATATTGTCAATTTGTGGGATGAAACAGATAACATATTGGGATAAAGGTTTTATGGGCGTAGTTGCAATATCATTACTGATGGTTATTTGCCATCGCAATAGATTTGAAAAAATATTAAGTTTTGGAATTCTTGTTGGGAAAAAATCGTTTTCAGTCTATTTGTTGCATATGCCTATTGCAGGCATTGTAGTCAATATCCTGAATCGTGTGAATGATAAAACAGGTATGCTAGTATTAATTAGACCGCTGTTAATATTAGGAATTACTATGAGTTTGATCAGCGTGTTTGAGTATATAATTAGAAAGATTAGTAAATCAGAATGTATTTTGATGGCAATAGGGATAAGATGAAATGGAAAATAGGAGCAAACAAATGAAGGTACTGGTTATAGATGTTGCGGCAGAAAGCGGTGGGGCAAAGAGTATATTGTTAGAATTTTATAATTATCTGAAAAATAGTTGTTGCGATGATATAGAGTGGACTTTTGTTTTGAGTAAACCACTGTTTTCTTCAAATAGAAATATTAATGTTGAAGTATATTCTGAAATTAAGAAAAATTGGCTATATCGATTAAAATTTGATTGCTATACGGTTGGTAAGTTAGCAAAAAAATATAATGCAGATATTGTGCTAAATATGCAAAATACATGCGCAATATGGTGTAAATCCCCACAATATGTGTATGTACATCAGCCTATTCCCTTTCAAAAAGTGAAAAAATTCTCTTTTGCAAAAAAAGAGGAACGTATATATGCGGTTTATCAGTATATAATAGGTACATTTATTAAAATGTCAATAAAAAAAGCGAGCAAAGTGTTTGTTCAAACAAAATGGATGTATCGGGAAGTATGTAAAATAACAGATAGTGAAAAGATTTATATACTTCCGCCGGATATTTTTATAGAAAAGACAAATAAAAAAATGAATATTTCGTTTTCAAGTTTTTTCTATCCGGCAAGCCCGAGTATTTATAAAAATCATGAATGTATTGTTAAAGCTGTTACGGAATTAAATCAGGAGGGAATTACTGATTTCGATGTTACGTTCACGCTACAGGAAGGCAGTATTCAAAAGAACAATATTGTTTGTGTTGGGGCGATTCCCCATGAACAGATATTTGATTTTTATCGAGAAAAAATCATGGTATTTCCATCGTATATAGAAACTTTTGGCATGCCATTGGCAGAAGCAAGACTTTCAAAAGGTATTATTTTTGCAGCAGATACGGAATTTTCTCGTGAGATACTAAACGGATATGAAAATGCATATTTTTTTGATCCATTTAGTCCGGAAGAGTTAAAAAAACTTATGCATCATGCAATTAATGGAGAAATGCAATATATTGAACCTAAAAACGATAGTCAAACGGTTCATAATTCGTGGGAGGAATTGGTTGAATGTATCAAATCGGAAACGAAAAAGTGCCAATATACAAAATAATTCTTCTGTTTTTGGTTATTTATTTTTCAAGTAATAGTTTTGTTTTGGCGGTTAAGTATGAAGCAAATTCTACAGCATTAATGTTTTTGGTAGTAGTGCTTGCTATAGGGATAACATTAATAAAAGGATGGTATTATGTATCACAAGATATGCTTTTTTTGATGATAGTTATGACCGTAAATATCGCAATGACTATCATTGCAACAGGGTATCTAAACGCTTATTTTTTATTGATTCTTATTTTTATATTAGTAATATCAGTAGTACACCTATATTCAAGGCAGGAGTTTTATGAGGCATACATATTGAATATGAAAGTAATTGCGTTGTGTTCTATTATAATAGGCATTATTCAAAATCTTTCACCTGGCATGTTACATGCTTTTAAAACATATAGTATGCCGAATGGGGGAGCATACAGAGATGTTTTTCTTTGTTTTCAAAATGTAGGATTAATGAGAATAAATGGAATTTGGGGAGAGGCAGGAATGTTTTCCGTATTCCTCATATTCGCAATGATTATGGAATGCTTTTATGTTAATAGAGAGGTTAAGATTAGCAATTATGTCATTTTTGTAGTAGCAATAGCATTAACTTTTTCGACGAATGGTATCATATGTCTAACATTGCTTTTAATTACAATCTTGTTACAGAAAAAGCAATCGAAGCACATGTATAAAGTTATCATAAGTACAATAGTTCTGTTGGTGATATTTTATGTTGTAATCAAGAATGTGCCTGATGTTTCCAATTTATTTACGGCATCGCTTTCAAAACTGGATTCAGACGATATTTCCTTTGCGGGACGTATGGCACCTATTTTATACAATTTAGAAGAAGGTGTGAAATCGTTGATATGGGGAAATGGAATTAAAGGTGGTCGTTTTTATGTTGACTATTCATTTTATTCTGGTCCATTGTATTGTAATACATCAACGACAACATTTTTATTTAGTTCATTTGGAATTATATTTTGCGCTGCTACAATATATTTAACATACAGATTTGTAAAAAGTGCGAATCGAGTGCAGTGGGTATCAATTATGTTATTTATAATAATTATGTTAAACATTAATACCCAGGCTGTTCATTTAGACCAGATTTACTATTTAATACTGTTTTCAAGTTATATGACAAATGTACAAAGAGGTAAAGATTGAAAATGAGAAGTATAGGGTATCCATTCCCTTAAGCACACGACAAATAA
>ERZ1108166.964-NODE-964-length-12551-cov-10.686460_pt1 | contig 12551 bp, 13 predicted proteins | sample MGYA00403702_ERZ1108166 | MGnify/ENA primary metagenome ERZ1108166 (study PRJEB35170, sample SAMEA104062401) | human gut metagenome | biome: human gut; feature: human-associated habitat; material: faeces | place: Denmark | collected 2012-05-01 ...
AACTATTCCTGCAAATATTCCTGTTATTAAGAATACAGCTGCTATTTCTGGAATCCAGAATCCTGCTTTTAGAACTCCCCATATAATAACTGCTAAACAAACACCAATTGAAGCAATTATTATTTTATGTGCAAGTGTAAATTTAATTTCTTCACTTTGAGTTTCTTTTAATTTTTCACGTTTTTCTTGATCTAATTTATACATTGGGCTAAATTCAGGATTCTTCTTAATTTTTCTTGCATAAAACATTAAGAATATAATTCCTACAGTTGTTGTTATAACCCATGTAATAGTACGGTATGTTATCCCTGAGAATAATGGGATTTCAGCTATAGATTGTGCTATTCCCACTGTAAATGGATTAAGCATAGCTGTTGCAAATCCTACAATACATCCTAAATAACTTATTCCCACTGCTAATATACTATCAAACCCTAAGGCAAGCATTAATGGAACTAATATTGTTATAAATGGTATAGCTTCTTCAGTCATACCAAATGTTGCTCCACCAAGAGAAAATAATGTGAATATAATAGGAATTATTAATAACTCATTTCCCTTAAAAACATTAACAACCTTAGCTATAGCTGAATCTATTGCTTTTGTTCTAGTTATTAAACTAAATGCACCTCCAACTACGAATAAGAATGCTATAATTTCTGCTGACTGTTCAATACCTTTTACTGGTGCTTGCATTACTTGGAACAATCCTTGTGCCTCATTTTCAACATATGTAAATGAACCATTTAAAACTACAGTTCTAGTTTGTCCATTAACCTCAGTAGCCACTCTCTCATATGCACCACCTGGTACTATATATGTTGCTATTGCCATTAAAATTATTATTGAAAAAATAATAACTAATGTATGTGGAACTTTTATTCCATTACTAACTTTTTTCCAGAAGCTTTGTCTTCCGTTACCTGCTACATTTTGCATTAGTTTAAAATCCTCCTATTTCTAATATTTTGACATAATAGCTTGAAGGAGATAATCTTTACATTAAAATAATAAAAAAAGCCTTTTAGTAGGTATTTCCATACTAAAAGGCTATTGAAATCTTCTTCTTTATCGGTTATAATTTACTCATAATTAAGTAAATAAGTAACTTTTGTTACTGTGAAAGAAGTTCTTTTCTAACGGCTTTCTTGGTACGGGAATACCTTGTAAAGTTTGGCTTATCTCTAAGGCGGGAACCTTATAGATAAGAGTTGAATAAGAGCTTTTTTTATTTATCTCTATTCTACATTTTTTTCTATACTTATGCAATGTTTTTTTGTCTTTATTTTTCTTAAATACATTGAAGATACTAGCTTTTGTTACCTTGTTGTCAAATTACAAAAACAAATTTATTTTTAATTAATACTGGTAATAACCAGATTAGATCTATATAGCTGCTCTATTATTTGACTAAAAATTTATTCTATTTTTATGTCCATTAATCAAATTTTCACCATATAATATATTAAAAACCTCTTGATTCTATTAAAAAAAATATATATAATAAATTTAAAGATAAAATTCTTTAGTTTTGTCGCTGACTCATATGCGACTAATAAGTGGTGAGCTTGAAGGTTTTGTCGCTGACTCATATGCGACTAATAAATGGTGAGCTTGAAGGTATATGAAAGACTCTTAATATAATAAGAGTCTTTTTTTTTAGGAGGAGAATTTTATATGAACAAAAATCAATTCTTTATAATAAGTGATAGATATTTTAAAGAATTTGATCCCGAGAATAATCTTAAAGGTAATAAAGATGAAAATAGACCTCACTTTTATTATTTAAAGGATATAGAAACTAATATGATTTGGGCTATTCCAATGACCACTAAAATTTCTAAATATAAAGAACTAATTGAGAAAGATACTGCTAAATATGGTAAATGTGATAAAGCTTACATAACAACTCTTGCTGATAAAGAAAGTGTATTTGTTATCCAAGATATAATACCAGTTCCTAAAGAATATATAGAGAGAGCTTATACAAAAAATGACATTATATTAGAACTTAAAAATGAGATAGACATAGACACTATAAATAAAATGGCAAAAAAAATGTTAGCTTTAATGAAACAAGGAAAAAAACTATTTAAGGACCAAAATAATGCTTTTGAACTTAGAGCTCGTATCTTATCAAAATTGGACAAACACTAATCTTATTTTTATTTAACAAGAAAGTCAATATATTAAAACTATTGGCTTTAATTGTATTGTTTAACAAAAGTAATTTAATTATTAATTTAGTGTATAATAAAAAGCTAATGCTACATAGCATTAGCTTTTATTTGATATTAATTAAAATATCTTTCTTCAAACTCTTTATGTAAATCATTATTTATCATTGGATAAATTTCATTTGTCAATTCTTTTTTTAGTTCCTCATTTTTTTGAACTATAGCTATCATAAATTTCTTAATAGTATTTTCTAAATAATTTTTTACTGAATCTATTTCATTAATTTTAAAATTAGAGTTCATCAATTCATTGGCATTTTCATAAATACTTTCAGTTATATATTCATCAACATTTAAATTAATTGCACTTGTTATTATTTTTTCAAAGTCTACTATATCCTCTAATTTATCTTTCTTTTTATATAATAAATCTTCTTTTTCAATAATTCTTCTAGACATTTTCAATAAGTAATAAATTTGAATAGCTAGTTTTTTACCAATCCCACCAATATAGTTAATCTCTGTTGAATTCAAGCTCTTTAACAAAAATAAACAACCATCAGTATCCATATAATTAAAGTTAAAACAGTAAACTAATTTTTCTCCAATTAAACATATAATTTCATTTTCCTGAAACTTATTTATAAACGTTCTAATATTATCATTTTCTATATTTTTAAAATAATATAGTCCTATCGCCTCCCCAAGTACTGTTTCCTCTTTCCCATATAACGAAATTTCCTTAATCATTTTTTGTTCACCTCCTATTTCAATATTTATTTTATCATAATATGATTTACCTCCATAGATAACAGTATAATTTCGCTAAATTTATCTTTAGTGTATAACAAATGGCAATGCGTTAAAGTATTGCCATTTTAATTATATTCTACGTTTTTTAATTGTTGTTCTGCTGCTTTTTTAAATGATAGTAATAAATTTTCATCTTTATTTAATTTATCAACTACCCATGGTTGTAAGAAATACGGAAATCTAGGATTAATTAAATCTTCAACTGCGTATTGGCTGGCAGCTTTTTGAATAACCATCCAATGTTCAAGAAAAACAACAGCTCCATCATTTAATGGAAGTTCAGAAGTATTATTATCTTCCTTATATAGCATATATACTATTGTTTTTTTATACACATCTAACGAATTTAATAATTTATTTGAATTCTTTTTAAATTTAAAATTCGAATATTTCTTATATAAAAACTTATATATATTGCTTAAAATACCTATTACTAAAATAGATGTTGATACAATGAAAGTGGCTCCTATTATAAACCCCCACTTATTTTTAAATTCAATCATATATATTTTTTTTAGTAGTTCATCCGGTAAGAATAGAATTACGCCTGAAGCTAATGATATAGCAGACATAACATTTGATGGTAATTTTAAAAAATCTGTAAGATTAAAATTCATTATATTTCCCCCTTTTTCACATAATATTATAGCATTTAATTATAATGATTTCGCTAAATGTTGTTTTTGCGAAATTGCACTTTTTAACGGTTTTAAGCCATTTTTAAGGGGTAATTTTATAAAAATTTACTCTTTTTAGTTTAGTATTTGTAAATAAAATAAAAAAAAGTGAAATTTCTCATACCTCAACACGAAATTTCACTTTTTTAGTGTATTTTTTATATATTCAAAAACGGATCTGCTTCGCAGTAACTTATTTTGAATATATAAAAAATTATAATTCTTGTTCCCACTTTTTATCTTTTATCTGCTTATTGGTTCTTTGTCTTATTTTTTGATTAACAATAATTTGAGCTTCTTCTCCCAATCCTTTTTCTTTTATATATTCAACCATAGCTTCATTTTGGATTTTAAGCGATTTATTTTCATTACGAAGTTTATTATTATTATCCCACATTTTAAGACTATCTTTTGGAACTCCAGCTATTAGCTCTTTATTTTGTCTTTTTAACTCTTTATTTTCACTAAGAAGTCTATCTATATATTGAGCTTTAGTTGTATGCTCTTTACTACTTCCCTTTTCTCCTCTATCAAGCTCATAACCACTTTCATTCATTCTCTGATTATAAATATCTTGTACTTTAGATAACTGGCTCTTACCATTTATATATTGCCTTCTGCTAATACTCCATACTTCTTTATTTTGCTTTTTATTATAAGTCTTAACTATAGGAACTGCTACAACATGCAAATGTGGTGTCCTTTCGTCCATGTGAACTATTGCATGAAGTATATTCTTTCTTTCTATTCCTAAATCCTTGGTAACGAAGTCCAAGGACTTCTCTGCCCATTTCTTTATTTCATCTTTACTCATGCCATCAAAGAACTCATTATCGCTAGTAAAAACCATCTCAAACGCTACATCATTTTTAGAACTATTAATATGCTGATTAAAAGTCTTAATTCTATCAGCTCTCATTGTTTTCATACGTTCCGTATGCTCTTCCTTCATTGGAGCTACTATATAATTAAATTTAGCATTATAATTATCACATTCGATTAATGTTATATTATCTTTGCTCCTAGAAGTATCTATATCTTGATTAGTATTACTAATCCTATCTTTATTGTGCTTACTTATCCCTACTAAGTCGCCAGTAGTTTTAATTCCTTGTATCCTAAATACAGAGTAACTCACCTTATCACCTCTCCTTTATGATTATAATTAAATGTTAGTTTAAGTATAATCATCTGTCAAGGTGATAACTCACTAGCACAATGACGTACCATCATTGAACGTTCGCCCTTCGGGATAGGGCTTTGCCCTCGCTATTGCTCACCCAGTCGAGATTGCTCGACACCAAAAAGGGTCAAGACCCTTTACCCATTATCGCTAGGCACTAGCCAAGAAGATGAACCTTTCTGGTTCAACTTCGTTGCAAGAGCGTAACAGCTTCCACTCCACCAAGGTAGTATTTTGAAAATCTTCTTAGTCAGCAGAACAGATCTGCTACGCAGTTATTGTTTTGCTGCCACGAAAATTTTCAAAATCTCCACCTTGATTCCATTTCTGCTTTTATATAAATAGCTTTATTACCGCTACAACAGTATTAATTATTGTACAAAAAATAAGTATTTTATCTTTTTTACTCATAATTAGTCCTCCTAATGTTTAATTATTTATCCTAATATTACTTAGAGATATTTCCTTATACACATTTGACAGGAGAAATATAATTATTTTTATGTACTATAAAAGAAGATAGTAGCATTATGCTTCTATCTTCTTTTTCTCAACCATTCATTACATTTTGATTCAAAGCTTTGTTGGTCTGGGAAAATAATTCCCATTCCAACCTCAATACAATCTTCACATTCACCAGTTAATTCATTATCAACATTAATATGTCCAAAGTTATAGTTGTACTCAAATATATAACCATTTTTAATTAATTTAAATTCCTTATTATTCATATAACCACCTCATGTCATATTTGATATATTACTTTAATTACTTATCATATTCTCCTTTAAGAACTCTTCCTATAGTAAACTTACTCCACTTAGTTTTTTCTTCAATAGCTCTATAACTTAAACCAGAAGCTCTAAGCTCTTTTATCTCTTGAACTTGTTTATCACTAATTTCCCTGGTTCTAGTTTGAAGTGTAATTTTCTCTTTAGTATCTTCCAATTCTAATTTTAAACGTTCTATTTCTTTTTCATACTTTATTTTAATTTTCTCTATTCCAAGCTCACTATGTTCATTTTTTAATTTTTGTACTTCATCTTGAAGCTTTTTATTTTCTGAAAGCAAATTTTGATTTTGAGACATATAATCAATTAAATCTTTTTCTGTATCTCTTAAAACCTTTTTTAAATCTTTTATTTCTTTTTCTAACTCTTTTTCACCATTCATAAAATCACCTAGTCATTATTAGTTATATTACTTTAATGACATAATAATATTTATTTTAAAAGTTGTCAATATTTCATTAAACAAAAATTTTATTTAAAATAATGTTGAAAAAATCGTTAAAATCGTTTATACTTGTTGTATGTTGATAAAATAGTTTATTGGAAGTAGGTCGATATTTATGAAATGTGTAGCTTTAAAAATTCAGAATGGAATTGCATATTCTGGTGCTGATATTATCAATACTCATTTTAAAAAAGAAAAGGAGGTTGGGCAAACATATTACAGTACAAATGTTCCATTCGATTCAAGAAGGGAAATGGAAAAAGTTTTATTTTTCTTCATTCATCAAGGAATACCTCGTTATGTTTTAGCTGATATTATAAAATCTGAATTTAATAAAACTCCTTTCACTCCAGATGATAGTTGTAAATACTCTCCAACACAATATCATAATATAGATAAAAAAAGTTGGTTTTTAATCAAAAACATGAAAGAAGTTTATCAAGATTTCCTTGATGATTGCTTTGTAGAATACACTAATGGAACTTCTGAAAAATTACTAGATGTTATTAACTCTCAGAGTAGATTAAATAGGGTTTACTTTAATAAATATTCCCTATCTGTAGATGATGAAAATATTTTAATCAAATAATAAAGCAAGTCCAGATGGACTTACTTTATTAATCACCCGAGCTTTACGATAATCATAGCCTAAGCATATATCTTTTCAGTAGCAGTAGCTCGGTTGCTACACCCTTTTTTAAACTGCCATTGAGTGGAGCAGTACCCATTTGTATCTCGCTATAGGGTTAGCGACCAATAAATTTAATTTTATTATATCATAATAAAAAAAACTTTAATCTAATATTTGAACTTATAAATAATTATTTAGATAATCTTCTAATGCTTTATTAACTATCGCTGATATATTTACCTTATCCCTAGAAGCTCTATTCTTAATAGCTTCATATAATCCAGTATCTATCCTTAAACTTCTAACCTCATTACTCCCACTTTTAATATGTGTAATATTACTTGTAGTATCAATCGGTATCAGCTTCAATATCTTATCTATATTAGCTAATAATAGATTTAATTTCTCCATATCTAAATCCTTATTACAAATAATATTACTTTGTTTATTAACTTTATTAATTATCTTTGTCTTATTAGTAATATTACTTGTAATACTATCTTCTAGTCGGTACTGATTATCTATTTTTTTATATCCAATCCTTAATAATCTCTTGTGTATTACTCTCTCATTAACTCCAAACTCTTCAAGCTCTATATTATTCATTGGTCGTCCAGTTTCTAATTCCCTATTTATAAACCCTACTATCTCACCTATATTATTCTTATCCCACTCCATATAACTCTCTCCTATAAGCTTACTATATTATTACTGTAATATTACCATTTATTTGCAATATGATAAAGTATAATATTTTAAAAATCATTACTTATAGGGGCTTTGCCCCTCTGCTCCAAATGAGCATTCACCCCACTACCAACTGAAAGTTTATTTTAAATTTCAAGAAAAAACTTGCAATTTAGTGCAGAAGCCATAGAATACGAAGGCACTGAGGGAGCGAAATTGGACGCAGTTATTCCCTTACTAATAGACATAAAATATATTATGACTATCAGTAAGGAAATAACTACATCTATTTAACGAATACGAAGTATACCTCGGTCGCTTCACCATCTGCACCTTATCTGTTACGTGTATTTACACCCACAAGCTTTCTACATTACGGTTCTATCCTAATGCTTAATAAAATATCTGCTCATGGTTCCCGAGCACCTATGCTCCTAGAACTCCCACACCTGACCTTTACGTTGTCATCACGCTCAAACCCAAACAACCATATAATAGGGGAATGGCTCTACTGTTTGGAGGTTCACTTTCTGCATTGGCTGAACTCACCTGTCATCTTCTTTCAAGTGGTTATATGGCTTGTCCCACTACATACCATATAGGTGATATGCGACCTATTTATTAATAAAAAAAGCCTATAGTAAGGTATTACCATACTATAGGCTATTGAAATCTTCTTCTTTATCGGTTATAATCTACTCATAATTTAGTAAATTATTTAGTAACTATGTTACTGTAAAAGAAGTTCTTTTCTAACGGCTTTCTAGGTACGGTCAATACCTTTAAAGTTTGGCGTATTATTGTAACGGTCAATTACAATATACGAGTTGAATAAGAGCTTTTTTTATTTTATTTATTATAGTTTATATTCTAAATGGTTACTTTATATAATGCAAGTTTTTATTTATATTATTAACATTATCATTTTATCATAAATATACCTAGACTAAAAAAATCTATCCAACTCTTACAAGTTGGATAGATTTTCACCTATATTTTAAAGATCATCATATACAGATCCTCTAAAAGTAAACTTAACATAATTTAAATCTGATGTGGTATAGAAATTATAATGACTCCTATAATAAATCCAGCAGAATTCATTATAATATCATTTATATCAAAAGAACCCAATTTAAAAATATACTGAATACTTTCTATAATTAAGCAATATAGAATAAAATAACAATACAGCTTTATGTTTTTTATTCTTGATACATATTTAATATAAATTCCAATAGGAACATATGCAAAAACGTTACCAATTATCAATAATGTTGTATTACTAGATAATTTAAAATCTCTAATTATTTGTAGTGGATTAAAATTTAATCCTGAAACTCCACCCCCATACATTCCCTTAAAAAATGTCACACTTATAATACATATAATATACAAAACTGCTATTATGTTAATCTGACGCTTACTTACTTTTTTATTACTTATAGAAATAACTAAAAAGTATAATACTATACTCAAAAATATTCTTGCAATTAAATATACATATTCTGATAATGTAACTCTAATTAATATATCATCAAAAATATACATACATAAAAACAGAGATGCAATAAAACAAATTATAAATAATAGTAAATGTTTAAATACCTTCATAAAGTCACACCCTTAGCTTGTATTTTTTTACATTATATCATTTAATTTCATTTTTGTACATTATATAACTATTATGTGTTATTATGTGTAATTAGTGTTACTTCGCAAAAAGTAATTTTTGCGAAGTCGAAGATCATAACGGTTTTATGCCATTTGTAAGGCATGAAATTTTATAAAATTAAAGAATTTAGTTTAGTATTTCTAAATAAAAATAAGAAAAAGTAATATTTCGCGTACCCCTACGCGAAATATTACTTTTTTTAATCTAATTTATTTGCTATGTATTACATATTAAAATTTAGTTTTATAGTAACTTTTGTACTTTTCTTCATGATCAGCTTATTTCCTAGCTTAATTAAGGTAATATAATATTATATAGTATAAATTTATATTATATCTTTTAATGTCCCTTTATTTTTTAGTATGCAATTTTATAGTTTCTTCAATTAATTCTTTTCTTGATAGTTCTTTATTGGCAAACCTTTTTATTAATTTTCGCTCATCATCTGTAAGGATCATTCCCTCATGCTTAATATTACCTTCAACCATTCTCAAATTCTCATCAATATTTCTCATCTATTTCCCTCCTAATATCATACCAGGAATATTCCTGGTGTAACCTACAGTACTACGTACAATATAAAGAGCCATTTCATTTCGCACCTATCTATCTCTATCCCACTCTCTTTGTTTTGACCTAGTTTTATTTTTTGGTTTTACTAATTCTTCTAATATCTTTTTAGCTTGTCCTAAAAGATCATTCTCTTTAGCAACCGTATATAAAGCCTTATTTGTAATGCCTGACTTTTCTAATTCATTAGTTAATTTTTTATTAGATTTTCTTAACTTAACATTTTCATCATGAAATCTATTTATTGATTCTTCCTTCCTGGCATTAGAACTTTTTAATATCCTATTTTCTTTTTCCAGATCAGTAATTTTAGTTTTGTTTTTTAAACCTTCAATAGCAATTCCCTTTAACCTATTAAAATCTTCTTCCTTGATAGTTATATTTTGTCCTACAATACTTTTCTTAACTTGTATATTGTCAACATAGGATATATCACACTTATCATCTAATAAATTACTATATTTATTATCAATTTCTTTTATAGAACTATTTAATTGAGCCTTTTTAATATTCAGTATCTTTATATGCTCTTTAACTTGCCTTGCTTTATAATCAGCCGTTTTCTCATGTACTTTAAGATTTCCTATATCACCTCTATCTAGCTTGTACCCACAAGCGTTCATACGCTCGTTATAAACATCTTGTAGCTTAGTTAGATGTTTTCCTCCTTGAATATACTTTGCACGGCTTATTTTAAGCGTATTTTGCTTTCTACGCTTATCGTAGGTATCTATTAAAGGTACGGCTACCACATGAAAATGTGGAGTTTTCTCGTCCATATGTACTACTGCATGAATTATATTCTCTTTCTTTATTCCAATATCCTTAGTTACAAAATTTAATGATTCCTGAGCCCACTGTCTAATTTGATCCTTATTCATGTTCTCAAAGAACTTATCATCTGAAGTAAACAACATTTCACAAGCCACATCGCTAGATGAATCATCAAGGCTTTTATCAAAGCTCTTGACACGATCTGCTCTCATAGTTTTCATTCTCTCATCATGTTGTATTCTCATTTCCTTAGTAATTTCATTAAATTTCTTGTTGTAAGTACTATCACATTCAACCAATACAATATTATCCTTGCTTTTATCCTTATCAATATCAGGATTAGTATTGCTGATTCTATCCTTGTTATGCTTACATAGTCCTTTTAAAGAACTAGTATTTTTTACGCCTTCTACACGAAATACTGAATAACTCATTTTCTCCTCCAATACAAGCCAAACGTTCCAGGCAACTTTATCTATTGGCTCAAAAACACTTCCGACATATCGAACCAAAGTCTATAGTTAAATTTTAGTTTACTTGGCACCCTATGTCAATGATATAACTCACTATATAATTGACGTACCATCAATCACCGTTCGTCCTGCGGAGCTTTCGATTTGGGGCATATGCCCCATTCCTTTTATGTGCAATTGCACATAAAAAAATAGAATAGTAAGCCAATGATCCAATGGCAGCTATTCTATTTAAAATAAAAAAAAGTGGGATTTATGCCCCACTTTTTCTCCAAGAATAAATTCCCTTATTAATATATAAAGTATTTTACTCCTGGATTTGTAAACCTATTTTGAAAAAAATCCAAACTTTTTTTTAGATTTTTTCTTTTCGTCCATTCGCTCTCTAAGATCCATTAACTTTTCGTCTACTTCCTGGAAGTGATCCTCAAGTAATTTTTGATTAATTTCTTTATCCTGTTGTTGCTTCAAAAGTATCTGATTATTCTTATTTAAATTAATCAATTCTTCTATTTGACTATCTTTTTTTTCTAATTGATCTTTTAAGTTCTGTATTTCAAGCTTTAAACTATTTATATAATCTTTATTTAAGTCTTTAAACTCTTCTTTAAAGCTATTAAACTGTGTATTTTCAATGTCTAAAGCTACTTCACTTTCTTCTTCTTTAAAGCTCTCGTTTAAAGAGTTTAAACCTTCTTCTTTTAAGTTTAAACCTTCCTTGATTAAAGCAACTCCCTCGTCACAAACATAGGTAATTCCTTTGTTCTTAACGATAAAAGGCTCTATCTCTTTTAACTTAAGTTTATTATATATACTAACTTTGCTTAAACCAGTTAAATCTGCAATCTCTGATACACTCATTAACACCGCTATTTACCTCACTTTTAACACTTTAAACCCTTTAAAGAAATTCGTTAAAACTCTTTAAACTCCTTTATTTTTATCTTAAAAACATGCTCCTTCTCCAACTAAAATTCCATACTTAATATCAGCCAAAATAAAATCAAAGTAAGTTATTGTTTTATCTACTAATAAGCAATAATCCTCTCTTACATCTCTCTCCATCATGTAGTTTCTTATTCCCTCCAATGAAGCTTCATCTTCACCAATACTCTTTGCATATTCCGATGAGATCTCATAGATCTGTTTCACTTCTTCATCACTTAAAGGTTCAACTAAACTATCTTGAATAAAAAATCTATCTATTCCATCTTGGATATAAACCATTAAATCATCAAGATCAAGTTCCTGTACATATCTCTCTTTACTCATTTCAAACCATCCAATGAATATATAAATTTATAGTTTTATTGTACTCTTTGGCTCCCAAGCTTTCTTAACTATATTTTACTAAACACTTGCAATTAAGTAGCGAAGCGTTAGAATACGAGGGCAACTGAGGGAGCCGAAACGGACGCAGTTATTCCCTTATCAATAGTCATAAAATACATTATGACTATCAATAAGGAATTAACTACATCAATATTTTAGGATACGAGGTATAACCTCGGTCGCCTTCACTATCTGCACCCTATTTATTACGTGTATTAACACCCATAAGCTTTCTACATTACGGTTCTATCCTAATGCTAATCTGCTAATGGTTCCCGAGCACCTATGCTCCTAGAACTCCCACACCTGACCTTTACGTTGTC
>ERZ1108166.968-NODE-968-length-12413-cov-3.023790_pt1 | contig 12413 bp, 13 predicted proteins | sample MGYA00403702_ERZ1108166 | MGnify/ENA primary metagenome ERZ1108166 (study PRJEB35170, sample SAMEA104062401) | human gut metagenome | biome: human gut; feature: human-associated habitat; material: faeces | place: Denmark | collected 2012-05-01 ...
GCCTTATAAACAAACCCCACCAAGATTTAATCTTGATGGGGGTTTGGTGGGGAATAATAACATTCTCCCGATTTTTTATCGCTCTAAGCAATTCTAAAACCTTGATTTAATAGGCTTCCGCAATCAAATTGCGATACTCTATTATTTAAGAGTAACTGAAGCTCCAGCTTCTTCAAGTTTAGCTTTGATTTCTTCAGCTTCAGCTGCAGCAACACCTTCTTTAATAACTGATGGTGCACCATCAACGATAGCTTTAGCTTCTTTAAGACCTTCGCCTGTGATTTCACGTACAACTTTGATAACGCCAACTTTTTTGTCGCCTGCAGATGTCAATTCAACGTCGAATGAATCTTTAGCAGCACCAGCGTCAGCAGCACCATCTGCAGCAGCTACAGGAGCAGCAGCAGTTACGCCAAACTCTTCTTCGATAGCTTTTACAAGGTCGTTCAATTCAAGGATTGAAGCTTCTTTAATTTCAGCAATAATGTTTTCAATGTTCAATGCCATTATGATTTCCTCCAAATGTGTTTTTTAATATAGTATTTTAAACGTAGCTTAGGCTACGAGTTGTGAAGATGGGCTTACGCAGCACCGTCTTCTTTGCTTTCTGCAACAGCTTTGACAGCGTATGCAACGTTGCGCACTGGCGCTTGAAGTACAGAAAGGAGCATAGAAAGCATACCTTCTTTGTTTGGAAGTGATGCAAGAGCGTTGATTTCTTCGACTGAAGTGATCACACCGTCAACAACACCACCTTTGATTTCAAGAGCTTCAGCGCCTTTAGCAAATTCGCTAATAACTTTTGCTGGTGCGATAACATCTTCGTTCGAGAATGCTACTGCAGATGGACCAACGAAAAGTTTTTTAAGGTCTTCAAGACCTGCTTTTTCAGCTGCACGGCTCAAGATAGAGTTTTTGATAACTTTAAATTCAACGCCTGATTCACGAAGATTACGACGAAGAACTGTATCTTGGTCAACTGTAAGTCCACGAGAGTCAACAACAACGATAGATGCTGCTGCTTTCATTTTATCAGCGACAATAGCAACTTGTTCAGCTTTCTTAGCAATAATAGCTTCACTCATTAGTAGTTTTACCTCCGTTTTTATTTTTGGGCTAGGCACAAAAAAACCGTACCTAAACCTAGACACGAAAGTACAATACGTCACAAAAAAATAGTTACGTTTTGTGCCTCGGTTGGATGTTTACGAGTCTAGCTCCCCAACTGTCTTAGGTCAGTTTTTTTCAAACCTTATATAGAATACCATTACCTGAATCAGACGTCAAGAGAAAAATACAACTTTTTTGGATTTTTTCTCTATCTTTTTTGAACATCATAAAGCCTCTCAAAATCCAAAGATTCAAGAGGTCTTTTCTAATCATATCTAAGAGCTTCGAAAGGATCGAGTTTTGATGCCTTATTTGCCGGCAGGATTCCTACGCCTGCTGAGAAGCCTATTCTTCCCATGGCTACGCCAAGAGAGACCGTCTCTTTAAGATCCATTGCATTCCCAATTATTCCAACTACAAGGGCCGCAAAACCTAGACCAATCAGGCCATCCAGGATGGTAAGGACCATCGATTCAATCAAAAACGAGTCAAGATTTTACGACATGTGGCGCCTAAAGCCTTACGAAGACCAATCTCTCGTGTCCGCTCAGTTACCGAAACAAACATGATATTCATAACACCGATTCCGCCAACTAATAATGAAATCCCAGCAATAGCTCCGACAACAGTGGTAATGATCCCAATAATCGTGTTGACCTGATCTAAGGCTGAACTCATATCTGCTGACTTGTACTCTCTATTGTCATCTTGGGACAACTGGGTCAAGCGTTTAGCAGCATCCTTAGCAACGCTACTGCTATTTTTCACATCGGTCACATGGAAACAAATCTGACCATTAGGATCAGTATTATTCTCAGCTGCTAACTAGATATTGGCCACAAGAACTGTCCCAATTTCACCAGAGGAACCAATCGCTGTGTCAGTGTTTCTTATAGACACCAATCACACGATAATCATTGTTTCCAATAGTAACCACTTGGTTAAGGGCATCCCCATTCGTCTCAAAGAGTTTTTTAGCCACCATCTAATCAATGACAATAACTCGCGAAAAGTTTTTATAATCATTGTCTTGCAAGGAACGTCCTGTCAACATCTCTAACTTTTTAGCTTTAAAGTAACCCTGACTGGCACCTGTGATATTAACATTCTTCACAGTTTTTTGGAGGTAGATAGAGGACGTTAGGTTGTTGGTCACAAAATTACTATCGATACCTGGCGTCTGCTTGGCCACTTGCTCTAGCCAAACTTATTTAACCAGTTTGGTAGGTTTTGCCAAATCTGCATAAGCAGGATCTAGCTCCTCAGCCTTTAGTGTCTCGCCATCCTTAAAGGATTTTTCAGCCTTGGTAATAACTTTTTTGAACTTCTTTCAGCCCTGATGCAATTTTTTGTTGCTTGGCATCGGCATTACCAAGTTTGACCCTAACTTGCTTGATTTTCTGAGTCTCATCATCGTAAAGCCAGACATAGTTGTCAGTTCCTTTCTTGCTCACAGCAGTTACAGGAACCAACAAGACATCATCATTTGTCACTTCAAGATATACATTAAAACCTTGCTTAAGTTTGCCGATGGAGCTAGTCAATTGAACCTTATATTCATACTGGGAACCTGACTGACCTGAATTGCCAGATGTCCCATCTGACTGACTGGCATTTTGCTTAGGATAATTGGAAACGTAGCTGACTTTACCTGTCCAAGTTTGATCTGGGTATACTTTGGAAGCAATCTTGACCTTTTGACCTACTGAAATATTTGGAATGTCATATTCTGTTAAGGTCCCTTGAATCTCAAATTGGCCTTCACTTGCACACGAACTAGAGTTTAGCTCTCTTTTGAAATAGGGCCCACAGAGTCCGCAACCTCTACGACTGTTCCATTAACATCTGAAACAATGATGGTTTGGTTGAGGACATCTTGCGCCTTTTCTAGATCTGATGCTGCATTAGCAACGGCATCATTATAATCTTGCAAGGTTTGGTAATTACTTGCCTCAGTTTGCTGACGCTGTTGAGGTCTGACTGTAGGCGTTGAATCATCCTCATACGAATCACTATTTGTTTGCGTTGAAACCAAAGGAGCTGTTCCATACTGTTGGAAAAAATTGCAGTCACGATCTTGCCATATTATAAGCACGACTATCTGTATCATAGGCTGCTTAGGCTGATGTGCTGTCATATTGGATCAATTGCAGAGCAACACTAATTTTCTCACCAACATAGACTGTCACAGATGCATTTCGTCCAATAGTATTGTCAAAATAAACGTACTGTTCCGATTTTGCCCTCACCATACCAATTAGAAGAGCGGACTAGGCAAGTTGTTCCTTTTTTACCTTCAATAATCCAAACTCTTTTTGATTTTTAAATAACTTTGGACTGATTTTCTTTCACATAAGTCTCTCATTCTGATTGTGTTCTATAGATATAGAAATTGTGATGTTTTTAATATTCCGTGTCAATGAGTTCCATCACACCATAGTGCAACTTTTGATTGGGACGAACCTGACGTTCAAAACCAAGTTCCTCAAAAACAGAGTCACGAAAATGTGCCTTGATGATAATTCGTTCTCGGCCAACACGTTTAGCCTCATCGAGCCATTCTCGCGTTAAGCGACTGCCATTGGCCAGAGGTTTGATAGCATTTAGATTTTCTGATTCCTTTATGGTCTCTGAAAACATAGGATCAGCATAGATAATATCAAAAGAATGATCAGTCTGAGATTTTAAAAAGGTTAAACTATCACTCTTAACAGCCTTAATAGACCGCATGGCCTTTTCAATCTGCTTATTATACGTCTGATAAGTTGCCAGACCACGAGAAACCACCTGAAAAATCACTTCTTGACTCTCAAGGGCTGTCACCCTATTTCCCACTGCTGCCATCACTAGACTATCTGAAGCCAACCCCATGGTCGTGTCAAGAATAGACTTGGGAGATTGCCCCAAAAGACTAATTAAAGCATCATGTGGAGCCTTAAGCCGAAGGACAGCCGTATCTGGATGAAAGGTCAACTCACTGGCATCTGCATTGACAAAAGACAATCTGTCCTTATATAGAAGATAAAAGGGGCCAAATCGTTCCAGACATTTGGATAAAGACAACTTGCGTCGTGGCTGATAGTCAGCTCCTAGTTCACTAGCTAATTCTTGAGCACGTGCAATTAAGGACTCGTTTTCACGTAAAGATGTCGTAATAATCATGTTTCTAGTATAGCAGAATCTTAGGAAACAAAACTATAGCCTAAGCTTTCATTTTTAACTTCTTAGCTTACATTCGTGTAAGAAAAAAGCCCCAGCAAAGCTGAGACTCAATATTGTGTTTAGATAGCTTCTGTTGTAAAGCTGCGGCTTTCAAGCACACGCACCATAGCATCTGCTGTATCAAGGGCTGTGAAGAGTGGAATTCCTGCTTCAATAGCTGAACTACGGATAGCTGCTCCATCTTCGTCATAAGTACGTTTGTTACCAACTGTATTGATAATAGCTTGTGCTTTACCTGTACGAACGAGGGCTGGAATGTCATTGTCATCGTTTTCACCCAACTTGTTAACAAGCGTTGCGTGAACCCCGTGTTCATTCAAGAACTTAGCTGTTCCTTCAGTTGCGTAGATACCATAACCGATAGCATCGAAACGACGAGCCAAGTCAAGGGCTTCTTCTTTGGTATCGTCATGAATAGTAAAGATGACGTTACCAAAGGTTGGCAAGTGGAGGTAAGATGCTTCAAAGGCTTTATAGAGCGCTTTTTCAAGAGTCACATCTGTACCCATAACTTCACCAGTTGATTTCATTTCAGGTCCAAGGAGACTATCTACCTGAGCCAATTTTGTGAATGAAAAGACTGGTGCTTTGACATGGACATGGTTACTTTCTGGATAAAGACCATCTTTGTAACCTTGCTCAGCCAATGATTTACCAAGAATCAAGTTTGTAGCAACTTGAGCCATTGGGATATCAGTCACCTTAGACAAGAATGGTACTGTACGGCTGGCACGTGGGTTAACCTCGATAACATAGACTGTTTCGTCCTTAATAACGAACTGGATGTTCATCATACCGATACAGTTAAGACCGATAGCCAAACGTTTCGTGTAATCAGCGATAGTCTCTTGGATTTTCTTAGAAAGAGTTTGTGGTGGGTAAACCGCCATTGAGTCCCCTGAGTGAACCCCCGCACGTTCGATGTGTTCCATAATACCTGGAATTAAGACATCCTTACCATCAGAGATGGCATCCACTTCACACTCACGTCCTATGATATAGCTATCAACAAGGACTGGGTGGTCTGGACTAGCCTTAACGGCTGTGCGCATGTAAGAACGAAGGTCATCTTCATTTTCAACAATTTCCATAGCACGTCCACCCAAAACGTATGATGGACGAACAAGAACTGGGAAACCAATCTTACGAGCCGCTTCAACTGCTTCTTCTTCATTTGTCGCTGTTTGTCCTGGTGGTTGTGGAATGTCAAGATCTTTAAGAGCCTGTTCGAAGAGGTCACGGTCTTCTGCACGGTCAAGGTCAGCAACCTGTGTACCCAAGATTTTCACACCTGCTTTAGACAATGGCTCTGCCAAGTTGATGGCTGTTTGTCCACCAAACTGAACCACCACACCCTTAGGTTGTTCCAATTCAATAACGTTCATCACGTCTTCGAAGGTCAATGGTTCAAAGTAGAGTTTGTCTGACACTGAGAAGTCTGTTGAAACTGTCTCAGGGTTAGAGTTCATGATGATGGCTTCGTAGCCAGCAGCTTGGATAGCTTTTACAGAGTGAACTGTCGCATAGTCGAACTCAACCCCTTGTCCGATACGGATAGGACCTGAACCAAGAACGATGACCGATTCTTTATCAGATTTGATTGACTCATTTTCCCACTCGTAAGTTGAGTAAAAATATGGTGTTGATGATTCAAACTCAGCCGCACAAGTATCAACCATCTTGTAAACAGGAACAATGTTATTTTCCAAACGTGTCGCACGTACTTGGTTAGCTGTTTGATTCCAAAGATCAGCAATCTTACGATCAGAGAAACCGTTACGTTTAGCTTCTTTTAAAACATCAACATCGCCTACGTGAGCAGCCAATTCTTGTTCCAATTCGAAGATGTGGAGCAATTTATCAAGGAAGAAGATATCAATCTTAGTCAACTCTGATAATTCTTCAATAGTGTAACCACGACGAATGGCCTCAGAAATATAGAAGAGGCGGTCGTCTTGAGCTTTAACAACTTTTTCAACCAAGGCATCGTCTGTTACTTCGGCAAGCTCAGACATTTCATTGTGGTAAACTCCGATTTCAAGTGAACGGCATGCTTTAAGAAGTGACTCTTCAATGTTACGACCGATAGCCATAACTTCACCTGTCGCTTTCATCTGAGTACCGAGACGACGTTCACCGTGTTCAAATTTATCAAATGGGAAACGTGGAATCTTAGCAACCACATAGTCAAGGGCTGGTTCAAACATGGCATAAGTTGTACCAGTGACTGGGTTAATCATTTCATCAAGTGTCAAACCAACAGCAATCTTAGCCGCCAATTTAGCGATTGGATAACCAGTGGCCTTTGAGGCAAGGGCTGATGAACGTGATACACGAGGGTTTACTTCGATAACATAGTACTTGAAGCTATGTGGGTCAAGCGCCAACTGGACGTTACAGCCACCCTCAATTTTAAGGGCACGGATAATCTTCAAGCTGGCATCACGAAGCATTTGGTTTTCAATATCTGATAAGGTTTGCGTTGGGGCAAATACGATTGAGTCCCCTGTGTGGATACCCACTGGGTCAAAGTTTTCCATGTTACATACCACAAGAGCATTGTCTTCGGCATCACGCATAACTTCGTATTCGATTTCTTTGAAACCAGCGATCGAACGCTCAATCAAACATTGGGTTACTGGTGACAATTTCAATCCATTTTCAGCGATTTCACGGAGTTCTTCTTCGTTAGCACACATACCACCACCAGTACCACCAAGGGTAAAGGCTGGACGAACGATAACTGGGTAGCCAATCTCTGTCGCAAAGGCAACTGCTTCTTCAACCGTATTTACAATTTCTGATTCTGGAATTGGTTGTTCCAACTCTTCCATCAATTGTTTGAAAAGGTCACGGTCTTCGGCTTGGTCAATGGCAGACAATTTTGTTCCCAAAAGCTCTACTCCAAGCTCATCAAGAATACCAGCTTTTGACAATTCCATGGCCATATTCAAACCAGTCTGTCCACCAAGTGTTGGCAAGAGGGCATCAGGACGCTCTTTACGAAGAATACGTGTGACAAACTCAAGCGTAATAGGTTCAATGTAAACCTTGTCTGCGATTTCCTTATCAGTCATGATAGTCGCAGGGTTAGAGTTAACAAGAACAACACTGTAGCCTTCTTCTTTCAAAGCCAAGCAAGCTTGCGTACCAGCGTAGTCGAACTCAGCAGCCTGACCAATGATAATAGGACCAGACCCGATAACCATAATTTTTTTAATATCAGAACGTTTAGGCATATTTAAGATACAAAGGACGACCAGAAAGCGCTAGGATTTTAGGCAATCGTTGCAGGATGCCAGCATCCAAAACGATTGTTCTAAATTCCGAGCTTTCCGTCCGTGTTCAGTTTAAGATAATATTTTTAACATGACGCTTTTAACTTAATAAGGAATCTGTAACTCCTTGTAATCAAAGCAAGCATCACTAAAACTGAAAACAATACAGTTTAATTAGTCTCTTTAACTGAATACAAGTCCTTAATTCTCCTTTCTATTTGACAACTCTCTGGTTGTCATTAAATAAGGTAGTAGACTGGGGAAAACAAGGGTCACACCCCATTATAGTCACTAGACAGTTGCAATTAACGACGTGCATTTTCAGCTTGGAAAGCATCAATCAATTCTAAGAACTCATCAAAGAGATAGCTCGCATCGTGTGGACCAGGCGCTGCATCTGGGTGGAATTGCACTGAGAAGGCAGGGAAGTCACGGTGACGAACACCTTCAACTGATTTATCGTTAATCTCTTCGTGCGTTACCATGAGGCACTCTGGAAGTGTGTCACGGTCAATGGCATAACCATGGTTTTGGCTGGTGAAATCAACACGACCAGTCGCAATTTCACGAACCGCATGGTTAAATCCACGGTGACCAAACTTCATCTTGTAGGCCTTGGCACCATTCGCCAAACTAAACAACTGGTGACCCATACAAATACCAAAAATTGGGATTTTGCCTTGGATGCCACGAATCATATCAAGTGCATGAGGCACATCTTCAGGGTTACCTGGACCATTAGATAACATCACACCATCTGGATTGAGATGGAGAATTTCTTCAGCTGTGATGTCATGAGGAACAACCATCACATTACAATCACGTTTTGAGAATTCACGTAAGATTGAGTGCTTCAGACCAAAGTCAACCAAAACAATATTTTTACCAATACCAGGTGCTGGGTAGGCTGTCTTAGTCGATACCTGCTCAATATTGTTGGTTGGCAAAACAGTGGCACGCAATTGATCTTGCAAGTGCTCAATGCTGTCTCCAGGTTTAGCCAAAGTCGCCTTCATGGTACCATGTTGACGGATAATCTTAGTCAAAGCACGTGTATCAATACCAGAAACACCCGGGATGTTTTTAGCTTTCAAAAACTCATCCAAGGTCATTTGGTTACGCCAATTGCTGGCACGACGGCTAGCCTCTGAAACAACCACTCCCTTAGTTGTTGGCGTGATTGACTCATAGTCATCACGGTTAACCCCATAGTTTCCAACCAGTGGATAAGTAAAAGTCAAAATTTGACCGTTGTAAGACTGGTCAGTGATAGATTCTTGATAACCCGTCATACCAGTATTAAAGACGATTTCACCCGTCACATCCACATCAGCACCGAAGGCCTGACCTTCAAAAATAGTGCCGTCTTCTAAAATAAGTAAACGTTTTGCCATTATAGTAAATTGTTCCTTTCACTTAGAACAAGGCCCGTCTCAAGTCTAAAGCAAACAACAATAATGCAGCTGAGTCAAAAAGTAATTCGTTTGCACAAGGCTTAGGGCGTGTTCTTTTTCGTCTGATTCTCTCAGGAATCTGTTAACGTTGTTTACGCTTTGCCATTTAAAATAGCTTCGATAATCGCCATACGGACAAAGACTCCATTTTGCATCTGAGTAACGATACGTGCCTTAGGTGCCTCAACCAAGCTATCAGCAATTTCCACATCACGATTAACCGGAGCTGGGTGCATAATGATTGCTTGATCTGCTAACTTTGCATAACGTTCTTCAGTCAAACCATAGAGAGTATGGTACTCTTCTTTTGAAAATCCTTTGTCATTCCTATGACGTTCGTGCTGAACACGAAGCAACATGAGTACATTCAAGTCCTCAATGACGTCGTCAATGGCCACATGCTGACCATAAACATCAAACTCACTTGAATACCACTCTGTAGGGCCAGCAAAATAAATCTGTGCTCCCAAACGCTTGAGAATTCGCATATTTGACTTAGCTACACGCGAATGCGTAATATCGCCTGCAATACAAATCTTTAGATTTCCAAAAGTTCCGAACTCTTCATAAATTGTCATCAAATCAAGCAAACACTGACTTGGGTGTTGCCCAGAACCGTCACCACCATTAACAATAGAAGTCTGAATAGTCCTACTGTCAATCAACTGCTTGTAGTAATCGACTTCCGAGTGGCGAACCACACAGATATCAACACCCAAAGCAGACATCGTCAAAATCGTATCATAGAGGGTTTCACCCTTATTTACTGAGCTAGTCCCAGCATCAAACTCAATCACGTCCAATCCAAGTTTTTTCTCAGCTACTTCAAAGGACTTATGTGTTCGTGTTGAATTTTCAAAAAAGAGATTGGCAGCGAAATACTGTCGATCCAGCTGGAAATCAGCTCTACCGTTTTTAAAATCTCCACCTCGACGAATCATGCCCAAGACCTCTTCATTCGTGAGGGTTTCCATAGTCACCAAATGTTTTAGTGACACTTTCCCATCTGCAATCGCCATAGTTTTTCCTTTTTTAATGATTGATTAGTTCTTGCTACCTTTATTAGGATCTGGCAAGATTTGGTAAAGCAATATTCCAAGAATGGTTGAGCTTGCCACACCCGTGATTTGAAAACCACCAAGATCAATCATCAAACCACCGATACCAGATACCAAGATAACACTAGCAATCAAGAGATTCTTTTTATTATCAAAATCAATCTTATGTTCAACTAAAATTTTCAAACCGCTAGCAGCGATAACCCCAAAGAGGGCAATTGAAATTCCACCCAAAACAGCTGTTGGTATGGAACTCAAGAGAGCAGACACCTTACCAATAAAACTCATCAAGACCGCAATCACTGCTGCACCCGCAATAACGTAAACTGAGTAGACCTTACTGAGGGCCATAACTCCAATATTTTCACCATAAGAAGTTACTGGCGGAGCTCCAAAGAAACCAGCGATAATCTGTGCCAAACCATCACCTGTTAGAGTACGATCAAGACCTGGATCTTTAAAGTAATCACGTCCAGTTAAACTATTCAAAACCATAACATGCCCAAAGTGTTCGGTCATTGTCACAAAGGCAATCGGAGCCATTGTCAAAATCGCACTTGGATAGAGTTTGAAGTCATAATTCACAAACGGAATGTCAAAACTTGGAACTTGGAACCAATGAGCAGCCGCAACTTTTGAAAATTGGACAAACTCATGGCCCGTTAACCAACCAAGAACCACTGAGAAAATGTAACCCACGATTAAACCAAGTAAAATTGGGATAACACCGATGATTTTCTTACCATACATATTAAAGAGGATGACGGAAAAGAGAGTTACCATAGAAATCACAAGACTAAAGATACTATAGGTATCATTAACCATTGTCGCATCCTTGACTGCATTTGCCGCAAGACTCAAACCGATTACGATGATAATTGGACCAACCACAATTGGCGGTAGGACTCTATCAATCCAAGCATTCCCCACATACTTAACAACCAAGGCAACAACCAAGTAGACCAAACCTCCAGCCATGGCACCTTGAGCCACCGCTCCGATACCGTCAGTCTTCATAAGCATTTGCATAGCCGCAATATAGGCAAAACTAGACCCCATGTAAGCTGGAATCTTGTACTTAGTCACCGTCAAGTGAGCCAAAGTTCCCAAACCAGATGAGAAAAGAGCAATAGCGGGATCAATCCCAACCAAAATCGGTACAAGAACCGTCGCACCAAACATTGCAAACAAGTGCTGGAATGACAAACCCACCAATAAACCAACTTTAGGCATATCATTCACATCATATTTTACGTTATTCACGATATCAAAATACTCCTTAAAAACACGATACAAAGCCCGTCTAAAACCTAAAGCAAAAATAGGAAATACGATGACGGAGCCGATGGCTCCAAAGAGTATTTATCTTTTTTACACAAGGCTTAGGGCGTGTTCAATTAACAAGACACTAAGGGACGTTTTGGCTAAGCCAAACATTTCTGTAGAAAAATAGAAAGTCGACAATACACTCCAAAGTGTGCTAGGGGTAGGGGACTTATCTTTTTCCTAAGAAATGAGTCCCGTGTTTATTTAAACCAACATCTCAACTCTCCCACCACAGCGAAAGAATCATTGTAGGATCGTAAACTCACCTATCTAAAGACTAAAATCTAGTTTGGATCAATAATGTTGACACTATCCTTACCATCAACTTCTGTCACCAATACTTCAATTTCTTCTGACTGACTTGTTGGGATATTTTTACCAACATAGTCCGCACGGATTGGCAATTCACGGTGACCACGGTCAACCAAGACAGCCAATCCAACACGCGCTGGACGTCCATGACTAACGATATTATCAATCGCAGCACGGATAGTACGACCTGTGTAGAGCACATCATCTACAAGGATAACATCTGTACCATCAATTTCGATAAGAATAAGGGATGTGTCCTGTTCAGATTTAACATCATCACGGTAAGCCTTAGTATCAAGCTCAATCAATGGTACATCAAGGTTTTCCAATTGTTTCAAGCGCTCTTGAATACGCTGAGCAATATAAACACCACGTGTCTTAATACCAGCCAAGACAATCTTGTCGAGATTCTTGTTTCGCTCAATAATCTCATAAGTGATACGTGTAATGGCACGTTTCATGGTTACGTCATCGACGATTTCTTTTTTCTTCATAAAAAAACCTTTCTAAATACAAAAAATCCCCTTGAAACAAGGAGATACACAAAAACATGGCACAGTTCACCTGCGCACTTCTCATAGCTCCTTGCCTGCCTCTCTGGACAGTAATTAAAGGACTTATTTAATTAGGTAGATTATAGCAAATTTCAGACT
>ERZ1108166.974-NODE-974-length-12301-cov-18.460885_pt1 | contig 12301 bp, 10 predicted proteins | sample MGYA00403702_ERZ1108166 | MGnify/ENA primary metagenome ERZ1108166 (study PRJEB35170, sample SAMEA104062401) | human gut metagenome | biome: human gut; feature: human-associated habitat; material: faeces | place: Denmark | collected 2012-05-01 ...
TTGTCTGGAACAAGGACAATGAGGTATTCGCCTACTATGAGCTGATACCATACAACTATTCTTTCTTATCCGCTGAACAGAAATTTATCGTACATGATAGTTTTAGACAGTTAATCGCACAGTCCCGTGAGGGTAAAATTCATGCGTTGCAGATAGCAACAGAAAGCTCCATCAGAAGTATGCAGGAACAGTCAAAAAAGTTGGTTACAGGAAAACTTCGTGAGGTGGCAATCCAGAAGATAGATGAACAGACCGAAGCGTTAGTATCTATGATTGGGGACAATCAAGTGGACTACCGCTTTTTTCTTGGCTTTAAGCTCATGGTTACAGACGAGCCTATAAACTTACAGAATATGAAGAAATCGGCAGTTATGACATTCAAGGAGTTCTTGTATGAGATAAACCATGTGCTGATGAATGACTTTGTATCTATGCCGAATGATGAAATCAATCGTTATATGAAAATGGAAAAGTTACTGGAAAATAAAATATCAAGACGTTTCAAAGTGCGACGTTTAGAATCAAGTGACTTCGGATATCTCATGGAACATCTTTATGGCAGGGACGGTATTGCCTATGAAGATTATGAGTACAGCTTACCTAAAAAGAATTTTAAGAAAGAAACACTTATCAAGTATTACGACCTTATCCGTCCCACAAGGTGCTTGGTGGAAGAAAAACAGCGTTACTTACGCTTGGAGCATGAGGATATGGAAAGTTATGTGTCCTATTTTACGGTTAATGCCATTGTAGGCGAGCTTGATTTTCCGTCCAGCGAGATTTTTTACTTCCAGCAACAGCAATTCACATTCCCCATTGATACGAGCATGAATGTGGAAATCGTGGAAAACAGAAAGGCATTAACGACAGTTCGCAACAAGAAAAAGGAACTGAAAGACCTTGATAACCACGCCTATCAAGCAGGGAATGAAACAAGCTCAAATGTAGTTGATGCATTAGACAGCGTGGATGAACTGGAAACGGACTTAGACCAGACAAAAGAAAGTATGTATAAACTCTCTTATGTGATAAGAGTATCTGCTGACAGTCTGGACGAATTGAAACGCCGTTGTGATGAAGTGAAGGATTTTTATGACGACCTCAATGTCAAGCTGATACGTCCTGCTGGTGATATGCTTGGACTTCATTCTGAGTTTTTACCAGCCAGCAAACGATACATCAATGACTATGTGCAGTATGTAAAATCTGACTTCTTAGCAGGGCTTGGTTTTGGAGCAACACAACAGCTAGGCGAAAACACGGGTATCTATATTGGATACTCTGTAGATACAGGAAGAAATGTGTATCTGCAACCTGCTCTTGCCAGTCAAGGAATTAAAGGCACAGTCACAAATGCTCTTGCTTCTGCATTTGTCGGTTCTCTTGGAGGTGGAAAGTCATTCTGCAACAACTTGCTTGTCTATTATGCGGTGTTGTTTGGCGGTCAAGCACTTTTATTAGACCCAAAATCCGAGCGTGGAAACTGGAAAGAAACACTTCCAGAAATTGCTCATGAAATCAACATTGTTAATCTTACCAGTGAAAAGGAAAATGCAGGACTACTAGACCCTTTTGTGATTATGAAGAATGTAAAGGACGCTGAAAGTCTGGCAATCGACATCTTAACTTTCCTTACTGGTATTTCTTCAAGGGACGGCGAAAAATTCCCCGTGCTTCGTAAAGCAGTGCGTGCCGTTAGCCAAAGTGATAAACGAGGACTATTACACGTTATTGATGAATTGAGAAAGGAAGATACCATTATCTCACGCAATATCGCAGACCATATCGACAGTTTTGTTGATTATGACTTTGCACATCTGCTGTTTTCTGATGGCACAGTAGAAAATGCAATCAGTCTTGATAATCAGCTCAATATCATACAAGTAGCTGACCTTGTTCTGCCAGATAAAGATACCACTTTTGAAGAATATACAACCATTGAATTATTGTCTGTATCTATGCTCATTGTCATTAGTACCTTTGCCCTTGATTTTATCCATTCTGACAGAAGTATTTTTAAGATTGTAGACCTTGACGAAGCGTGGGCGTTTTTAAATGTGACACAAGGAGAAACCTTATCAAATAAGCTGGTGCGTGCTGGACGTGCTATGCAGGCAGGTGTGTATTTTGTTACACAATCTTCTGGGGACGTATCAAAGGAAAGTCTGAAAAATAATATAGGATTAAAATTCGCTTTCCGTTCAACAGATATCAACGAGATTAAACAGACCTTAGAATTTTTCGGTATCGACAAAGACGACGAAAATAACCAGAAACGACTTCGTGATTTAGAGAACGGTCAATGCTTGTTGCAGGATTTATACGGACGTGTAGGCGTAGTACAGATACACCCTGTCTTTGAAGAATTACTTCACGCCTTTGATACCAGACCACCCGTGAGAAATGAGGTGGAGTGATGAAAGAAAAGATACAAGTCATGTTTACCAAAAAGAAACTGATTCATGTATTGAAACTCATTATTATATTTCTTATCACGTCAATACTCCTGCTTTCTTTGTTGGGAACAGTAGCTTATGCAACGGGACTTGTAGATGATGCCATAAATGCGGAAAATATTTATTCAAAGTATCCGTTGTCAAACTATCAACTTGATTTTTACGTTGATAATTCGTGGAGCTGGCTTCCATGGAACTGGCTGGACGGGATTGGAAAAAGTGTGCAGTATGGATTATATTGCATTACCAATTTTGTCTGGACGATAAGTCTTTACTTATCCAACGCAACAGGATATGTGGTACAGGAAGCCTACAGATTAAATTTTATCAATGATATGGCAGACAGCATCGGAAAAAGTATACAGACCTTAGCAGGTGTTACGCAAAACGGCTTTTCTTCTACTGGATTTTATGTAGGCTTTCTCTTACTGATTATTTTAATTATTGGTATCTATGTTGCCTATACGGGACTTATTAAACGGGAAACTAGCAAGGCACTACACGCCGTAATGAATTTCCTTGTGGTATTCATCCTATCGGCGTCTTTTATTGCCTATGCCCCAGACTACATCAAGAATATAAATGACTTTTCCAGCGATATCAGCACCGCTTCTTTGGACTTGGGAACAAAAATCATGCTCCCCAATTCAGACAGCGAGGGAAAAGACAGCGTAGATTTGATACGGGACAGCCTGTTCTCTATTCAAGTACAGCAACCGTGGCTACTGCTTCAATTCGGTAATTCAGATATAGAAGAAATTGGGGCTGACCGTGTGGAAGCTCTGGTATCGGCAAGTCCAGACGACGAGGACGGAAAAACAAGAGAAGAAATCGTAAAAAGTGAAATTGAGGATAAAGACAACAACAATCTTACGATAACGCAGGTGGTAAACCGTTTAGGTATGGTATTCTTCCTGCTTATTTTTAACTTGGGTATCACAGTTTTTGTATTCTTGCTTACGGGTATGATGATATTTAGCCAGATACTTTTTATTAGCTTCGCAATGTTTCTGCCTGTCAGCTTTTTGCTTTCTATGATACCAAGTTATGAAAGCATAGCAAAGCAGGCAATCGTAAAGGTGTTTAATACCATTATGACAAGGGCTGGCATTACCTTGATTGTAACGGTAGCATTTAGCATATCAAGTATGTTTTATAACATATCCAGCGATTATCCGTTTTTCATGGTGGCATTTCTTCAAATAGTGTGCTTTGCTGGTATCTACTTGAAACTGGGAGATTTAATGAGTATGTTTTCTCTTAATGCTTCCGACAGCCAGCACATGGGACGCAGAATATTCCACAGACCGTATTTATTTATGCGACACCGAGCTAGAAGAATGGAAAAACGCATTGCTGGTGTGGTTACTGCTGGAAGCATGACTGGAGCTTATGCTGGAGCAAAGACAGTCTCTACTGATAATGAAGCAGAAAATAAAAAACGTAGGACTGCTTATAGGAATGAAAACCGTAATAATGCTTCTTCCAGCATGGGACAAAGGGCTGGTTCTAAGGTTGGTGTTGTTTTAGATATGAAAAATAAGGTCAAGGATAAGGCAAATGCTGTTAAGGAAAATATCAAGGATACACCGACCCAAACAGCTTATGCTCTCTATTCTGCAAAGGAAAAGGCAAAATCAAGTGTTTCTGATTTTAAACAGGGTGTTGTGCAGGAACAGCAGTCCAAACAGGCAGGACGAACTGAAAAAATGCAAAAACATAGACAGAGTATCGCAGATAAACGAATGGAGCTTCAAAAAGCACAAGAAGCAAGACAGGCACAAAGAAAGACGGACGGATCAGCGACAACTGGAGCTACCCGTCCTCATGAGCGACCAGTGACATCTTCTGCTACTCCAAAGATAAATATGGACAAAATGCAGGAAAACAAACGTCCTGCCACAGCTTCAAGTGTTAAGGCAAGTGAGCAAGCAAAGACAAATGCAGTTAAAGAGCGTCCATTAGCTTCTGGTAGCTCTGATGTGAAAATTCCGCAGACAAGCCGTAAGAATGTAGAAAATGTTATGGTATCTCAAGAAACACGCCAGAATTATTCAAAAGACCATAAAACAAAGGTTCAACAGACACAGACTATCCAGAAGAACCAGCAGAACATAGAGAAGAACCGTAATCTTGTAACGAAGAAAGGACAGAAGAAAAAATGAAACTGAAACATATCGCTATCATTGGCAGTCTGTTTCCTATTCTCCTTTCTCTGGTGCTTTTCTTTGGAGTGCTGATTAGTGCGGACAGCGATGACGAGAACAGCAATTTTTCTTCTGGAATTACGGGTATGAACTTATCCACAGAAGTCTTGAAACATCAGCCTATGGTGGAAAAGTACGCCAGAGAATACGGCATTTCCGAGTATGTCAATGTGTTACTGGCTATCATTCAAGTAGAAAGTGGCGGTATAGCAGAAGATGTCATGCAGTCCAGCGAAAGTCTGGGACTACCGCCCAACTCTTTAGATACGGAAAGCTCAATCAAGCAGGGATGTAAATATTTTGCGTCCCTGCTTTCTTCATGTAAAAATCAAGGTATCGAAGATTTGAATGTAGGGATACAGTCCTATAACTATGGTGGTGGATATGTAGGATATGTGGCAGAAAACGGAAAGAAGCACACATTTACTCTTGCAGAAAATTTCGCTCGTGAAAAATCGAGTGGAAAGAAAGTACCCTATAACAACCCGATAGCCGTTGATAAAAACGGTGGCTGGCGATTTGCCTATGGGAATATGTTTTATTGCGAGGTGGTCAATCAATATCTGACTGTCGCACACTTTGATGATGAAACGGTACAGGAAATCATGAATGAAGCGTTGAAATATCAAGGATGGAAATATCAGTTCGGCGGTAGCAATCCAAACACTTCTTTTGACTGTTCGGGACTGACGCAGTGGTGCTTTGGAAAAGCTGGCATTTCTTTACCAAGAACCGCACAACAGCAGTATGATATCACACAGCATATTCCTCTTTCCGAGGCAAAGGCTGGGGATTTGGTATTTTTCCATTCTACCTATGACGCTGGATCGTATGTAACGCACGTCGGTATCTATATATCTCCGACACAGATGTATCACGCTGGTTCTTCGGGGATAGGCTATACAAACTTATCGGATAGTTACTGGCAACAGCACTTAATCGGTGCAGGAAGAATAAAACGATAGAAAGGAATTAGGAAATATGTTTAAAAAGAAAAATCAGACAGAAAACTCCGTCAAGGAAAAGAAAGAGCGTACCGTAAAAGTCGGTACACATAAGAAAATCGTGATTGCATTGTGGGCAGTGCTTATCGCAAGCGTGAGCTTTGGCGTGTATAAGAATTTTACTGCTATCGACCAGCACACAATCCATGAAAAAGAAGTCATTGAACTTCGCTTGCAGGATACCAACGGCATAGAAAATTTCGTGAAGAATTTTGCAAAGTCCTATTACACATGGAATAACAGCAAAGAAGCAATTGAAGCAAGAACACAGGCAATCAACGGATATCTAACAAAGGAGTTGCAGGAATTAAATATTGATACAATAAGAACGGATATACCGACAAGTTCTACTGTTGCAGATGTGCTGGTATGGAATATCAAGCAGTCTGGAACAAATGATTTTATCGCTACCTACGAAGTAGATCAGCAGATAAAAGAGGGAGAACAGACAAACGATGTGAAAGCAACCTATACCGTGAAAGTTCATATAGACGATAACGGAAATATGGTAATCATTCAGAACCCTACCCTTGCACCAGCAATGGAAAGGTCGGAATATGAACCAAAGATACCAGAAGTAGATAACAGAGTAGATACTGATACAATCAATGACGCTAAGGCATTTTTGGAAACATTCTTTAAGCTATACCCTACTGCAACGGATAAGGAGCTTGCTTATTATGTAGAGGATAATGTAATTGAACCTATTGGCAGGGACTATGTATTTTCAGAATTGATAAACCCTATCTTTACAAAAGACGGGGACAATGTAAAAGTGCGTGTTTCCGTGAAATTTATTGACAATTATACAAAGGCAATGCAGATATCACAATATGAGCTTGTAATTCATAAGGACAGCAACTGGAAGATTATTAAATAAAATTAAAGAAAAAAACAGACGTGTATTTCTTTTATAAGATTTACACGTCTAGTTTTCTCTAATAATAAATAACAAAATATAATGTTAAGGTTAAAAATCAAATATAATGGGGAATTAAATTTTTAATCAATACTTTTATACTTTGGATTCTTATGAAGATTAATTGTATTTTCATATTTTTTTATCCAATTAGAAAATGTAACATGATTTGTACCTAGACGTTTCGCACTAGCTCGTTTGCTTATCTCCCCTTTTAGATATAACTTATAAACTTCTTCAAATTCTTTAGGGATAGGTATAGATGGTCTTCCAAATTTTACTCCATTTTCTTTTGCAATTTTAATACCCTCAGCTTGTCTTTGTTTAATATTTTCTCTTTCAACTTGAGCTACATAAGATAGTACTTGCAGTACCAAATCAGCGATAAATTTTCCGGTTAGTCCACTCACTTGATTTCTAGTATCTAAAAGTGGGAAATCCAAAACAATAATATTAACATCTTTTATTTTTGTAATATATCGCCACTGTTCAATGATTTCTTCATAATTACGACCTAGACGGTCAATGGACTTGATATAAATTTCATCACCGCTTTTTAGTTTTTTACCATCTTTAAATAGTTTTTGCGGTTAAAGTTTTTACCAGACTGTTTATCTATATACATTTGCTTTAAAGATAATCCTGCTTGTTCCATTGCGACAATTTGTCTTTCTACATTCTGGTCTTTGCTTGAAACTCTAATATAAGCATATTTGTTCATTTAAATGTCTCCTCGTTATTTAGATTTATAGTAAACAATAAGATGATAAACGAAAACCAAATATATATAGAGTAATATTCTGAAAGAAATTGCAAAATTTCAAAAAATGTTGTCAAAAAAAGTTAGACGTTATTTTCCACTTTTTATATAATATAAATTGTAAAGATATAGCTATATTTTGAGTGATTTTATTACAATTATAATATAATAACGTATGGAAAACAAAGTCTACTTTCTTTTCCATAGATAAGAATAGCTATGTTTTTTTACTAAATCTAATCTATACTATGTTAGGTTGGAAAGGAGGTAATTGAAGTGCAATTAAAAGTTTCTACTGATTATGCAATACGAATTGTTTTGTATACGGCGATAACTAAGAAAATTACGACTTCAAAAGAATTATCAGATACACTAGGAATTCCTCAAAGTATCGTTTTTAAAATCGGTAAGAAACTTAATGATAACGGCATAATCAGTATTACGACCGGTGTACAGGGAGGATTTCTATTAAAAAAACAACCAGAGGATATAAGCCTCTTTGATATTATAAACACATTTGAATCGACAACAAAAATAAATCATTGTCTCGAGGAAGATAAATATTGTAGCAGATTTGCTACAGAAGATTGTCCTGTACGAAAAGTTTACTGTAAAATGCAACAACGTTTTGAGAATGACCTAAAAAACACAAGTATTAAGAAGTTGCTTTAAAAGGAGGACGATATTGTGAAAAGGAAAGCAACGGCTATAACTTTAGCCACCTTGATGGGAACAAGCGCCATTCTAAATGGAGTACAAAACACTGTATTTGCACAGGAAGATACGGAAATTGTTAATGAAGCTATGGAAGAGAGTGCAAATGAAACTATGGAAAGTGAAGAAGATACAAGCATTGATGAAAGTACTGATGTAGAAATTGAAGAAGCTTCTCCATTAACGGAAAATTCGGTTTCTGATGAACAGCCTATTACTTCTGAAGAGGAAAACCTAACTTCTGAAACAAGAGCAACAGAAGAAAGTGCTTTTACTTTTACAGAAACAACGAGTTCTATAACTATAACAGGATATGATGTAAGCATAGGTGGAACAGATGTTGTGATCCCAACAATGATTAACGATAAGCCTGTAAAAAACATTAAAGACGGAGCTTTTCAAAGTAAAAATTTAACATCTGTTGTATTTCCAGAGGGATTAGAAACTATTGGAAAGTATGCTTTTAGAAATAATGCTATATCAAATTTAACGTTACCTAATTCGCTTAAGAGTATTGGCTGGGAGGGATTTGTAAATGCTGGTATACAAACATTAACTTTGCCAGAAACAATGACTACAGTTCCAGCTACTTCGTTTGGGAGAAACCCAATAGAATCACTTACGATACCAGATTCAGTTACCAATATTGATGATAATGCTTTTCAAGGGTGTAGCATAAAAACAATCAATTGGGGAAGCGGAATAAAAAGAATTGGTATAAATGCTTTTAATGGTAACAAAATTACCAATTTGAATGTTACTGCTGAAACAATTGAAAATGGTGCTTTTTATGACAATCCATTGGAAAGTGTAACATTAGCTGATTCGGTAAGAACAGTTGGAGGAAATGCTTTTATTAGAAAATCTAATAATAAAACATTGAAGAATATTGATTTAGGCAATGGTGTTGAAAAAATTGGGAATTATGCGTTTGAGTATGGGGTAGTTGAACGTATTCAATTGCCATCATCATTAAAGGAAGTTGGGAGCGGTGTTTTTGCATATCAAGAATTACCTTATATTGAATTAAATGCAACAAATCCAAAAGTAAGCTATGGAAATCAAAGACTATCTCCTAGAAAAGTAAATAAAAAACAACAAGATACTACCGTTACAGTGAATTTGGCAGAGATGTATGAGGGAATAGACACTTCAAAAGTTAGAATTGATAAAATCTATTCTGGTGTAAGTAGCAGAGAACTGCTATTTGATTATGATGAAAATACTGGAAAATTGACAATCGATGATGTTGCCGTTAGTTATGTCAGACTGTACTACTCATATCTGAGTGGCTCTGATGTGGTATTGACAGTGGAACAAAGATTAGTTTTTACAAATATTTTAACAGTAAAGTGGAATGACTATGATGATAGCAATATTCAGACAGATACGTATTACAGAGATTACGGAACAGGATATGTTACAGTAACGGAAGCACCTAGACCAGTAAGAGATGGATATACATTTTCACATTGGCTAAAAGACCCATTTTTTGTTAATCATAGTTTGCTTGAAATTGAGTGGAGTACAACATATAAAGCCAGCTATACGGAAAACGATTATAAGATAGCATATAATTTAGATTATGAAACGGAAGAAACAATTACCGAAAAAAATGTAAAATGGACGACTACAGGAATCAATGCACCTACCCCAAGAAGAGAAAACTATATTTTTGATGGTTGGTACTACGATAATAAAAAAGTGGAAAATACAGATTCTGTAAGCAGTATTGTTACACAAGACCCTGGGAATAACTCCACCATTACTCTTACTGCAAAATGGAGAAGACCAGCTTCAGTACCAGTAATTACCGCCAATAATGTAACTTTAACTGTGGGAGATAGCTTTGACCCTATTAAAGATACAAATGTTTCTGCTTATGATGATATTGATGGAACAATAGCCGTAACAGAAGATAACATTATTTTTAATGATGTAAATCCAGACGTTGCAGGAACTTATCATGTTACGTTTGAAGTGCAAAATAATGATGGGGCAATTGCTTCTAAGACCATCACAGTCGTAGTAAATCCGAAGCTGGAAGTTATCAACCATGTACCAGTCATCAATGCAACGGACAAGGTATTAACTGTTGGAGATACCTTCAATCCGTTGGATGGAGTAACAGCCCATGATACAGAAGATGGAGATATCACATTAACAGAAGCAAACATCATTGCCAATGATGTAGATATGAACCAAGCAGGAACATATAGCATTACTTACAAAGTAACAGATAGCAAAGGTGCTTCTGCATTAAAGACCATTACGGTTGTAGTAAATCCCAAAATGGAAGAATTAAACCATGTACCATTTATCAATGCTACCGATAAAGTGCTTACAGTTGGAGATACATTCAATCCATTAGACGGAGTAACTGCTCATGATACAGAAGATGGAGATATCACATTAACAGAAGCTAATATCATTGCAAATAATGTAGATATGAGTAAAGCTGGAATATACAGTATTACTTATAAAGTGACAGATAGCAAAGGTGCTTCTACTGTAAAGACAATCACAGTTACAGTTAATGAAAAAGCTACTATACCAGTGGAAAAGCCAGAGAATAAGCCTACAGAAAAACCAAGTCAAGGCGGAAACAATAATACAACTACTTCTAAACCAGATAAATTACCACAAACAGGTGATGCATCTAATCTAGGTCTTTTAGGCTTAATGTTTGCAGGTTCAGGTGGAATGCTACTTGGCTTAAATCGTAAAAAACGTAAAAAATAAGTTAGATGTGGGGCGAAAAAAATGATAGGTTTTAAAAGGGACATAAAAACTATAATGAAAAATACAGCAAAAGCACGAGGAATATCTTTAAAAGAATTTCGGGCTGAAATGCAGGAAGATATTTATGCAATGCTAGAAAGTGATGACCCAGAGGTGCAGGAAACTTATAAGAAACTATTTGGAAATAAAGTTCCTACTCCAGAGGAATATGTTTATAAGATGACAAAATCTATCGCAAAAAAAGTGAAATTTTAATCCTATACTGTCAACAAGGTATATATTGAAATGAGGTTTACAGTATGAAAGAACCGCTAAAAAGACTATATCAAAAAAGTTAAAACAAAATAATATTTAAAATTGAAAGCTCGTACAAGCAGTAAGTTTTGTACGGGCTTTTTTTGTACCCTAAAAAATTTTTTTAACTTTTTTCAGTTTCAACTTAGCAAATCACACCTTGCTGTACAGATATGGTGCGGAAAGAGGGATAAATACTTTTCAAACCATAGCTGGAAAGGGGGGGGAGATGATGAAGCCATCTGATTTCCAGAAAACAATTCAATGCCAATTTGACTGTAAATTAAAAAAAGTTGTAAAAGGTATTGTTAAAAATTATCAAAAAGAATTGAAACGACGTAAGAACAAAGAAATATCTTTTAGTGAATTACCAGATATGCTTATTGAAAAACTGGCAGACTGGGACGAATATGATAGCTATTACACGATTTTTAATGTATGTGGCAATGATATTCGTGTCTATGATGATGAACTGGCAGAAGCTTTAAAACAGTTGTCTGACCGTAATCGAGAAAATTTACTGATGTACTATTACTTAGAAATGAGTGATACCGAGATTGCAAAGTTGCAGAATATTTCCAGAAGCGGAGTTTTTCAAAATCGGTATAATTCATTAGAGCTTATGAAAAAAATACTCAAGGAGGAAAAGTAGGAAATGGAATCTAGATTTAATAAACCATCATTTTATTTGCTTTCATCAGCTATAGATGGCAACGAAAATGCAATTCAAAAATTATTATTTTTTTATGATTCCTATATATCAAAATGTTGTCTACGTCCACTCTATGATAATTATGGAAATGTATATATTGTCGTAGATATGGAATTAAAGGGACGTATAAGAGAAGCACTTATTAAAATGATTTTAAATTTTGATATGGATGATATGGATTTAGAAAACGAATAATAAACAGTTTTTAGTGGAGCTTGATTTAATACACTCCCCTCTTTTCCGCTCCGCTACTGTTTTTTTACATGAAAGCAATACGCTTTCACCACAGCTCTTTGAAAATTGAATAAAGCAGACAGATACGTTTGTGAGATAGCAAGCCACGGAAACTGTACGTCATGACCTTTCCAAAAGAAAGCGAGCGCCCACGCAGTGATTCGAAAGCGACCGTTGGAAAAGTCGCTTTGCCATGACCTATCTTCACAGAATAATGATACGTCCGCATGGTGCGGTTCTGCCCACAGGAATGGGAATA
>ERZ1108166.975-NODE-975-length-12296-cov-7.730904_pt1 | contig 12296 bp, 10 predicted proteins | sample MGYA00403702_ERZ1108166 | MGnify/ENA primary metagenome ERZ1108166 (study PRJEB35170, sample SAMEA104062401) | human gut metagenome | biome: human gut; feature: human-associated habitat; material: faeces | place: Denmark | collected 2012-05-01 ...
TCATTCATTGACATTGAACCTCCTATGTTGAAATGTTGTGGTTGCCAGACCAACTTCATTTTACCACTAGGAGGTTCTTTCCTTTTCTCTAAGAATTTTTTGCCGACCCCCAGTCTAACTGGGGGATTAGTCATGCCTATTCGGCGTACATACAAAAATCGTCAGTACTTATACAGAAGCACTGACGATTTTTATATGTATCCTATTAGGTGTTATACAAAGTTAAGGAAACTTCTCCATTATCAAAGGCTATATATTCACCATGTCCGATAGAGAAACAACCTTGGAATTTATCTTTTGAAAATTCCGATGGCACTCTATTAAACTGATAGAAATTATAGTAATCAATGACCGATGAGTCCTTTGTTAATCCCGATTTTTCTAATCGTGCATTACTACCGGTCAGTCTAATGACAGCAACAATATTATTATCAGCTACAACATAAAATCCTAACTTATTATATTTTAATATTTCCCGTCCATACGACTTACTAACAGAGCTTGGCTTGCCAAGTAAATTATATACAGCATCTTTAGTCATACCTAAATAGACACCGTGTACAGATTCATAATGTTGTTGTGAACCATTATTTAATTGAGTTGTTTTATTCATAATTAAAGTCTTATGATTTCCAACACCCATCCATTCTAAATGAATCGCTTTTCTACCTTGTGCTTCTTGAATAATGAATACCCCTGCACCAGGATAGCCCCCTACGAAATCCGTACCTCCTACAATAGGACATCCATTGATATATCCGTTGGAAATAGTTAATACCTTATTTCCATTTGCATCAAACCAGTCACCAGCGACTTTTTGTGAAATAGAAATAACCGTATTTAACGATGTTTGATAAGCATCAACAGTTGATACAGAAAATAAACTCAACGCACTAAAAACTACACCTAACATAAACTTTGATTTACTATTCATAAAATAAGAACTCCTTCCCTTGATTACTAATATAATTACTTAACACCTTTCTTTATTGCATCCGTCTTTAAACTCTTATAATGAGACATCAATGTATCAAGAATCTTCTTAACACGATCATCATTAATCTGAGATTGATAATGACTAGGTTTTATAGTCTCTGCAGAATAGTATTTATCCACTCGAATCGTACCGGATTCATCTTCATGATATAGCACATATACTGGAATTAATTGTGTATCCTTATCCCATTTACCTAATTTGGCATCTAAAGACGAATGATCCCAATGTGGTAAGAATAGAATAAACATGGCTGGATCGAAATTTTTTGGATCTCCATATTTCGAAGCTTTCCCAAATTGCTTCATAACGTAATCGTAATCATTGGAACCTACAGAAGCTAGATAATCTAACTCTTTGTTATAAACAACTATGCTGTTTCCACCCTTTTCTTCAATGAGTGCGATAAAGCCATTATCATCAAAATTCGAGCAAGCCAATAATTTTCGTGTTACATTATGTTTCGTTAAAATAGCTTGAACATCATCCGTACTATTTTGCTTAGTTTGTTCCTCTGCTTTTAATGTATCTGTTAATTTATTCCCAGACGAATCCGTAGCTTTACTAGCAACGATTCGATATGATGTATCAAGTACTTCTGGCTTATATATCTTGTAACCAATATACCCACCAGCAATACATGAACCAACAATACAAACGATGCCACTAATTAAAAATGCACGTTTCAAATCCCGTTTATCTTTAATAAGAACCCCGGCGATTACCAGACCAATTCCAAGTAACAATATAATCCCCGCACCAATCGAAACAATCATGATATTACGTTCATGATATACACGGAAATCAGTTTTAATAGAAAGATCCTTGCCATTTATGAAAGCTTTTTTCAAATCCCATGTTAATTGTTTACCATCATTACTGACAGAATCTGCATTACTACTAATTGGTTTATACGGCAAATTAAGAATATAATCGAGTTTTGCACTTTCAACAGCACTTTGCATCGCTGAATTCATCATCTGATTGATTTGTTCCATATCGCGTTGATAAGGACTACTATAAAGACTTGAATAACTAGTCTGAGTGCTTGATGTAGGGAGCTTCATGGTCTCACCTTTTTTATAGAGGTCAAAGGAGTAACTATCATATAAAAAACCATGTTTAACACGAACTCCACCATGATTTTCATCTGGATTATATAAATCAGCACCACCACTAACTAAATCTTCTAACGAGTTAAAATGTTTTGTTGCTGTAAAACCACCTTGATTTTCAGTTACATTGTAACCATTTTTCTTTTCCTTCTCACTTAAGTCATTAAAATTCTGACCTACAAGATTCATAATCCGTTGCGATGATTGATTAATGACCAGCTGGTCACGAGCATCAACACTACCATCAGAATTGATGGTTATACCCAAATGACCTTCCCCACAGCCAGCACTTACTAGTACACCTGCTAATAACGATCCAATAAGAGCACTCCTCTTTATGCCATTCATAATTGTATATCCCCCTATAGCATAAAATTCATTTTTAATTCATCTGTCATTTCACATTCTAATACACTTATCGGAATAAGTAAATTAACCGCTTCACAAATCTTCATTTAAATTTCATGAAAGTTTATACGTTATTTTCAAAATTATTTATAATCAATTACAGTTAATATACATTTATTTAGTAGAATATAAAATATATTATAAATAGTTTCAGCCCATACTAGGGATATTGGGCTACCTTTTGAAAGGATGAGTGTTATGAAATTTTGTTCTAATTGTGGAAAAGAATGGCAAGAGGGCTCTAAATTCTGTGCCTACTGTGGCGCTAAAGGGGATAGTGTAGATACGACACAACAACCACAACCTCAATCAGTACAACAACCCGTACAACCACAACAAGTGCCACCTACACAAGCACAACAACAGGTACCTCCTGTCCAACCACAGCAACAAGTACCTCCAACACCACAACAACAATACAATACAAATCAACAAGCTTATGGCGCACAACAAATGTATCAAGGGCAACAACAATTTAACGGTTATGGTCAACCACAAAATCTACGCCCTTTAACAGATATAGAAAAACTAGATTTGGGTATGATTGAGAACTTGAAACAGTGTTTCACCACTAAATATGCTAGATTCGAGGGCCGTGCAAGTCGAGGAGAATATTGGAGATTTGCTGCAGTAATGTATCTTATCTCTGGTATATTATCTTTCCTAACTGTAATTTCAGAAACATTAGGTGTAGCACTAGTAATAATTTTAGGTCTTGCAGCTATCTGTCCAGGATTAGGGGTCGCTGTACGTAGACTTCATGATATTAATAAGTCTGGAGGCTATATATTCATTAACCTAATTCCTCTGGTAGGCCCTATCTGGTTTGTTATATTAATGGCATCTGAAGGAAATAAAGAACCAAACCAATATGGCTATCATCCAGGCTTTATTCCTGTAACAGAAGATATCAAGCGCCAATATAATCTTGCAGATACGACACAATCTACAGGTATCGTCGTGTTAGTTGCTATCATTGGTGTTATATTAGAATCCATATTCCTCCATTAAAGTTCTATAATGATGAATCAGAGTTATACTTGTATAGAAATTTATGAGTACTAGCTCTGACTTATCAATAAAATGGAAGTGTACAACTGTCAAAAAGAAGTAGAATAGAATTTAAAATTATTTCAAGGAGGTTTCTATGAAGAAGTTTTTATTTTTAATGGTGGCATTTTGCTGCTTTATTTTTGGCGGATTCAGTACTGCAAGTGCTAATTACCCTGTACACCTAAATGGCGATCCTAATTTTATCCTTGTAGATGGTCATATGGGTACAGCTTGGTACCTAGATCGCAGTTCGCTTAATGTTCAAAAATATGCACCACCTCATTATATTATTGCTGTTAATATCGTATCTGTAAGCAATGCAGATAGAGGCAATACAGCTATTAATTCAGTTATGACAAAACGCTATCTATATAACTGGAATACACGTGATATGTATGTAGAACGTAACTTATTTGCTAGTGATTGGAGATACTTAGATCCAGATGGAAGCTGGGCTGAAACAGGTATTACCATGCCAGCAGGTGAAATGGCATTCTATCTTGCTTATAACTTAAGATTCTATGGTTCAAGTGCTGGTTATACATCTAACTTCTACAACAAAGCATACTAATATCAAAAATATACAAGACCACTAGCACCAAAAGGCTAGTGGTCTTATTCATATTTTAACTATATCTACTACTTTTTCAGCAATATTAACAAAATATAATTATGGTAGCTATTAACAAACATATTCAATTGAATTAAAAAGCAAAAACCCAAGTGATTTAACATTTCACTCGGGTTTTATTGTTATTCAATTGATATATGACGTAAACGGTAAGTACTGTTGCAACAGCAGGCCTTACAAAGCCAGTATTCATGGGGCTTAAAAATAGGTTTTGGAAAACCTCATACCGTAAACGGTCAAAACTCGCTCCCATTTGATCCACAAGGCCTATGGATATAGGTAAATACTGGAAGAAAATGATTTTTCTTAAGATATAGCTATTATAAGGGTTTATATATTTTACGTCAATAATTTAATTCATTTTCTATTCATCTACTTTTTTGAACTCCCTAAATATTATCTAACCCTACTATACTTTTGCTATTTTCAACAATTAAGGAAATGATTATATAAGTAATACTGCTTTTCTTAATTTTATACTATTAAAAAGCTCTACCTTAGATTATGATATGTACCTCCTTTACTGGGTATCCAATAAAAGGGGTACATATCAACAAGCGATACAAATCTTTTATAATCTATACTATTACTATCCCTAAAATTATAAGTGCTAACTACTATTTCTCATACATCATGAAATCTCTACTATTTCACCCCTATTTCAACTCCCCTTTACGCACAAGTTCCCATTCTACTTTTTTTATCTCCTGCGTCAAATGTTCATTTAATTCACGCATTAAGGATATAAATTTTGTCCGTTTCTCCTCATCATTCCAATCCATTAATATCTTGTGTAATTTAAATTGCAATAGAGTGTTTTCATATTGCTTATATAAATTACCTTCAGTGCATATATCCCCAGTATCAGCCTCACTTTTATATAATTCATCAATAGCCCTCACAGTATCAGAAATATTCTTTACTGATAATATATGCTCTTTAATATAATAATACACACGAGTCTTATATGAGCAGGTATTGCTTTCACCATTATCACCGGCGCCCTTTTCCCACCACGTATAGTAACGCAAACTCAAAACTGGACCTTCTTTAATTTTATCAACACGCCAAAACATATATGGTTTAACGCTTAAATTATCCTCACTTGTATTTTGAAAGCCCCAATAATCGGCATCAACAGTTCGGTCTAGAGAACGTGGCCAAAAATGCATCAAAGACCAAGGTGTACCAAAGCTGCTACCATGCTGAATCGTATGAGTTTGAGACGCATCGTCTATGCGACCATATACATATGAATCGTCAATATTCCCAACATGTTCTTTCAAATCCGTCATGAATGATGATTCGTGATTTGACTGATTAAATACAGTCTGCAAAAATCTTCGTTGGGCAATCGCAGTATCTTGGATATAAAAACGAATATGCTCATCTACATCCTTATAGTATCTCCAAAAACAGCTATGCTCTATAGTAGTCCTAATTTTTCCACCCAAATAATCTACAAAGCTCATTAAAATTGGATTATTCCACTCATGATAAGATAACAACAATGACAAAAATTCTGGTCCATCCACATACGTATTAGTTTTATGATCCTTCTCCAATTCTCGAACCGTCTTCCAATCATCATCATTGAACCAATCCGTCTTCAAATACGCCGTATGAATCGTATACTTTGACAAATCCAATTCTCCCGGTTTATCTCGTAACGCCCATCGAATACTATTCACCGCGCCCCAGCAAGCGCTCTCATCACGTTTTTGCTGTTGTTCCTTTTTATCATCTGAAAGATGTTGATATATATCTAATTCATTGTATTGATTTGATTCAAATGTTTTTGAAAGCAAGTATTTATACCGATTGATCTGATTACCGTGCTCTTGTGATGATGTTTTATCTTCAATAATTAAAGCTACTTGTAATTCTGGCACCAATACAAGCACATCAATATTAAGTAACTGCCTAAAAATATATATCTGGTTAACACCAGATACATCATAGCCCCCATTCAACAAACGAGATAAAAATCGAGCTCCAAACTGGCGTCCACTTTCATTATCGTCGCGAACAGGCATATTAATCCAATTCAAACACCAACAAATAAAGGCATCCTGCGACAACTCATTCGTCGCAAAATTAAAAATATTATTCTCCACAACCCGTTCGTCAATCATAACTCTTAATCCCCTTACTAACCTCTACCCTGACCAAACCTTGTATATACAACTCGGTCCATTCAAAATAACAATACCATCCTTAAGACAAGTATACAATCACAAATGTGTAAATTCCGTACCGTATAAATGCAAAACAATGCCCTAACATCACCTAAACCACAAACGTACATAGAGAAAGCTCCCAGGGGAACCTAAAAAACGACTTTGGCCCTGTTCCGAAGGAACAGACCCGGCCGGTGTATTCTCTCTAAAAAACAATGCCCCTACATCACCTCCATGCAAACGTATATAGAGAAAGACCCTATCGGCCCCTCAAAACGACTTCGGGCTCCGCGTAAGTGCAGTAGCGTGTCGGCTTTGAGGGGCTGATAGGGTCTTAGCTATAACTACCCTTTGTATTTAGGTGATGTAGGGCATGTTTCAGGCACCACGTCTTTGCGGTCCCCTAGTTGTGCACTACGGTCTGTGAAGTGTGTATGTAATAGTTCGTGAGCTTTGTGTCCTAGTGGTTCGCCCAAGAAGTTTTTGTATAGTTCTTGGATTTCAGGGCTTTCATAGGATGCCACGTATTTGTATTCTTCATCAGCTTTGTAAAGTCCGCCGATGCGGGCTTCTTTTGTTTTAACGGCTTGTGGTAATTTGGTGCGTGGTTGACCACCGCCACCGATACAACCGCCTGGGCAAGCCATAACTTCGATAAAGTCATAGTGTTTGCCGTTTTCTTTCAAAGCGTTGAGGAAATCACGGGTATTTTTGCCGCCGTGTACAACAGCAACAGACAATGTTACGTCATCGCCAAGTTGTACGGTCGCTTCTTTTACGCCGTTCATACCGCGAACGTCTTCAAGGTGAGTCAATGCATATGGAGGTGGCTCTTTATCAGTGATGAGCTTGTACGCTGTACGCATAGCCGCTTCCATAACGCCGCCCGTATTACCAAAGATGATGGACGCACCAGTTTCCATACCGATTAAATCATCGAATTGAGAATCTTCTAGGCTTTCAAAATCAACACCTTCGTCGTTGAGCCAACGAATGAATTCGCGTGTAGTAATAGAAATATCCGTATCCATGCCGAGGCTTTCATCATCATAATAACGAGCCGCCGCATTTTCCTCAACACGCTTAGTTTCGGCCTTCTTCGCCGTACAAGGGTTAACACTGACGGACACGATGTTCGCCGGATTGATGCCCTTTTTCTCAGCAAAGTACGTCTTAATCATGGCCGCTTCCATGGCGATGCAAGAACGGGTGCTGGACAAATTCGGAATGAGTTCAGGGAAATAAATTTCCGCAAAGCGCACCCACGCAGGGCAGCAGGATGTGAATTGAGGGATAGTACCGCCATTTTTCAAGCGGTCCACGAGCTCGGACGCTTCTTCCATGATGGTCAAGTCCGCGCCAAAGTTCGTATCAACTACGTAATCAGCACCGAGTTTGCGAAGAGCACTTACCATTTTGCCTTCTAAGAATGTGCCTGGTTCAAAGCCGAATCCTTCACCGATGGACACGCGCACAGCCGGCGCCGTTTGGATAACGACAATCTTGTCTGGGTCGGCAATGGCCGCTTTCACCTTATCAAGCTCGGATTTCGCATGCATGGAATCGAATGGACAGGCAGCCGCACATTGACCGCAGTGGATGCACACCGGCACATCGCCAGTCGCCTCGAGGTCGTAATAATCGAGCACGCTCATCACATCGGCGCAAGCGCGACGGCACAAGGTGCAATTCTTACACTTCGAAATGTCGTGGTAAATGGACGGGTTGTCGAGCGCAATCGGCACGCGTTTGTCGATAAATTCAAATTGGGACATGAGGACCTCCTCGTTCTGTATAATCATACCTATTGTGAAAGTTTTAATTTCTCTTATATTACTAGCATAACAAATAAGGAGGCCATTCATCAACGAACTAGGATAGTAGGAATTGGCGTTTAGTATAACACGATATAGTATATTACGATATACTATATTACGTTATACTAAATCAGCAAAGAAGATACATACCTCATCAGACCAGATGTTAACTAGCGTTACAACGGTTTTCACCCACACGTTTTGTCCTATAACTCAAACTCACTTCTTCTCTAAAAGCACAAAAAAGCAGCTCATTCGAGCTGCTTTGTCGTATAAGGTGTATATTATTTTTTACCTTGTTTTGCTTGTTGTGGCCATAAGAAGTTATAAACTGCTTCGGATGGGGAACCAGCAACAACTGGACGGTCTTTGCCATCAACTTTATCTTCGCGTTCTGCGTAACCTTGTGGGTTATACAATACAACCTTTTGGTCTTTTACAGTTTTCTTTTTGTGGTTGAATTCTTCAGTTGCGATGAAGTGATAACCTTCAGAATCTTGAGCTTTGATCATAACAGTTGCAGTTTTATCGCTTTTTTGAACGCTATCTTGATCGATGGACCAAGTAATACCAGCACTATCTTGACCAAATACTTGCCAGTTAACAGCACTAGCAGAACCAAAACCGCATGCGCAAATTGCAGCAGCAGCTAAACATGTACCTAGTAATTTTTTCATATATTTCACCTCGTATAAAATAATATTTATTACTTTATAATAGTATACCTAAATGTACTTTATATGAAAACTATTTTTACCAAATTAATTCTAAAATTCCTTCTCCCATACTACCAGGAATAATTTCTGTTGGACTACTAGAATATGAATTTGAATCAATAACATTTCCATAAGAATCATACTCTATACTTGAAAGAATTGCCATCATTCGGCTAGGCCGGTTTATACGGATTAACATTATATCATATGATCCATCAAGATGGTTTATTCTCGCCCAAAGTTGAGCCCAATTAGCATTCTTTCTAACTGAACTATTATCAATAAAAAAAGTTTGACTATTACTCGCAGCACCTACATAATACCAATTCGTAGCTTCTGCAGATGGCATAGAAAATAACATAAACAGACTAAAAAAAACGAATACAACTAACTTTTTCATAATACGCAACTCCTTATATCCCCAAAAAAATATTATATCTCTATTCTATCATATACAATTCTATTTACTCAAAACTATATTATATAACCCCTAATATATCCCTTCTCCAGCCCTTTAGAGAAAATAATTTTGTAGATAAAAAGAACTCAATTCTCTGAATTTGTATAAGTGATGAATTCGAAAAGGGATTGATGGGTTCGAAAAAACGACTTTGGCCCTGCGGAGGCCATAGGCCGGAATCAGACCCGGCCGGTGGAGGCTTTTTCAGACCCATCAACTCCTAAACGTACGTATCACGAATACTATTCAGAGAATTGAGTTCCACACATCTATATTAAATTATTTTCCCCAAAGGGCCTGCATTACTTCTGCCCCTATTGTATCTTTCTCAATTTTCACAGGTTTTTGTTTTTCATTACTGCTCAACAAAGGTACGCCAGATTGGCTATACACGGTTGCGTTGACTTCTGTCCATGTGCTATCTGGGCGGTTAATTTCAACGGTGTAGATATAGGTATAACCCTCTACATTGTTGGCTTTCACCAAGATACGAGCCATAGAATCTGTTTTAAACACAGATGAGTTGTCGATAAACCATGCGGAATCGTCTGTATCCGCATCAACGTAATACCAATCAGCAGCATTAGCTACGCCAAAGCCACCGAAAAATATGCATCCTGCTGCCATAATGGCCGCTAACCATTTTTTCATCATTCTCTCCTATTCAATCCTTTATTCATTTAACTATATATGGGCATGCTTGTAGTTCGGCCCCTACACAATAGCAGGGCCTAAGATACAGGACAAATGCACATCCTGTATAACACGAGTGGCGACCACTTAGGTGATCGCCAATTGTGCATATCTATGTTAGATATAGTATATTTTCGTTACTTTGCATATAGAATACAAATAAATCTATATGACATATACGATATTAGTCTTCGCTTTCGATTTCAGATGCAGGGATTACAGCAATGCTTGCTACCTTATCACCTTCGTCGAGGTTTTGTGTTTTCACACCAGAAATGGCTTTGCCTTTTTTAACGGCAATGTCATTCATGTTAAAGCGAATGATTTTACCTTGTTCGGAAATGAGCATCACTTCGTCATCATTGTGAACGACTTCAACGGCTACTACATCGCCAGTTTTGTCGTTAATGCGGAAGTTCTTTGTACCGATGCCGCCGCGTTTTTGTACATTATACGCATCCGCTTCGTTGCGTTTACCATACCCCTCTTCGGAAATAGTGAACACTTGTGCTTCGCTTTCATCAGACTCAAGAACACCAGCGCCTACAACAACGTCGCCAGTTTTCAATTTGATACCGCGCACGCCATGAGCCGCACGTTTCATGAGACGAACGTCCTCTTCGTTGCAACGGATGGCCATGCCAAGTTTCGTACCGATTAGGATATCTTGGTTGCCTGTGGTTACGATCACGCAAATCAAGCGGTCCCCATCGTCAAGGTTAATCGCATTGAGGCCAGAACGACGGATGTTGCGGTATTCTTCGATAGCCGTACGTTTCACAACACCGAATTCAGTAACCATGAATAAGTTTACATTTTCATGGATGCGTTCAAGGTCGATCATAGTCGTTACGGATTCGCCTACCGCGAGCGGCAATACGTTAACCATAGCGGTACCACGGGAGTTGCGGGAACCTGCTTCTGGCACTTCGTATGCTTTGAGGCGGTATGTACGGCCAGTAGACGTGAAGAACAACAATGTGTTATGCGTGCGAACATGCATAATTTGCGTTACATAATCGTCTTCCTTCGTCTTCATGCCGATAACACCAGCGCCGCCTTTATGTTGGTTGCGATATACGTTCGCGTTCATCCGTTTGATGTAACCTTGTTTAGTCAAGGTAATAACCATCTCTTCGTCAGCAATGAGGTCTTCTACATCAAGGTCGGATGTGTCGATGGTGATTTCAGAACGACGAGGGTCGCCGTATTTTTTCTTCATATCATCGAGTTCGTCTTTGATAATTTGTCGTTGACGCGCTTCGTTAGCCAAGATAGCTTTCAAATCTTCGATCAATGCCAACAATTCCTTGTATTCCTCTTCGATTTTCTCGCGTTCCAAGCCTGTTAAACGGCGTAAACGCATGTCGAGGATGGCTACCGCTTGTTTTTCTGAAAGCCCGAATTTTTGCATTAATGCGTTGCGTGCAATTTCGTCAGTTTGAGAACTGCGGATTGTAGCAATCACTTCATCGATGTGGTCGAGGGCAATCAACAAGCCTTCCAAGATGTGAGCGCGCGCCTCAGCTTTGTTAAGCTCGAATTGAGTGCGGCGTACGATAACATCGAGGCGATGATCTAAGTAGTAACCCAATACTTCTTTCAAATTCAATACGCGAGGATGACCATCCACGAGGGCCAACATAATCACGCCGAAAGATTCTTGAAGTTGAGTGTGTTTATATAATTTGTTAAGAACGATATCTGGTTGCACGTCAGCGCGCAATTCGATAACGATGCGCATACCTTGACGGTCAGATTCGTCGCGAAGTGCTGTGATACCGTCGATGACCTTGTCGCGGCTCAAGTTCGCAATCGTTTCGATAACGCGAGCCTTGTTAACTTGGTATGGAATCTCAGTCACTACGATTTTATGCTTGCCCTTCGCCATTTCTTCAATGGTTGCACGAGCGCGCATTTTTACGCTGCCACGACCTGTGGAGTACGCTTTTTTAATGCCTTCCCGGCCCAAAATGAGCGCCCCAGTTGGGAAGTCCGGACCTTTGATTTGCGTCATCAATTCATCCACAGTTACATCTGGATTATCGATGAGCATTTCAAGACCATTACAAACCTCATTAAGGTTGTGCGGCGGAATATTGGTCGCCATCCCTACGGCGATACCGCTGGAACCATTGATGAGAAGATTTGGGATCTTCGCTGGCAATACGGTCGGTTCTTGCAAGCTTTCATCATAGTTCGGCATGAAATCAACAGTTTCCTTGTCGA
>ERZ1108166.982-NODE-982-length-12191-cov-3.824984_pt1 | contig 12191 bp, 10 predicted proteins | sample MGYA00403702_ERZ1108166 | MGnify/ENA primary metagenome ERZ1108166 (study PRJEB35170, sample SAMEA104062401) | human gut metagenome | biome: human gut; feature: human-associated habitat; material: faeces | place: Denmark | collected 2012-05-01 ...
TACTTATTTACTACACCGTTATAATATCTTCTTGCCCCTGCAATCTCTTCCTCAATCCTTGATAACTGGTTCTGAAGCTCTGTGAAATTTGTATTTGCCTTCAAATCCGGATAATTTTCCGCAATAGCAAAAAGAGAGCGCAGACTTCCTGTAAGAATATTATCCTGCTGAATGCGTTCCTTTGGTGTCTCTGCCGTCATCGCCATATTTCTGGCGCTTACTACCTTTTCCAGGGTTTCCGATTCATGCTTTGCATACCCCTTTACTGTTTCCACATAGTTGGGAATCAAATCATACCGTTTTTTCAAAGACACATCCATTGCGGAAAATGCTTCCTCTGTTTTGTTGCGAAGCGCAACAAAGCCGTTATAGGAAGTGATTCCCCACAATACTGCTGCTGATAAAACTGCTCCGATAATAATCACTGCTGTCATAGTCTGCCCTCCTGTTATTCTTTTATTTATGATATGGCTCTCCATTTATAATGCGGAAGCTTCTGTATATTTGCTCCAGAAGAATCACCCGCATAAGCTGGTGGGGAAAGGTCATTTTTGAAAAACTAAGCCCAAAGTCAGAGCGCTTCAAAATTTCTTTCCCAAGCCCGATAGAGCCTCCAATTACAAAGGTAAGATGACTCTCACCCTTTGTTCCGAGATTTTCTATTTTCTCTGCAAGTCCCGGAGAATCCAGCATTTTTCCGTTAATTTCCAGGGTAATCACATAGGAGTCTTCCTTAATGTGCTTTAAAATACGCTCCGCTTCTTTCTGGCGGATTTGATTTTCCACTGTCTCGCTTGCATTGTCCGGAGTTTTTTCGTCTGCCACCTCCACAATATCAAGCTTACAGTAACGGCTTAAACGCTTGCTGTATTCGCCGATGGCATCACGCAGATATTTCTCTTTTATTTTTCCTACGGTTATTACAGTTATTTTCATTTATGATTCCTCCAGATAGTTCTGAAATTCTTCCAGAGACATAAGCACCTTTCTTGGCTTTGTTCCTTCCTCCGGTCCCACTACCCCGGCATCGGAAAGCTGATCCATAATTCTTGCCGCACGGTTAAATCCGATTTTAAACATTCTCTGAAGCATTCCTATGGAAGCTTTTTCTTTTTCAATAATAAACTTTCCTGCCTCCTCAAAATAAATATCTCTGTCATTGCCCCCACCGGGAGCACCCATAGCAGAAATACCGGCTGTGTTTACCTGTTTTTCTATCTGGGCGTCATACTCCGGTTTTGGATTTTTATCTGTGAGGAAACCAACTACGCTGCTTACTTCCTCATCGGAAACAAATGCCCCCTGAAGGCGGGCTGGCTTCTGATAACCCTGTGGATAAAACAGCATATCACCCTTTCCAAGGAGTTTTTCCGCACCATTCATATCAAGAATGGTTCTTGAATCCACGCCTGATGAAACAGAAAAAGCAATACGCGACGGCATATTTGCCTTAATGAGTCCTGTAATAACATTGACAGAAGGACGCTGTGTTGCAATAATCAGATGAATGCCGGCAGCTCTGGCAAGCTGCGCAAGACGGCAGATAGCATCCTCCACCTCTCCGGGCGCTACCATCATAAGGTCTGCAAGCTCGTCTACAATAATGACAATCTGCGGCATTTTTTCCGGTTTTTCTTCTCCTTCCGGAATTGTCATTTTTTCAATTTTACGGTTATATTCTCCAAGATTTCGCACTCCATACTCCGCAAAAGTATTATAACGGCTGCTCATTTCCGACACTGCCCAATTTAAAGCTCCTGCCGCTTTTTTAGGGTCTGTCACAACAGGAATGAAAAGATGTGGTATTCCATTATATACACTAAGTTCCACCACTTTCGGATCAATCATGATCAGCTTTACTTCATCCGGTGTTGCTTTATACAAGATACTGATAATCAACGTATTGATACACACAGATTTACCGGAACCGGTTGCACCTGCAATAAGAAGATGGGGCATCTTTGCAATATCCGTCACCACCGGTTTTCCTGCTATATCTTTTCCCGCTGCAAAAGAAAGCTTTGATTTTGCATTTTTAAACTCCTCCGACTGCAGAAGGTCGCGAAGCATAACTGCACTGTTTTCTTTATTTGGAACTTCAATTCCAACTGCCGCCTTTCCCGGAATAGGGGCTTCAATTCGCACATCTGCGGCAGCAAGATTCAGTTTAATATCATCTGCAAGACCTACAATTTTACTTACCTTTACCCCCTGTTCCGGCTGAAGCTCGTATCTTGTTACAGTAGGACCGCAGCTTACATTTGTAACAGTTACATTAACCCCAAAATTATGAAGAGTGTCCTGAAGTTTTTTTGCCGTCTTTCTTAAATGGGCATCAGAATCTCCCTGTGCTTTTCCGTCTCCTCTTTTTAAAAGTTTAAGGGGTGGAAACTGATATGCTTTTTTCTCTTTTGGCTCCCTGCTGTCTATCTCATGCTGAATATTTTTAATTCCTGTCTCTATCTCTGCCTGAGAAGATTTTGGATTTTTAGATGCCTGTTTCGGAGCGGAAACTGCTTCCTGATATTCCGGTTGGGCAGAAATTTCCGATTTCGGATTTCCATCCTCCTCCCACTCTTCTTCCGGTTCTTCTGCGGGCTGAGGCTCTGAGCGGTGGATACGAAATTCCATCTCTCCCTGTCCGACAGGCTTCACATCTATAGACTCTGTATCCTTTTCCGGAACTTCTTCTTTTTCTTCCTCTTTATCTGGAATCAGTTTTGTCCCTTCAAGAAATCCTCTCTTTTTTTTCTGTTTCTGAGGTTTTACTTCTTCTGAAAGCTCCTCTTCCTCCAGGGCTTCTTCTTCGGCAAGCGCCTCCTCCAGTTCCCGGATATGGCGGGCTCTTTTTTCTTCTTTAAGCTTTTGCCTCTGTTTTTCACGGAGTTCTTTTTTTAATTCTCTCTCTGGCTGTCCTTCCATATATTCTTCATGTCTTCCCTTTATAAAATTCAGGAAATTGTCTATCAGTTGATAGAAAAAATCAAAAAAAGAACGCTGGGTAATAATGATAAGACTTACCAAAAGAACAAGGATAATAATGACATATCCTCCTACCACGCCGAAAGCAGATGTGGTGGAAATACAGATTGCCCCTCCAATCACACCGCCTCCCGTACGGTAATCGGAACAGAGATGATAATAATCCATCAATGTGGTGCTCTGCATATATCCTTCCGTCAGAAGCTGAACAAGGCCGCAGAGAAAAATAAAAAATGCCGCTCCTGCCAGTACTTTTTTATAAGCAAGGCGGTTACTTTTGTTGGAAAGGAGAAATGCCGCTCCGATAAAGAGCAGCACCGGAAAGATATATGCCAGAAGTCCCATTGCACCAAACAGGAAACTGCTGATTGCATTTCCCACGATTCCTCCCATTCCAAAAGCACTTGCCAGAAGAATAATAGCGGCTGCAAGAATTACCAGAAGAATAATCTCCGTCTGAAAGCCACTGGAAGTCTGCTGTTTCTTTTTTGTTGTTTTCTTTTTGTTTCTGTTCGTCTTTGAAGCTGCCATATGAAAAGCTTCCCTCCCTGAAAATAAAATTATGTCTTTCTGCCATAGAAACAGATTTATCGTAAGTGATTACTGAAATCATTATCCAAAGTTTAATGCAATTCCTGCAATTCCTGCTAAAAAGCAGTAAAATGCAAAATATTTAAATGGAAGTGTCTGCGTAATCCTTAAAAGAAAACGGATTAAAAAATATCCGGTTACTGCGGAAGCTGCCATGCCGAGAATATACACAGCTCCTGTCCCTACACTCATACTCTCAGCTGTAAACTGAGGCACTTCCACAAAAAATGCGCCGATAATTGCAGGAACAGATACCAGAAATGAATATTTCACTGCAAATTTGCGGCTGAATCCACAAAAAAGTGCTGCGCCCATTGTAAGACCGCACCTGGAAAGCCCCGGGAAAACAGAAAGACCCTGACAGATTCCAATCCACATAGCGTCTTCATAACCGCAATCTTTTGGTGTTTTATTTCCTCCGGCTCTGCTTAAATCTACCACAAGAAGCCACACGCCTGTTAAAAGAAGAAAAATCCCCGGCACAACGGGAGAAAGCGCAGTGCGCTGCACAAGTCTTCTTGCCGTATAGCCAAGAATTGCTGTTGGAATAAAAGATACTACCAAAAGCGCTGTCAGGCGTCGGTATGTTCCTTTTACAATTTTGGCATAATGAAGAGAATCTCCAGTACGCTTGTTATGAATAAAAAGATACACATTTCCAACCATATCCATAACCATTCCCACAAATTCAACCCATATTCTCTTTAAATCCTTATGAAACACAGAAAATACTGCACCCAGTGTTCCCACATGAAGAAGCGTCTCAAAAAGAATGCCTCCCTCATGTCCCATTCCCAGAAGATTTTCTATCAGGCTTGTATGTCCAAAGCTGCTCACTGGCAAAAACTCTGTAATGCCCTGTAAAATTCCTAATAAAATTGCGTATAATGCTGCCATATGTACTCCCTTTTCCCTGATACTTTATGGAAGGATTTCCCTTACCCTTAGTTTTCTATTATAACATAGGAAAGCCCGGGACACAATAAGAGAAAAACGGAGCTCCCTTTTGGAAGCTCCGCATTTAAATTTTTCAGAATTTTTTATTTTGCATATTTGTTTTTGATAAACTCATCAATGCCCTTTGCTCCTGCTTTTCCTGCTCCCATAGCAAGAATTACAGTTGCCGCACCTGTAACAGCGTCACCGCCTGCGTAAACGCCTTCTTTTGATGTTTTACCTGTCTCTTCGTCTGCAATAATACATTTTCTCTTATTGATGTCAAGACCAATTGTAGTAGAAGAAATCAGTGGATTTGGAGAAGTTCCAAGAGACATGATTACGGTATCAACCTCAATCTCAAACTCAGATCCCGCAATTTCCACAGGACGTCTTCTTCCGGAAGCGTCCGGCTCACCAAGCTCCATGCGGACGCATTTAATTCCTGTTACCCAGTCGTTTTCGTCTGTGAGAATCTCTACCGGGTTTGTAAGAAGGTCGAAGATAACGCCCTCTTCTTTTGCATGATGAACTTCTTCTACTCGTGCCGGAAGCTCTGCTTCAGAACGACGGTAAATAATATGTACCTCTGCACCGAGGCGAAGAGCTGTTCTCGCAGCATCCATTGCCACGTTTCCACCGCCTACAACAGCAACTTTTTTGCCGTGGAAAATCGGAGTATCGTAATCTTCGCGGAATGCTTTCATAAGGTTGTTTCGTGTCAGATACTCATTTGCCGAGAACACGCCGTTTGCCTGCTCTCCCGGGATTCCCATAAACATCGGAAGACCTGCTCCGGAACCGATAAATACAGCTTCAAATCCTTCTTCTTCCAGAAGCTCATCAATAGTTACGGATTTTCCAATAATAACATTTGTTTCAATTTTAACGCCAAGAGATTTTACATTCTCAACTTCTTCTGCAACAACCTTGTCTTTTGGAAGACGGAATTCAGGAATACCATATACAAGAACGCCGCCTGCTTTGTGAAGAGCCTCGAAAATAGTTACATCATATCCCATTTTTGCAAGGTCGCCTGCACATGTAAGACCTGCAGGACCGGAACCGATGATTGCAACTTTATGACCGTTTTTCTCTTTTGCAGGAGCCGGCTTGATTCCGTTCTCTTTTGCCCAGTCTGCAACAAAACGCTCCAGCTTACCGATGGAAATCGGCTCGCCTTTAATACCGCGGATACATTTTCCCTCGCACTGGCTTTCCTGAGGACATACACGTCCGCATACTGCCGGAAGTGCGCTGGATTCGCTGATTACCTGATAAGCAGCTTCCATATTTCCTTCTTTTACTTCATGGATAAATGCCGGAATATTAATGGATACAGGACAGCCCTGTACACATTTTGCATTTTTACAGTTAATGCAGCGTGCTGCTTCTTCCATTGCTTCCTCTTTGTTATATCCAAGACAAACCTCTTCAAAGTTCTTTGCACGAACTTCCGGAGCCTGTTCTCTTACCGGTACTTTCTTTAATACATCTCCCATTATTCGTCACCTCCGCAGTGTCCACATCCGCCATGATGTGTGTCACCTTCCTGCTGTTTTAAAATTGCACGGCCTTCTGCTGTTTTATACATCTGCTGTCTCTTCATTGCAAGGTCAAAATCTACAAGATGTCCATCAAATTCCGGACCGTCCACACATGCAAATTTTACTTCTCCGCCTACCATGAGACGACATGCACCGCACATACCTGTTCCGTCTACCATGATCGGATTCATGCTGACAATAGTCGGAATATTCAGCTCTTTTGTGAGCAGACAGACAAATTTCATCATAATCATCGGTCCGATTGCAACACATACGTCATATTCTTTACCCTGATTCTGAACAAGATCGCGAAGTACATCTGTACCCATTCCTTTTCTTACATAAGAACCATCGTCTGTTGTAACATAAAGGTTACACACCTTGCTCATTTCCTCTTCCAGAATCACCAGATCTTTTGTTTTTGCTCCAACAATCGCATCTGCTGTGATACCGTGCTCATGGAGCCATTTTACCTGCGGATAAACAGGAGCTGTACCAACGCCGCCTGCAACAAATACAATGCGTTTTTTCTTAAGCTCGTCTAAGTCCATTTCTGTAAACTCGGAAGGTTTTCCAAGGGGACCAACAAAATCCTCGAAGGAATCGCCTGCCTGAAGTTCTGCCATCTTCATGGTAGAAGCACCGATTGGCTGGAATACAATCGTCACAATTCCCTTCTCTGCATCATAGTCGCAGATTGTAAGCGGAATACGCTCTCCTTCTTCGTCCATTTTTACAATTACGAACTGGCCCGGCAGACAATGTTTTGCCACGCGCGGAGCTTCTACGTCCATAAGAAAGATGTTTGCAGCAAGTTTTTCTGCTTTCAGTATCTTATACATAATTTCCTCCTGGCATTCATATTTAACAGGCATCCAAATAGATGCCTATTACATTCCCACTCATTCTTTCTTATAATAGCACAAAAAAGGAAATTAGCAAATAAGAAACTTAATTTTTTTTGTTTTTTTCTTCAATCAGCTCATAAAGTTTAGTGAGGGCTTCTTTCATTCCTCCTACCTCATTAATCAGCCCCTCTTTTACTGCTTCTTCTCCCTCCAGCATGGTTCCTACATCTTTTACAAGCTGGCTGGTATCCAGCATAAGCTCCTCCAGACGTTTCTGTGATGTATGGGAATGCCTGGAGATAAAACCTGTAATTCTGTCCTGAATTTTCTCCATATTCCGATATGTCTGGGCAACTCCGATAAACATTCCGCTGGAACGCACAGGATGAATTACCATAGTCGCACTTGGAACTACAAAAGAATAATCTGCCGACACTGCCATAGGAACTCCAATAGAATGTCCGCCTCCCAAAACAAGAGATACGGTTGGAATACTTAAAGAGGCAATCATCTCCGCAATGGCAAGACCGGCCTCCACATCACCGCCTACTGTGTTTAAAAGAATTAAAAGCCCATCCACACTTTCATCATCCTCAATCATGGCAAGTTTTGGGAGTACATGCTCATATTTTGTGGTTTTACTCTGTGCCGGAGCCGATTCATGCCCCTCCACCTCACCGATGATACTAAGAAGCTCTATTCTGTGCTTCTTTTCATTTTTATCAAGAAGAATCTGACCCATGTCACGTATTTGGCGGTTCTCTTCGCTTTCATTTTCAAGACGCTCTTTTCGTTTCTCTTCGTTTTTTTCTTTTTCCATAAAAAAATACCTCCAAGAATTTTATTCCTGAAGGTATTATGTGTCAAAATCTGTTTTTCATACGAAACTTATTCGTCCCAGTTATGCCATACGTCTGTTACGTCATCATCCTCGTCAAGAAGATCCAGTGTTTTCTGAAGGTCTTTAATTGCCTTTTCATCTGTAAGCTCTACATATGTCTGAGGAATCATTGCCACCTGCGCTTCCAGAAGCGGAACGCCTGCGCCTTCTAATGCCTCTCTTACAGCGCTGAAATCATCCGGTGCAGTAAGAACCTCGAAGCTGTCCTCCTCTTCGGAAAAATCTTCAGCTCCTGCGTCAAGAGCAATCATCATCAGCTCGTCTGCATCCATTTCACACTCTTCTTTGTCAATGATAATCTGACCTTTCTGGTCAAACATAAAGGATACGCAGCCCTGTGTTCCAATACTTCCGTTGCCTTTTGTAAAAGCATTTCTTACATTTCCTGCTGTACGGTTTTTATTGTCTGTCAGTGTTTCTACAATGATAGCCACTCCGTTTGGACCATATCCCTCATATACTGCTTTTTCATAATTGTCTGCTGCGTCTGCGCCTGCGGCTTTTTTAATTCCGCGGTCAATGGTATCGTTTGGCATGTTGTTTGCTTTTGCCTTTGCGATAACATCGCGAAGCTTGCTGTTGTTATTCGGGTCTGGACCGCCTGCTTTTACAGCCATTACGATTTCACGTCCGATGACTGTAAAAATCTTTCCTTTTTTGGCGTCATTTTTCTCTTTCTTGTGCTTTATGTTTGCGAATTTTGAATGTCCTGACATTTGTCTTCTCCTTTTGTTTCTTGTTTTATTTTTTCGGCACGCACACGTCCGATTGTCTTATTTCCCAAAGACAAAATCTGAAAGCGGTAGCCGTTTGCAACAATTTCTTTATCAAGGTCTTTTTTTGTTGGAATATGTCCCAGAAGAGAAGTTAAGTATCCGTTTAACGTCTCAAACTCACAGTCTCCGAAATCAACTCCAAGTTCTTCCTCCACATCCTCCAGATTTGCAAGACCGTCTATCATAACACTGTTGTCAATCTGGGTGCGGATTGTTACCTGGTCCTCATCATACTCGTCAAGAATCTCTCCCACGATTTCTTCCAAAATATCCTCCATAGAAACAAGCCCTGCCGTCTGACCGTATTCATCTACCACGATTGCCATATGCAGTTTCTTTGCCTGCATGGTATGGAAAAGGTCGCCGATTCCTCTTGTTTCCGGAATAAATGCCGCAGTACGTATCAGTCCCGGCAGTTCCTTTAAAGGCTTGAATTTCGCCCAGGGGTTTTTTGTCATAAATTTTAGCGCATCTTTGTAATTGACAATTCCTACGATATTATCAAGGTCTTCCCTGAAAACGGGGTATCTGGAATTGCCCTCCTCAAGCATTTCATCAATCATTTCCTGAAGCAGCATTTCCTCGTCAAAGGCAACTACATTTTTTCTGTGCGTCATAATATCCTTTGCCTCTGTCTCATTAAAGGAAATGATATTCTGAATCATTTCCGCCTCATTTTCCTCTATGACGCCCTGCTCATGGGCTTCATCCACAATAGAGATAATCTCTTCCTCTGTGACCGCCTCCATTGTCTGATCAAGAGTGATGCCAAAAGGTCTTGCTGCAAGCTTTGCAATCCAGGTAATGCACATGGTAACCGGGTAAAGTATATTTGAGAAAAATGATACAATCCCAAGCCATCTGTAAGCAAAACGTTCCGGGCTGAAGCTTCCGATTCTTCGGAAGGTAAGAATACCCAGGGCTGCAAGAAGAATCACTCCCGGAATTAAAACCAGAAGCATTGCAGGAATATGCTTTATGTAGGGATGAAATTCCCGGACAGCCCAAGGCACAAAAAATGTACCAAAGCAGATTCCCGAAGAAATTACCATAAGAGGAATCGCGTTTACATATGGAGACGGATGATTCATAAACTCAAGAAGCTTAATTGCTTTTTTGTCTCCTTCCAGAGCCCGTCTCTGTAATTCCCCCTCACTTAAATTCTGAACGGCTGCTGCAAATCCGTAAAAAACACCGTTCAGTAAAAACAGCATGAATAAAATAATGATGCCCCATAAGGGCAGACTACTGCCATCCTCCATTATTTATCTCTTACTCCTTTGTAAATAAATCCATAGTTACTGGTAAAATATAGCACTATAACGTTCTTTCGTCAAGACTGCGCTAAAAGGTAAGCTCCAGACTGATTTCCAGGGCGTGGTTCACACGGTCAAGCATAGGACCATCCAGATGACACACCTTATCTTTCAGTCTCCTTTTGTCGATTGTCCGAAGCTGCTCTAAAAGAATCACAGAATCTCTCTCAATTCCATAAGAAGAAGCATCAATTTCTATATGCGTCGGGAGCTTTGCCTTGTTCATTTTCGATGTTATGGCGGCGCATATGACAGTCGGGCTGTGCCGGTTTCCCACATCATTCTGTATAATAAGCACCGGCCGTATTCCTCCCTGCTCGCTTCCTACCACAGGTCTTAAATCTGCATAAAAAATATCCCCTCTTTTAATTACCACACAATTCACACTCCGATTCTGTTTCGGCATTGCCTTATTTTAGGAATAGTATTTCCATATTTTTCTTGTGTATACATGCGTGGTGCATTTCTTTTAAGAGAAGAAACTTAATTCTCCTGTCTCTTTTCTGTTCTGTATATAAATCCTGGGAACGCGCTTGCTGATTTCACAGAGAAATTCATAGGAAAACCGCCCGGAAAGATTTCCGATGGTATCTGCGTCAATCCATTCCTCTCCGTCCCGTCCCAGAAGGGTCACTTCATCTCCTTTTGCCACATCCGGAATATGGGTAACATCCACCATAAACTGATCCATACATACTCTTCCAAGTATAGGCGCTTTTTTTCCATGAATTAAAACCCAGCCCTTATTGGAAAGGGTACGCGGGTATCCGTCTGCATATCCCACAGGAATCGTGGCAATGACTGTATCTTTCTCTGTCACAAAAGTTCCTCCGTAGCTTACTTCCGTTCCCGGTTTTACCTTTTTTACATAAGATACATGGCTTTTTAATTCCATAGCAGGAATCAGATCAAGGGCTTCTTTTTCCACCTCATCAGAGGGATATACGCCATAAATGGTAATTCCTGCCCGCACAGCGTCCATATTTGCCTCTGAAATCCGCATAATCCCGGCGCTGTTAGAACAGTGACAAAGAGGAATTTCAATTCCTCTCTTTTTCAAAAGCTGCACAAAATGCTGATAACGGGAAAGCTGTACAAGAGCAGGACTTTTATCATACTCATCTGCTCTTGCGAAATGAGTGAAAATCCCCTCGATTTCCAGCCCTGGAATTTGTGTTATTTTCTCAATCTCTTCCGCACTTTCTTCTGTGTCAGAAAATCCAATTCTCGTCATTCCCGTATCAAGAGCAATGTGTACCAGAGCCTGTTTTCCTGTATGCGCCGCTGCCTCTGCAAATTTCTGTGCCGTTTCCATGTCAGATACTGTAAGACGTATGTCAAAAGCTGCAAGCTCCTGAAAATGCTCTTCAAAAACAAGCCCCAAAATAAGAATGGGCTTTGTTACTCCGGATTTTCGAAGGGCTATTGCCTCTTCTGCCGTTGCAGCTGCAAATCCCCATATGTAATCGTAATCGTGGATAAGCCGCGCCACAGCATCGGCACCATGACCATAGCCGTCTGCTTTTATCACAGCAATGATTTTTGTATCTTTTCGAATACGCTTTCTCATTTCTTCAAAATTATGTGCAATGGCATCAAGGGAAATCTCCGCTCTGATGCGCTGGTATTTCTTCATAATACTTCCTCTTTTCTGCAAAATGCCTCCGGTAATGCTTCAATGAGATTCCTTGCCGTCAGAGAACGGGAACCATATTTTTCTGCAGCAATATCTCCACAAAGACCATGAAGATACACCCCGAGAGCAGCCTTTATTTCCGGAGAAACCACATCTTTTCCGTCCAGGTACATACAGAATACAGCCGCAAGGATTCCGGTCAGCACATCTCCGCTTCCTGCCGTTGCCATTCCGTCATTTCCGGAAAGATTCAGATAAAGCTCTCCTTCTTTTCCTGCCGTCACTGTGCAGGCATCCTTTAACACGCAGGTTGTTTTTGTTTCCTTTGCATAAGAAAGGGCAGTCTCCGCTATGCAGGTCTGAATTTCCCCGATTGTTTTTCCTGTGAGGCGGCTCATCTCGCCAATATGAGGCGTAACAACCACATGCTCCCCAAGATATTCCTTCCACTGCGGGCGAAGTGCAAGAAGGTTCAGCCCGTCCGCATCCAAAATCACCGGCTTATGAAGCTCTTCTGCTTTTTTTAAAAACCAAAGCTCCCTCTCATAACTTAAACCGTAATTGCCAAGACCCGGACCAATTACTACAACATCGCACCAGGAAAGAATCCTGTTATTTTCCTCCTCTGTAAAGGTACAGGATACCATAGCCTCCGGGA
>ERZ1108166.988-NODE-988-length-12012-cov-5.635695_pt1 | contig 12012 bp, 13 predicted proteins | sample MGYA00403702_ERZ1108166 | MGnify/ENA primary metagenome ERZ1108166 (study PRJEB35170, sample SAMEA104062401) | human gut metagenome | biome: human gut; feature: human-associated habitat; material: faeces | place: Denmark | collected 2012-05-01 ...
GTTGCGAGGTCTATGAAGCAGGAAGCCCATTGGCTTTAGACAATGGGTAGTTCACAATTCGCGTAAAAAATATGGGGCTTCAGAAAAAGATTATTCTTCCCAGCATAGCCCTTGGTCTTGCTACCTTTATTATGCAGGCAAGTGAGAGTGTGATTTCCGTATGTTTTAACTCTTCTCTGTTAAAATATGGCGGAGATATTGCAGTAGGCGCAATGACAATTCTCACAAGTGTTATGCAGTTTGCTATGCTGCCTCTCCAGGGGCTTGGACAGGGGGCGCAGCCGATTATCAGCTACAACTACGGAGCAAAAAATGTGAAGCGCGTAAAAAATGCGTTCTGGATGCTTTTAAAAGTCAGTCTCAGTTATGCAGTTCTTTTGTGGGCATTTATTATGATATTCCCACAGGGATTCGCAGGTATGTTTACTTCAGACCCGGAACTTTTGATTTTTACGAAAACAGCTCTTCGTATTTACACTGCCTGTCTCTTCCTTTTTGGTATTCAGATGGCGTGTCAGATGACATTTACGTCTCTTGGAAAAGCTGGTTCGTCCATTATTGTGGCAGTTATGCGTAAGTTTGTACTTTTAATTCCGCTGATTTATATTATGCCTGTGATTTTAAGTAATAAGAAAGACATTGCAGTATATATGGCAGAACCCATAGCTGACTTTTTTGCAGTGTCATTTACAGCAGTCCTGTTTTTCTTTCAGTTTAGAAAATGTATGAGGCAGATTGAGACAGGAAAGTAAAAGAGAAAATAAAGACCATTTCTGTGAAAATCAGGATTTTAAATCAGGGTTACAGCAGAAATGGTTTTTTTCTGTGAAAATACATTGTTGTAAATGAATTTTTTTGCTATAGTTAGGAGGATTATAAATTAAGTTTAACGGAGGATAAGAGATGATCAGACTGGCAGAATCCAGAGATTTACCGCTGATTCTGAATATATATGAATATGCAAGAGGATTTATGGCGGAAAATGGAAATCCATCACAATGGGGAAAAAATTATCCCCCGGAAGAAACCGTTTTAAATGATATAAAAAATAAGCACCTGTATGTGATAGAAGAAGAGGAAGTGTCAGGTGTGTTTTTCTTTAAAATAGGAGAAGACCCTACATACAATACGATTCACGAAGGACATTGGCTTTCCAGTGAAACGTACGGAACGATTCACAGAATTGCGGGGAACGGTAAGGAAAGAGGAATTTTGAAAAAGGCTGTTTCTTACTGTGAAGAAATCATTCCCCATCTTCGAATTGATACACATGAAGATAACAAAATTATGCAGAGAGCCATTGAAAAGAATGGATTTACAAAATGCGGGATGATTTTCACAGAGGAAGGAAGCCAGCGAATTGCTTATGAAAAAGTAAGATAAGAGGGAGGAGCAGAAATTTTGTTTGGAAAGAAAGAAATGAATTTGCAGGAAGCGGAAAAGTTCTGGAACTGGTTTGAGGAAAATGAAGATTGGATAAAAGTGAACCTGAAAATAAGGGGACTTGCTGTTGTGGAAGCAGTGGATGAAAAGTTAAAGCCTGTTTTTCCATATTGGAAAAAAGAACTGGAATTTCAGATGGGATATAATGAGGGACAGGGGGAAATCTTCTTTTTCCATTTTAATAACCGAAATTTAATTCGTGATGCAGAAAAACTGGAAGCTCTTATGCCTCAGACATTGAAAAAAACCTGGAGATTTATTGCAGAAGCATAAAGGCAGTGGGCAGAAGGAGCGAAAATGAAAAACTTAAATGAATATATGGATTTTATGAAGGCGGCAGAGTCTCTTAAATCTGTTACGCGGACAGCCTGGACAAGTGAAGGACGAAGGGAGAGTACAGCGGAGCATTCCTGGCGTCTTGCACTTATGGCAGCAGTTTTTCTTGAAGAATTTCCACAGCTTGATAAATATAAGGTGATTCTTATGGCGCTCATTCATGATATGGGAGAGATTTATACAGGGGATATATCAGCAAATTCTGTATTTTCTTCCAAAGAAAAGGAAGAGGCAGAGCGGCGGGATATACAGGAGGTGTTTGGAATGCTTCCTGACAGACACAGGGATTTTTATATTTCCCTCTGGGAGGAATATGAAAGTGGAGTCACGCCGGAAGCCAGATTTGTAAAAGCGTTTGATAAGGGAGAAACAATTCTTCAGCATATTCAGGGAAAGAATCCGGAAGGATTTGATTATAAATTTAATCTCTCTTATGGAAAAAAATACTTCCAGGGAGATGAGAAACTGGAGGAAATCCGGGAGTTTCTGGATGAAGAAACAAAAGAAAAGATACGAGGGAGGATTAGTAATGGAAGATAAAAAAATCATCGAATTTCGTAATATTGTGAAAAACTTTGATGGTCAGATTGTTTTAAAAGGAGTTAATCTGGACATATACGAAAACGAATTTGTTACATTGCTTGGACCAAGTGGATGCGGCAAAACAACTCTTCTGCGGATTCTGGGAGGATTTCTTGACGCGGACGAAGGTCAGGTGATTTTTGACGGAGAGGAAATCAGTAAAAAACCGCCTTATGAAAGGGAATTAAACACGGTTTTTCAGAAATATGCACTGTTTCCTCATTTGAATGTGTATGAAAATATTGCTTTTGGCTTAAAGCTGAAAAAAGTCAGCAAGGATATTATTGACCAGAAGGTTATGAAAATGCTGAAGCTTATAGGTCTTGAAGGCTATGAGAAAAAGAATACGACTTTACTTTCCGGAGGACAGCAGCAGAGAGTCGCTATTGCCAGAGCACTTGTAAATGAGCCGAAGGTTCTTCTTCTTGATGAGCCCCTGGCTGCTCTTGACCTGAAAATGAGAAAGGAAATGCAGTACGAGCTGAAAAGGATTCAGCAGGAGGTAGGAATTACTTTTATTTTTGTTACTCATGACCAGGAAGAAGCCCTTACTATGTCAGATAAGATTGTGGTTATGAATAACGGAGAAATTCAGCAGGTTGGTTCTCCGGAGGATATTTATAATGAGCCGGCAAACCGTTTTGTAGCCAACTTTATCGGGGAGAGCAATCTTATTCCAGGAACTATGCTTGAAGATTATAAGGTTCGTTTTGACGATGTAGTATTTGATTGCGTAGATTTTGGATTTAAAGAAAATGAGCCTGTGGATGTGGTGATTCGTCCAGAGGATATAGATATTGTGCCGCTGGAAAATGGAAAGCTTACAGGAGAAGTATTAAGCGTTTTATTTAAGGGCGTTCATTATGAAATTATTGTAGAGACAGTTCCTGGAACAAGTGTGACGGTAAATATGAGAGTGATACGGAATCAGGATGTAACAAGTGAGGATGGAAAAGAAAAAATAAGCGCCAATAACTTCTATGTGGATGTAGACGATGTAGAGGCTCTTGATGATAAAGAAGTAATTGCTCTTTCAAATGCCCAGGCATGGACAGTGGAAGATGAGGAGTACGTTTCTATTGCAAAAGTAGAGTATGAAGTTGCGAAAGAAGAGGGACAGTATCCGGTAGCATTTACTACAGTAAACGGCACAAGAATCGAGCGGACGATTTATGTGGTAGACCAGCCGTTTGTAAAAAATGAAAAGGCAAATGAGGCAGTTATGGCATTTAACTTCCAGAAAACAGTAGATGAAATTTTAGAGTCTCAGGCTCTTGATACAGATTTAAAAACATGGGCAAACGCTCAGGGCTGGAAGTTAAGCAATGAAAATCAAAGTGTAGATTTAAGTGTAGATTATGATTTTGAGCCTGAAAATGTGACAGAAGGAATTTATAAAATTACATTCTGGACAACAGGACGGGAAATGAAAATTCATACAACAGATTACTTTAAGGAAGGTCAGGAGGTAGGCCTGACATTCTTCCCGGAAGATATTCATGTTATGTCAAAGGTGGGATACTGATGAAAAAATTTTCACAACTTGCGATTCCGTACATTGTATGGGCTATTATGATGCTGCTTCTCCCTATGGGACTGATTGCAGTATATTCTTTTATGGATTCTGGAAACAGCATTATAACATTCAGTTTTACGCTGGAGCATTATGTCACGTTTTTTACTGATCATGACTTTTTGCTGATTCTCTGGCGTTCCATTATGATTGCAGTAAAAACAACAGTTATCTGTCTTTTACTTGGCTATCCTGTAGCTTATTTTATTGCAAGGAGCAGTGAAAAAGCGCAGAATATTTTGATTTTATGTATCACAATTCCTATGTGGATTAATATGCTTGTAAGAACTTACGCATGGATTGGTCTTTTAAGTGAAGGCGGACTGGTGCAGAAGTTTTTAGGTATATTTGGACTGGGAGATATAGAACTTCTGTATACAGAGGGAGCTGTACTTCTTGGTATGGTTTATAACTTTCTGCCGTTTATGATTCTGCAGATTCATACTTCTCTTTGTAAAATGGATCAGGCGCTTTTGCAGGCAAGTGCAGACCTGGGAGCAAGACCTGTGCAGACTTTCCGAAGAGTTACGCTCCCGCTTTCCATGCCTGGAGTAATAAATGGTATTACCCTTGTATTTCTGCCTGCAATCAGTTCCTTCTTTATTCCGAAGCTTCTTGGAGGCGGACAGTATTTTCTTATTGGAAATATGATAGAAAACCAGTTTATTACAGTTGGAGAGTGGAACTTTGGAAGTGCCATTTCCATGATTATGGCAATTATTATGATGCTTCTTATGATGGCTGTAAGAAGAGTGGAAGTACGTAATCAGGGTGGAAAGGAGGAGTAAGAGAATGAAAAAAAACAACCGTTTATTTGGGAAGATTCTTATGGCATTAATGATTGTTTTCTTCTATCTTCCCATTGTATATATGATTGTATTTTCTTTTAATGAAGGGAAATCTCTTACAAGCTTCAGCGGTTTTTCTCTCAGATGGTATAAGCATATGCTGGAATCCGGCGATATGATGGAAGCTCTGTACACAACTTTTGGAGTGGCTTTGATTGCAACGTTTGTGTCTACTGTAGTGGGAACAATTTCTGCAATCGGACTCAGTAAATCAAAGAAAATTGTAAGACAGCTTGTAGAGCAGGTTAATAACCTGCCTATGATGAATCCGGAGATTGTAACGGCAATCGGACTGATGCTTCTGTTTATTACTTTCCGTGTGGAAAAGGGATATATGACAATGCTTCTGGCGCATATTGCATTTTGTATTCCCTATGTTATGCTTTCTGTTATGCCGAAAATCCGCTCTCTTGACCCAAATCTTGCAGATGCAGCAATGGATTTGGGAGCAACGCCGTGGAAGGCGCTGATAAAGGTTATTGTGCCGCAGATTACGCCTGGTATCGTATCAGGAGCGCTGATTGCTTTTACAATGTCTGTAGATGATTTTATTATTTCTTACTTTGTAACAGGACGGGGCGTAAAAAACCTGAGTATCATGGTATACACTATGAGTAAGAGAATGAATCCCAGTATCAATGCCATTTCCACTCTTGTTGTGGTAATTATTACGATTGTGCTGATTCTTATTAATGTAGTTCCTCTTATTGCAGCAAAAAGAGAAAAAAGAGAGACTCCGGGAAGAAGATATTTCCTTCCGGTTGCTGCAGCAGCAACAGTTCTTGTGCTTATTGTTGTTTCTGTATTCCAGTTTGGAAATGGAAAAGCATCCCGTCCTTTTGAAGGTCAGACACTTCATCTTTATAACTGGGGAGAATATACAGGCGAAAATATTATCAGGAATTTTGAAGAGGAGACAGGTGCAACTGTTGTTATGGAAAACTTTGATTCCAACGAGCAGATGTATATTAAGGTGGCAAATGGCGAATCTTACGATATTCTTGTTCCAAGTGATTATATGATTCAGAGACTCATTCAGGAAGAACTTCTTCAAAAACTGGATTATTCAAAGCTGGATTGTATGGAGCTTTTGACAGAGGATGTAAAAGGTCTTCCATATGACCCGAAAAATGAATATTCCGTTCCGTATTTCTGGGGAACAGCCGGAATTGTATATGATAAAACAAAGGTGGACATAAAAGATCTGGAAGAGCAGGGATATAATATTTTCCTGAATGAAAAATATAAGGGTGATATTTATCTTTATGATTCGGAAAGAGATTCTTTTATGATGGCGCTGAAAGCTCTTGGATATTCTATGAATACGGAAAATGAGCAGGAAATTAATGAAGCGTATGAGTGGCTTGTAAAATGTGTGCAGACAATGATGCCGGAAATCGTAACAGATGAAATTATTGATAATATGGCGCAGGGAAGAAAAGCGCTGGGACTGATTTATTCAGGTGATGCTACATATGTAATGTCGGAGAATGAAAATATGGGATATTATCTGCCTGAGACAGGAACAAATCTCTGGTCTGATGCCATGGTAATTCCTAAAAATGCAAAAAATCCTGAGCTTGCACACGCATTTATTAATTATGCAGCCAGCTATGAAGGGGCATATGATAATTCCAGTTATGTGGGATATACCTCTGCAAATCAGGAAGTAATGGATACGCTGTCAGGAGAGGGAGGAGATTATGAGGGAATCAATTCTTACATTCCTCGTTCCGGAAATAAATTTGATGAAGTTTTTGTTTATAATGAAAAAACAAAGCAGATTATCAGTAATCTGTGGAGCAGAGTAAAAATAGCCGCAAGTAATGCGTAGATAAATGAATGCCGGAGGGAAGATAAAAGACAAATTTCTTTTATCCACCCTCCGGTATTAGTTTGTGAAAAAAATATAAAATTGTTTTAGATTGTTGACATTTAAAAATAAATGGAATAGTCTGTCTTTAAGATGACGGTGTATGGAGTATTGCCGGAATAAATCAATTCTCATATTTATATCTTCCCGGTTCAGGGGATTTTTCACACACAAAATTATATAAAAAGTAATCAGCAAAGCCGTTGTCCCAGTTTTGTTTTTTTGATATAGTTAAAGTAATACTCCGTATACTTTGCGGAAAGGACGATAATGAAGGGTAAAAAAGTCAGGAAAAATATACAGCATGAAGATGCAGCATTGAAAGTAATGATGCGGTTTTTCGCAGAGGAATTACTGCCCTGCTTTGGAATTACGGAAAAGGTAGCAGGATTTGCACCAACAGAGTCAGTATCGTTTCATATCAGTAAGCAATATCAGGATTTTAATTTTATTATGGAAGACGGTTCATGGAAACATTTTGAATTTCAGAGTAAAAATGAGGGGAAACAAGGATTAAGAAGATTTCGTTCCTATGAGGCTGTGACAAGCTATCAAAATGATGTTCCTGTTACTACTTATGTTCTTTATTCAGGAAAAATTAAAAATCCAATGACAAAACTGACTGAGGGTGTGAATACATATAGTGTGATTCCCATTATTATGAGGGACAGAAACGCAGACAGTATATTGGAGGAATTCAGACAGAAGATAAAATGTGGAGAGATGCTTACGCGTCATGAACTGGCGATTCTGACACTGTGTCCTTTAATGGGAGGAGAAATGGGACAAAAAGAACGTATTTTGTCCGCATTTTCAATTCTGCAAAATACAAAAGATGAAAAAATAAAAGAAGATATTCAAAAGATAGAGGCGGTGATATACGCAATGGCAGACAAGTTTTTAGATTTTGCGGATATGGAAGATGTAAAGGAGGCGGTTCGCATGACAAGACTGGGGCAACTATTACTGGAAGAGGGAATGGAAAAGGGAATAAAGACAGGAGAACAGGAGACGAAACTTAATAATGCCAGGAATCTTCTTGATATTTTAGATGAGAAAATTATTGCAGAGAGAATAGGGCTTCCCCTGGAAACGGTGAGAAAACTTAAAAAAGAGAAAGATAGATAATCTGTGAGCGTTGGGAAAGTTTTTTTCCCTGTAGTTGCCTGCGGCTCCGTTGTGAAGAATCCGGGGAGATGGTATCATAAATATACCAAAGGCCGATGGAAAAACAACGGGAGGTTTCGATGATGGAAATTGGAACAGTAATACGGAAATACAGAAAAGAAAAGGAAATGACACAGGAGGAAATGGCAGGCTGTCTTGGAGTTACCGCTTCTGCAGTCAATAAGTGGGAAAATGGAAATACACTTCCGGATGTGGCTCTTCTTGCGCCAGTTGCAAGGCTTCTTGGAATTACAACAGATACGCTTTTATCCTACAGAGAAAAGCTTACAGAGCAGGAAATTTCAGAAATGGGAGAGGAGCTTCGCCAGTGTGCGAAAGAAAAAGGGCTGGAAGCAGCGTTTGCATTTGCCGAGGAGAAAATCTGGGAATATCCAAACTGCGGGCAGTTAATTCTTATTTGCGCTCAGATATTAAATGGCTGCTGTGTGCTCTACGGTCTGGAAAAAAGCAGAGAACAGGAAGAAAAGATTTTTCTTCTTTATGAGAAAGCACTTAAAGATGAGCAGGAAGAAATAAGAGAATCTGCTGCGATGGCTCTTATGATTATGTTTATGGAAAAGAAAGAATACCAGAAGGCGCAGGATTGTCTTGATAAAATCAGAGAGAGAAAAATCAACAAAAGGCAGCTTCAGGGCAATTTATATGCAGCTCAGGAAAAAAGAGAAGAGGCATATGCTGTTTATGAAAAAATTCTTTTTTCCTGTTTCTATGATATGAACGGTGCTTTTAACGGGATTTTAAGCCTTGCCTTAAAAGAAGAAGATATGGACAAGGCAGAAAAAATTGCAGATAAGCAGAAACATCTTGCTTCTCTTATGGAAATGGGAAAATATATGGAAATCTCTCCGGAACTTATTATGGCAGTTCATGACAAAGATAAACAACGTTTTCTGAAAGCTTTTTCCTGCTTTGAAAACAAAGATATGGATATTCACGAATTTACAGAATCAGAGCTTTATTCCCATATGGACTTTTATAAAGAAGGAGCAAAGGATTTGCTGGAAATGTTTAAAAGAGCAATGGACAACGATGAAGAGCTTGATTTTGTGCGTCAGGAACCGGAGTTTCAGAAAATATGTGAAAAATTAAAAAATAAGATAGAGAACATAAGATAAAGACAATGAAGGCTGCTGTACCAAGCGATAAAGTGATTTTGCTTAGTGCAACAGCTTTTTAAAGTTTCGTTAGATCGTTAGACGTTAGATTTCAAGCTAATATCCCGTCTTATCAGGGGAGGTTACTGTTTTAATGTTATGATTGTATGGAAAGTACCAGAATTATTATCATAATACATTTGCAAATTTCCATGATATTGTTTCACGACTTTTTTGATGCTTTTGATTCCAAAGCCATGTCTATTTTTGTTTGTTTTATGGGAAACAGGAAGCCCATCTTGATCATAGACAGGGGAATTTCGGCAGGAATTTATGAGTATGATAACGATAAAAGGTGAATTTTCCTTTTTTTGTACAGTAAGCTCAATAAAAGAATCAGGAATATTCGTTGCTGATTCCACTGCATTATCCAATAAGTTACAGAATAATGATGTTAAATCATGTTGGTAAATATTTTGAACGGCACTGCTTCTGACATCTGTATGAAATATAATATGCTTATCGTTACACTGGCGCTGGTAGCGACAGAGAATTGCATTTAGCATTTCATTATCGCAGATTTTTGAGCTTTCTCTTAAGTCAGAAGATTCCATAAGTTGTTCAATATAAGAATTTATTTTATCAGAATCATTTTTTTCATTGAGTAATCTGATAGATTGAAGATGTTTTTTTATATCATGAATTAGTATGCTTTGGTTCTCATTTTGTGAAAGAATCATTTCATAGTATTCAACAGAATCAGATTCTTTCTGAAGCAGTAACTGCATATCGGTATATTCCTGTGCTTTTTTCTGACTATATTGGTTGATTCCAAATACAAGCAGATTGACCATCAACAGAAAAACAGCACAGATTGTTACCATAAAATCAACAGGTGGTGCAAAGGCGGATGTTTCGCCAATTGCGGCAAAAGTAAAAATTATAAAAATAGACGAAATCGGAATTAGCATTAAAAGAAGTTGAGAATGATTATACTGCTCCTGATTTATTTTTTTTTCTTTGAACAGATGGACTAATAAGTAGATGACTGCAAAAAAGAAAATCTTGCTAAAAACCGTATAAAAAACAAGCCCGGCATCTGTTTTTAAGAGAAAATGCGGAAAAAATCTTGATATAATCCCCCAAACTGCAATTTCAGATATTCCCATAATTGCTGTAAGTATAGCGGAATGGAAGAGTGCCAATAACAACTTGATTTTAAACAACATATAAAGAAAAATAGTATTAACCACAAAAAAACTGATGACATTAAGCCCTGTTTGTTCAAACAGAGAAAGAAAAAACAGTATTGCATAAAGAGCATTTAATAGTGCCAGTCTTGTTTTGATGCTATGAGAAGAGGTAAAAAGGCTGGATGAGTATTGCCATAAGATAACCGCTTCTGTAAAAAGGCTAAAAAAAAGCAAAATAATATGTTTCATGTTATTTTACCTCATACTTTCCAGATATAGTAGATAGGCATTTTTAAAAGAACTGTATTTTCTGCGTGTCAGGTAAGCTGTAATCTGCTGATTCGATAAATGTATGGTGTAATGATCAAAGTCTACAATATGTTCAAAATTAACAATAAAGCTCCGATGTGTTTGAAAAAAACTGTTTTTGGGGAGTTGATCTAGCCAGTAATGCATATTATGAATGGAGTCAAAATCCTGACGGGTAGTATGTATAATTACTTTTCGTCCCTGTGCTTCTATAGCGATAATCTGAGAAGCAGGAAAGGAATATATACCTTGCTTTGTTTCAACAGGAATTTTGATAGTAATGGAATTGTAATAAGTCAGGGCATCTTTCATATTTCGGATAAAACGCTGCTTGTCCAAAGGTTTAGAAAGATAGCGAAACACGTGAAAACGCATTGCTTCATCTAAATATTCGGAATAAGAGGTAACAACAAAAATAATGACATTTTTATTTGCTTTTTTTAATTCATTTCCTACATAAATTCCATTCATACCGGGCATTTCAATATCCAGAAAAACAATATCTTTTTCGTTTTTATCAGCTAATAAAGATTCACCGCTGGTAAATGAAACTAATTCGGGACATTTTAAATGGTTTGATTCAAAGTAGGATTCAATATATTTCTGTAATTGTTCGATTATCAGAGTATCATCATCACAAATTAAAATACGCATTTTTTTCACCTGGCTTTCTAATGAAGGTATATTTGCATATATCTTATCATATAGAATTTCCAAATGCAAAATATGCGCATGAAAAGACGATTTAATTACAATTTTGGTTAATTATGTGCTTTGTTATTTCGTTTTACAAGCAGTTCGATAAAATCTCTGGCAAGTTCTATGTCGGATTGATTACATAACCGTAGTTTATCAATAATATCCTGTGGAATATTATAAGCGTGCATACTGCCGAGTAAAAGGTAGTCAGGTGTGACATTGAGCAGATTACAAATTTGGATGAAGATATCCAAACTAGGTTTTTGCCTTCCGTTTTCGATGGATGACATATGGTTATTGGATATATTTAATCTTTCGGCAAGTTCTGCCTGTTTTATACGTAACTCTTTTCGGCGTATTTTGATGCGGTTTCCCATACCTTCATATTGAAATTCTATTTATGCCACCTTCTTTCAGTAGAATTTTATCAATGGAGCTAAATAAAAAGAAGAATGTAATAAAGAACTATTCTGCAATACATTAAGTAAATTAAATTTTATATATAAATAATTCTGTATCATATATTATTTTGCATAGAAAAGAGGAAGATTATTCCAATATTGTAAAGAATCGTTCCGTTCATTCTGAAGGGGTCGTTTATTTAATTAAAGTGATATATGATTGTTTATGTGAAAATCAATGACAAATATTAAGGGAAAGGAGAGATGCCATTATGATGAAGAAAAAGGTTACTAAATCAGTTGCAAAGGGAATGAAAGCAACATTAGATGCTGTGTTACGGACAGAGGCTAACACAGCTTCCTGTCTTATTATGTATCAGCCTAGAGCACCGAAAGAATTAAAGAATTACAGGAGAAATAAAGATTGAAAATGAGAAGTATAGGGTATCCATTCCCTTAAGCACACGACAAAT
>ERZ1108166.991-NODE-991-length-11993-cov-9.033255_pt1 | contig 11993 bp, 10 predicted proteins | sample MGYA00403702_ERZ1108166 | MGnify/ENA primary metagenome ERZ1108166 (study PRJEB35170, sample SAMEA104062401) | human gut metagenome | biome: human gut; feature: human-associated habitat; material: faeces | place: Denmark | collected 2012-05-01 ...
AGTAGAATAATATATCGGAGAATGTGTAATCATTTTCTGCGCGGACGGGCATAAAACGCGCGTTCGCTCACGTTCAGCCCCGCAAGAAGGCTGAGGCTTTCGATCATTTCGTCCAACTCGTCGCCCGAGCCCGCAAACGATCCGAATACCATCGCGCGGCGGGCGGGCACAGCACTTTCCGCACCGAGCACGCGCCGAACGCGCGAAAGGTACGCTTGCGCAAAATCGTCGTCAAGACGCGCGATTTCCGCGTGTCTTTCGCCCCGCGTGACTCTGTGTTCCCCAAACGACAGAGCGGGCACATAGCACGCGCTTTTCTCTCTTTTCATCCGTTTTACGAGCGAAGATAAAATTTTCATAACTTGTCCTCCTGTTTACGCGCCTATTATAACAAATAATACTTGACAGATATTGTCATATATTCTAAAATAATTCTAAAAAGTTTTCAATAAAAGGCGGAAATCTCATGAAATTCGAAGTGATGCTGGGCATTTTGTTCCGATTGCTGCGCAGAACGAAAGCGAGCGCGGCGGAATTGGCGGATCTTTACGGCGTTTCGCAGCGCAGTATTTATCGTTATGTGGAAGAACTTATCGTATCGGGTGTCCCGATAAATATTATACGGGGGCGCAACGGCGGAATATTCCTTCCCGATACATATAAATTGCCTGAAAATTTTTTATCCAAGGAGGAATACGCCGCGGCGGTTGGCGCGATGGAAGTTTTTTACGCGCAGACGCGGGACGAGAGCCTGCATGCCGCGCTGGAAAAAATGAGCGCGCAGCAGAAAGACCACAGCCGAAACCTGTCCCTTTCGGGAAATATTTTAGTGGACAGCGGCACCTGGGGCGACGCCTACAATTTTTCGGAAAAACTGAAAGTACTGGAAGAGGCGGTGGAAAAAAATCTCTGCCTGGACGTTTCCTACATCAACCGCGGCGGCGAGGAGAGCAGGCGCGTCATCGAGCCGCACATTCTCGTGTATAAACAGAACGTGTGGTACGTGTACGCCTGGTGCCGTCTCAGGGAAGAATTCCGCTTATTCAAGATCGGGCGCGTTAAGGCGGCGCGGCGGACGGGCGAGATCTTCGAAAAGCGCCCCTTCGAGCGGGAAAAGATCCCCTTGAAATTCAATTTCGAATCGTACGAACTCATTCCCGTGCGCCTGCGCATCGAAAACGCCGCCCTGCCCGACGTAGAAGAATGGCTGGGCACAGACAATATCCGCCGCGAGGGCGGCGCCCTCGTCGCGGACGTGACTCTGCCCGACAGCCCCGCGCTGATCTCCAAACTCGCCTCCTTCGGCAGCGGTATCCGCATCGAGTCCCCTTCTTCGCTCATCGAAAAAGTGCGATCATACGCGCGGGAACTTGTTTCTTTATATGAAGGCAACTAAAAAAAAGAACGGCTGCATAACAGCCGTTCTTTTTAATCTTCCAATATTTGCAACGCGTTGCCGTAAAAAATTTTTTCTTCCCATAAAGGGGGCAACCGCATGGCTTTGAGATAAGCGAGCGTACGCGCGGGGGTATCCCACGGGCAGTCGGTTCCGAACAGAACGCGCTCCGCGCCGAACGCTTCTATCACTTCGCGCCCCGCCGATAGCGGAACGTACTGCGAGGAAAACGCGGTGTCCGTAAATACGTTGGCAAGGGGCGCCAGAAATTCGACGCTCTCCTTCGCCGAGCGCATTCCGCCCAGATGCGCGAAAATAAAATTTGCCGAGGGAAACGCTTTTGCGGCGCGCGCCATGCGCGCGGGCGAACACTTTTCGGGCGGCGAAAACGCCAGATCGGCGCCGCCGTGGAAGAGCATGGCAAGCCCCAGCCTCCCGCATTCCGCATATACGGGAAAAGCCTTTTCGTCGTCCGCAAAAAAACTCTGGTATTCGTTATGGAATTTTACGCCCTTGACGCCTGCCTCTTTCAATGCGAGAAGTTCCTCTTTCCAACGGGCGGAATCGGGATGCACCGAGCCGAACGAGGGATGGCGGGCGCTGTTCGTCTGCCGTGCGAACGCGTTCACGTTGCCCTCGTTTTTCGGCGACGTGGCGATATGCAAAAGCACGAACCGATCCACGCCCTCCCTATCCATCAGCGCCGTAAGAGAGCCGAGCGTGCCGTCGGTAAAGTGCGGGATATGCGCCTTTCCGCCCAGCGTTTCCACCGTGCGCGACGCCAGTTTTTCGGGATAGATATGCGTATGGAAGTCAATCAGCATAGATCGTTTTTATGTTTCTCCCTGTATTTTTTATTGCGTTTGATATAGATCGCCGCGGCGGTCGCAGCAAGCGCGGCGACGACGGCGACGACAGCCAACAACGTCCAGCCGAATACGTCGTCGGCGCCTAAATTATCTACGCCGAGCGTGAGCAGAACGGTATCCCCCATGGACTCCACCGTGAATCCGTCCTTTTGCATTTCCTGCGCCATAGCGAAAAATTCCACGATGCGGTCGGAATTTTCATCAATATGCAGGCGATATTTAAAGAGGGATACGACAATGCCCTCCTCCGTTTTGCGATGCGAATAACCGTATAAGTCCGCCACTTCGACGTCGCCGCGGAATAAGACCTTAACCGCGTACTTTCCGACTTCTTCTTCGGTTGCGGGCATCTCTTCCGAAACGATCTCCCACGGGTATGCTTTGAACAGCGGCGCGTCCTCGGCAAAGGCGACGAATTCCTCTTCCGAACCGAATATCTCCGTACGGACGACGGCCGCTTCCCTTCGCATATCCATCTGTTGCAGCACGACGGCGCCGACGGCCGCCGCGAGCACGACGATGCCGCAAAGGAGCGTAAAACTTTTGGCGCGGAAGCGGGCATAGCCGCGCTCGGACGCATCAAAGCACTTATTTTTGCCCGCTGCCGCAAGGCAGACGGGATAGCCGATCAGCAAGAACAGCACGGCTCCGACGAGCCCGAACCCGAGCGCATAGGGAAATTCGAATCCGAAATGCGGCGGGATAAAAGCATTGGGCAGGATAAATCCGAAAGCCGCCGCGTCTATAAGAAGGACGCGCGCCGCCGTACGGAACAGGTATTTCCGAAAATCTTTTAGTTTATCGCCCTCTATTTCGTCCGACGACACGGTAAAAAGCAGGCGCTTATACACGACGACGATACATACGGCGGAGGCGATGAGCACGACGGTACCGAGAAGAAAGCCCAACAGGCTCTGATACGCCACGGCGGCGAGAACGAGCGTTAAAATAATTGCAAAGACGGCAAGCCCGCCGCAGATCCACGACGCCGCGTTCGCCGTGCCGCGGCACCGTTCCAGCCGCAGGGCGAGAGATTTTTCCAGACGTTCCCGCGAAATCTTTTCGGGCTCGCCCGCGTGTATGCGTTCCCCGCGCAAGAGTTCGTCGCAAGTCACGCCGTATAATTCGGCGATGGCGGGCAGCATGGAGATATCGGGGCACGAGCCGCTGCATTCCCAACTGCTCACCGTCTTGTTTGAAACGCCCAGAATATCCGCGACCTCCTGTTGGGTATACCCCTTGGATTTTCGCAGAACGGACAAAAATTCTCCCATCGGCAATTTTGACATAAAATTCTCCTTTTCCGTGTTTTCTTAAAAGTCTAACGCCTACGGAGAGAAAAAACAACACGAGAGAGTCGGAATTTATCTCATATCCTTGGAATCGGCAAGTTCCGACTTCAATTTACGCACGATCGGCGCGTCGGCGGGCGCCCAGTTATTTTCATCCAACTCGTCCCCGCGTAAAAAGTCCGCGCGTTCGTGTTCCAAAACCTGAAAGTCCGAAAGGAAGCGGCAAAGATAGGTTTGCAGCGTCACGATAAAATCGGGATATTCGTGCGTCACCGTCATGTAATGGGAAATCACTTCTATTTTTGCGCCCATCTCCTCGCAAAGTTCGCGCGTAAGCGCCTGTTCGGGCGTTTCGCCCGCCTCGATCTTGCCGCCGACGAACTCGTATTTGTGCGCGACGTACGCGTATTTGCTCTCGCCGCGCATGGAAGCGAGCACTTTCCCTTTTCGGATAAAGATCCCGCCGACGACCTCTATATGCTTTTTCATGATTTCTTCCCGCCCTTACAGAATTTTTCGAGATAACGCACGTCCAGTTTCCATGCGGGCACGAGGTTGCGGCGGCGATGGTCTTCGTTGGCCTTGCCGAGCGCCGCGCGGTACTGCGCATATGTACAACCGTTCACCTTTTGAAACCATGCCTCCGCCTCGCGCTCTCTTCCCATCAACTGCGTGCGCCCGATATGGATCACCTCGTGGCACCGGCGGCAAACCGCCACCACGTCGGCAAGTTTCTGCGTCTGCGTGCTTTCGTCGTATTCCCAACGCTCGTGCGCTTCCAAGCGCTTGGCGGGACAGCCGCAGATCATGCATCTCCCTTCCGCACGCGCGTACGCGTCTTTCCGCACCACGTCCCATTGGGCGGGCGTAAGAATGGAGCGCAGATTGCTGTACCAACAACTGTCGGGCACCAGTTCGAAATTCAATTTGTATTCCATATCTTTTATTATAAACCTTTCCGAAAAATTTTACAACAAAAAAGCCTTTCCTCATGCGGGAAAGGCTTTTTTCTTATGCCACCAGATTGAGTTTGTGCGTGACGATATATTTCGTGGAAAGGAAACAAACGGCCGCTATCGCCGCGAAAAATAAGATCGACAGCAAGGTACTTACATATTGATTGAGTTGATACAGCCACGTGTACAGATCCGACAAAAACGGTTGCAGAAAGAGAACGATAAAAAATATAACCACATAAAATAAAACGGTCACCATGCTCTTGCGCGATTTGGAAAGTTGCCCCACGCAGATCCCCGTAAAAATAAACAGGATTCCGCTTACGGATGCGACGAGCGCCAGGACAAGTTGTTCCGCAAAGAGCAGCGGATCTTTCGCGACATCATGGAAAAATTCGTTGAAGAACGTCGACCATTGACTGAGCGAGTTCTCAATATCGAAAGATCGGAGCGAGAGCGAAAACAATAAAGAGAAAACAAAGAAGAGCAGCAGCGTATATATCCATAAAATCATAGCGGAAACGAGTTTCGCGACGATTAATTGTACGGGCGTGGCGGGAATGGAAAAAGTCATATAACCCTCGCCCGAAAACATCGTTTTTCGGAACCGTTTGGCAATGGGGCCTAAAAGCATGGCGATCACGCCGTAGATCAAAACGACGAGCATGATGAGCGACAGCATCCAATAAAAGAGCGAATTTTGCGCAAACGACATGATCCAGGAAAGAACGGTCAACCCCAGTACCACGATGGTCACGGGCCAGACCGAGCGGAAATAGGCATACAATTCGTGTTTGATCAATTTTTTTACCATCGGAACACCTCCCTGAATATTTCGTCCAGACTTTTCCCTTTTTCGCTGCGCACGATCTCCGCGTCCTCATCGAGCACGACGCGCCCGCGGTTCAAAAAGATCGCGTGCGTCAAAATGGGTTCCACGTCCGCGATCAGGTGCGTGCACAAAAAGATGGTCGCATGCGCGGGCTTATTGGCAAGCACGGTTTCGAGAATGAAATCGCGCGCGGCGGGATCGACGCCCGCGATCGGCTCGTCGAGAATGAAAAGTTCCGCTTCCCGCGCCATGGTGAGGATCAGCCCCAACTTTTCCTTATTGCCCTTGGAAAGCGTGCGGATAGGCTGTTTCAGCCCGATGCCCAGCCTATCCAGCATGGCTTCCGCCTTTTCCCGCCTAAAGTCGGCGAAAAAGTCCATGGAATAGGCGAGCGCCTGCTCCACGCGCATCCAGTTCGACAAAAAATTCGTGTCGGGAAGATAGGCAGTGACAGATTTGGTCGCGGGACAGGGTTTTAAGCCGCCGATGCGCACTTCGCCCGACGTAGGCTGCAGCATCCCCATCGCAAGTTTGATGAGCGTGGATTTGCCGCTGCCGTTGGGGCCTAAAAGCCCCACGATCCCCCCTCTTCCGATATTCAAATCCACGTTATCCAGCGCGAGCGTAGATGCGTACGCCTTGCATAATGCGGAACATTCGAGAATGTTTCCGTCGGTACGGATCTGTAATTGTTCTTTTTTCAAATCTCTCCTCCCAATAAAATGCTTGGATACAGTATAACACACCCCGCCGCCGATTGCAACGTATCCGTGAAAAAACCCCGCGGAAATTTTCCGCGGGGAAATGATTAAAATGCAGACATCAGACCCGAAACGAGAATGGCGATGAGGCAGACGGGCGCGACGAATCGTATCATGATCTTAAAATACTTTTCGCGCGCGGACTTTTCTTTCAGTCCGATCTCTTCGGTAATGAGGCGCACGTTGGTAAAATATCCGACGATGACGCACGTTCCGATGGCGACGAGCGGCATCAAAACGCTGTTGCTGATAAAGTCGAACATATCTAAGATCGTCTTACCGTTCAGTTGTATGCCGTTCAAGACGCCGAACCCGAGCGAAGACAAAGTACCCAGCACCACGATCACGCCGAAAACGATAAAACAGGAAACCAATCGTTTGAGTTTGAAATGTCGGCACAATACCGCGACGATCGCCTCGAACAGCGATATGGCGGACGTGAGCGCGGCAAACAGCACTAAAAGGAAAAAGAGCATTCCTATGAGATTTCCGAACGAGGAAAAAGCGCCGAATACGTTGGGCAAAACCACAAACATGAGCGAGGGGCCCGAACTTGCCAGATCTCCGTCGGGATTGGCGGAAAAGGCGAAGATGGCGGGAATGATAATGAGACTTGCCACGATCGCGAACGACGTATCGCACACGCTGATCTGCCGTCCGCTCTTTTGGATATTCGCGTCCTTTTTCATGTACGAGCCGTACGTGATCATGATACACATGGCAAGCGACATGGAATAGAACAGTTGTCCGAGCGCGTCCAGCAGCATCTCCCCCGAAAATTTGCCGAAATCGGGCACGAAAATGTAACTTAACCCTTTCCAGGCGTTGGGCTGACAGAGGACAAACACCGCCAGAACGACGGCGAGGATTGCGAGAATGGGCATGAGGATCTTACTGACCTTTTCGATGCCTTTCTGCACGCCTAACACGACTACGACGAAAGCCATCGCCGCGAAGATGAGAAAATAAATAAGCGGTTCCCAACTGCCCGAAATAAACGTGGCGAAAAAGTCGCCCGTCAATGCGCCCGTCGCACCCATTCCGTTCATATAGGAAACGAGGTATTTGAGAACCCAGCCGCCGATCACGCAATAGTACGGCACGATAATGACGGGCACCACCAGGGAGAAAAAGCCGAACCATTTGGTCTTTTTGTTGAGTTCGCCGAACGCGCCCACGACGTCTTTCCCCGTCTTGCGTCCGATCGCGATCTCCAGAATCAGCAGCGCGAATCCGAACGTGACGGCAAACGCAATGTAGAAAAGGATAAAGATCCCGCCGTGCCTTGCGGCAAGGTAGGGAAAGCGCCACAAATTTCCAAGTCCCACGGCGGAACCCGCCGCCGCGAGCACAAAGCCGAGTTTGCTCGAAAAACCGTGATGTTTCTTTTCGTGCGCAGCGCCCTTTTCTTCCTGCACTGCGGCTTGTTCCTGGTTTTCGTTCTCGCTCATACGAACCTCTCTGTTTTTTAATTTTCTCGTTATGCGTGGAATTTATACGCCGCGGACATAGACCGACACGCGGCGCTTGGCGTTCATTATACTAAAATTTGCCCGTTCTGTCAATCTTTCCCGCGGGAAACGAACAGATTGTTCAATGCGGCGCATAGCGCCTCGAAGGAGGATTGTATGATATCCTCGTCGATGCCGGCGCCCCAGCCTGTATTTCCGTCCCCTTCCACGCCCACGAACGAGAGCGCTTTGGAAGTCGACTGCTCACCCAGCGAATGCTGTTCGTAGGTCGTGAGCGTGTACGCTGCGCCGAAATGTTTTTTAATCGCGTTGGAAACCGCGTCCAACCGCCCGTTTCCGACCGCCTGCACGACGCTCTTTTTTCCCTGTTCCGCGACGGTGACCGTCGCCTCGATACCGCCCGCAAGTTGTTTAAAATGACATTCGCTCACGTCGAACAAGGGACGGTTTTCCACGAAACGCTCCAAAAATACGCGGTATACCTCGTCGGGTTTCAACTCTTTGTGCGTCTTATCCGATACGTCTTTGGCGGCGTAGCCCATCGCCTCTTTGAATTTGGGAGGAAGGTTCACGCCGAAGTTTTCCTGTAAAATAAAGCCCACGCCGCCCTTTCCCGACTGGCTGTTGATACGGATGACGTCCGTCTGATATTCGCGGCCCACGTCCGCGGGATCGATGGGAAGATACGGCACTGTCCAGAATTCGCATTTTTTGTCGCGCCGCCACTGCATGCCCTTGGCGATGGCGTCCTGATGGGAGCCGGAAAAAGCCGCGAACACGAGCGCGCCCGCGTACGGCTGACGGGGTGATATTTCCATCTGCGTGAATTCCCTGTATTTTTCGCAGATCTCGGGCATAAAGGAAAAATCCAGTTCGGGATCGACGCCCTGCGAAAAGAGGTTCATGGCGACGGTGACGATATCGGCGTTGCCCGTGCGTTCGCCGTTGCCGAACAGCGTGCCTTCCACGCGGTCGGCGCCCGCCAAAAGCCCCATTTCCGATGCGGCGACGCCGCATCCGCGGTCATTGTGCGGGTGCAGGCTGAGCACCACGTTCCCGCGGAATTTGAGATTTTTCGAGATATATTCCACCTGTTGGGCGAACACGTGCGGCATGGCGTTTTCCACGGTCGCGGGTATGTTGATGATCGCCTTGCGGTCTTTCGTCGGCTGCCATACGTCTAAAACGGCGTTGCAGACTTCCAGCGCGTATTCGGGTTCTGTGCCCGTAAAACTTTCGGGACTGTATTCGAAACGGTAGTTTTCCCCCGCTTCGTCCGCTAGTTTTTTCAATAATTTCGCGCCGTCCACCGCGATCTTCAAAATTTCTTCGCGGCTCTTTTTAAACACCTGCTCGCGCTGGGCGACCGACGTGGAATTATACACGTGCACGATCGCGTTTTTCGCGCCTTTGATCGCCTCGAACGTCTTGCGGATGATGTGTTCGCGCGCCTGCGTCAGAACCTGCACGGTAACGTCGTCGGGAATGAGATCGTTTTCGATGAGGGTGCGCAAAAACTCGTATTCCGTTTCGCTCGCGGCGGGAAAGCCCACTTCGATCTCCTTAAAGCCGATCTTTAAAAGGAGTTTGAAAAATTCGACTTTCTGACCGAGGCTCATCGGTTCGATGAGCGCCTGGTTGCCGTCGCGAAGATCCACGCTGCACCAGACGGGCGCTTTCTCCACGCACGTTTTTTCAGCCCAATCCATGCTGCGCACGGGCGGCATGGAGAACATTTTGGTATATCTCTGATAATTTTTCATTATAATCACTCCTTTTCTTGTTCAGAATAAAAAAATAAACCTGTTTTCGTCTTTTTTGAAGACGAAAACAGGTTCCGCGGTACCACTTCATTTCACGCGATTTCCTTCGCGCGCTCTTACAAAGAATACTTGTCTTTTCCGACGCATATCCCTCTCTTGTAACGGTGAGATACCGTTTTGCTTCTACTCGTTTCCTTTCGAGCAAACCGCTCGGCGGGGAGTTCTCCCAAAACCATTGACCGTCTCGCATCATCCGACGGTTTTCTGCAACCCGTTTTTGAGATACTGTTCCGCTTCACAGCGTTTCCATATAAAACTATATGTTGATAACATAATAGCATATCCCGCCCGATTTGGCAACCGTTTTGTTGAAGATTTTTAAAAAATTTCTATTTTTGTCAGGCGACGTTTGCGTTTACGCGCGAGATATTTTCGTCGATCACGGTGAAATCCACGGCATTGCCGCAACTTTGATGCGTCAGATCGAATTTCATCGTGATGACCGATACGAGTATCATCGTGCCGTCGAGTTTGACGAGATCGTAATAATCTTTGCCTTCGAGACGGGCGCGGGTAATATTCAGCGTCAGTTCGCCCAAGGCGGAATCGCCCGCGATCGCGCCCACGTCGAGTTTCAGCGTATGCACGTCGTTTGCGAAAGAATAGCCCTTCACCATTTCGCCCGCGTCCTTCGTCGTGCCCGAGCCGCCGTCCGAGGAATTTATCTGTTTGGAAATATAACTTTTCGCGCCGTCGCTCAGATTGATCGCGAAAAAGATCTGATCCATCGCGTCGCCCGCAAATTCTTCCAGCGACATTTTGCGGTACTGATATTCGGGCGTGATCGGTAAGAAAGCGTATGAGATCCAATTTTTCTTCTGCCAGGAGGTAGACTGCACGCGCGTCATGTAAATCGATCCGTCTTTGAACGTAATGTCCGTTTCCGTATCGCCGTTTGTTACGACCTGCGTACCGAAAATAGCGAGAACCAAGATATTATTATAACCGTTCGTTTTCAGATTTACGTTCAGATACGGCGTTCCGTCCGTCTCTACGCCGACTTTCAGTTCGATATTCACCGTAAGGTCGAGGTCTATCCCCAAAAGGCTCAATCCGAGCGAACCTTTGAGTTCATAGCCCGTATCGGTATATTGATAGGCGTTGAGCAGATCTTCGAACAACAGCGAAACCGAAGAGATATCGATATACGTTTTGCTCGTATCGACCGCTATTTCACCCGCTCTTTGCGCCGTGATCGAAAGCGAAAGCGTTTCGCCGTTTCCGACAGACAGCCCGCTCAGCGTGAAAGAAATATCGCCGTTTTCGTTTGCGCCGACCGCAAACAACGACAGATTTTCCGACAGCGCCGCCACGCCGTCAGCCGATACGCCCTGCGCCTGCGGTATGCCGTCAAGCAATTTTAGAAGATCCGCAAACTGGATCGCACTGAAAATACCCGTCGTAAACTGCGTTTCGCCCGCGGAAAGGAGATGATCGATCAGATCGTAATACGGAGCGTTCGCGTCCAGTCCCATGATGGGCAGAAGCATATTTCCGATCTTATACAACTGCTCTACGGGAATACTGACGTACAGCGCGGTATCGGCATTGTAGCCACTCAACGAATAGGAAACATAAGCCGTTTCGCCCACCGCCGTCATATTGAGGTAATGGGAGCCTGCATCGATTTTCTCCGCCGCATCGTTCAACGCGAAGGTATGGATCTCGGCGCGAAGATCGAAATTGATAGAAAGTTCTGTTCCCGTATCGGACGCGGGCACAAATTCGAACAATCCGCTCACGTTCGCCTGCAAAAGTTCGGAATCGTATTGCGCCGAAACGTTGAGGTATTTCGTATCGAAGAGCGCAACGTAAGCGTTGAGCGCAAATTCGAATACGTTGCCGCATTCTTCCGCGCCCGAAAAATCGTACGGGAATTCGTCGGCGGCAGGCCAGAGCGATACTTCGAGCATATTCACGGGCAAGCCGAAAACAACCGTGCCGCCGACAAGGCCTGCGGACAATTTCTGTCCGTCCGTCGATATCTCTATTCGTGTTTCCGAAAGCCGCTCGTCAAGAAGTCCCAGATCCGCAAACAAGCCGAGAATAGTTTTCCCTTCTTCCGTACGTCCCGAAAGGCACAGGCTCTCCAGAAACGCCTGCAAATCGATGCCGTCTTCGCTGAATAACAGGATCGCCGTCTGCAAACCTTGATCTGCGGTTTCCCCCTTCGAGGCAAACAATCCGCCGAGTTTTTGCGCGATCTGTTGCAATTGCGATACGGGCACGCGCATCATCTTGCCTTCATAGACCAGCGTTACGTAGTCGTCGCGATAAGTCAACTCTATCACTTCATCCGCAAATCCGTCCACAAAGATCTCCGCTTTCAGATACGCCTGCATATCCTGTCCGATACGTTTGATCTCGACCGAAAGCGCGACCGTCATTTCGACGTCGTGAATTTTTGCGCCGAATTCCAGAGCAATCGCGATATCGTCGCTCTTTACAAGATTCTGGACAGGCTCGATAAACTTTTCAAAAAGTTCAAGCGAAACGTAATCGTCCGCGTCTGCGGGCGCGCCCGCTTCGCGGGCGGTCACGCCCTGCATTTTCGCCGTTACGCCGTATACGGACAAACCGAACGCGTTTTCC
>ERZ1108166.998-NODE-998-length-11921-cov-11.021574_pt1 | contig 11921 bp, 22 predicted proteins | sample MGYA00403702_ERZ1108166 | MGnify/ENA primary metagenome ERZ1108166 (study PRJEB35170, sample SAMEA104062401) | human gut metagenome | biome: human gut; feature: human-associated habitat; material: faeces | place: Denmark | collected 2012-05-01 ...
TCGCTGTGTTTGTGCCGTCGACTGGCTCAATGGTGATAACCAGCTCTTTGTCTTCCAGTTGCCAGATGAGCCATTTGTCCTCGTCACCTTCTGTCGCCTGCTCGACGAATCCCATGAGGTAATTCATCAGGATGTTCATGGCATCCACGCCATCGCCCTGCATGTCTTCCATGAGGTCGGCAAAGCGCTCTGCGTACTCGTATTCATTGGTCATGCTTCCTCCTGGCGCGTTGACGCAGCCACCGAACATCAGCAAGGTGGGACGTATACGCGTATGTTGGGATTTGAGAAGGAGGTAATTCGGGTTTCTTCTTGCGGCGGGGTCGGGCGATGAATATGCAGTTTTCCATTACAGCAACTAGGCTGCTTTTCCGCTTTCGCATTTCAGTGCCTTCAGACGTTTCCTGCCATACGCCATTAGTTCATCACGTTCAACAGTCGTCATCCGGCATTCGCCAGCTCGCGGCCACGGGTGCCAGATGATGAGCATTGAGCCTTTGTTGTTGCCGTTTACCGGCTTGCCCGTGCTTGCGTTCAGAAATGAGAGCCGCCCGCCAGTAATGAACCTGACCTCATGCGCTGTCCTGATAGCCTCTTTGAACCACTGGACAGAGGTATCAGCAGGCAGAAGCATCACGCAGCCAACACTGTGATCTGCATTCTCCTGTGCTGCTTTCTTAATGAAAGGCATGGGCGCGCTGTATGGTGGGTTCAGCCATGCGTAAGCCCGGCCTACTCCGATCGGCATTTTCGAGAGCCAATTCGCTTCGAGAGTGTTTTCCTTTTCATCAATGAATTTGGTGCAAAGCGTATTGCTCTGACTGGCCGCCGCATCGAGGAAAAACGGAAACTCGCTACGCAATGCTCGGTATATTTCCGGCGGTGTTTGCCAGAGGTCTTTTATTTCAACAGGCGTATTTGATTTGTCAGTCATATTTACCTCAGAAAAAGGCGTACAGCTGATTCAGCACGTTCTGGTCTTTTGTTTTGCCAAAAACATGCTTGATCGCCGCGTTAATCATGGCGCTGTAGCAACGCTCGAATTCATCGGACTCCATGCTCCCGTACGCCAGGCTTTTGGCCTCCGCCCTTACTTCACCGCGAATGTTCGTAACCATGTCATAGAAACCGGCCAGTATGGTCAGGTCTTTACGGAACCGGTTAAACTGCGTGGTTTCGTCAGCGCTCTCTAATCCTGCCTGTTCAGCAGCCCAATGCTGAAAGCAGAAGTTGAAGAAGGCGAACATCTTGCGGTGAAAGGCGGGGTTGCGGGTTAACCTGAATTCGGCTGTGTACATTTCGCCGTTTTTGAATTTGGTCAGGCGGGGTAAGTCATGCTCAAACGCTGGAGCGAACACTCCCCCTGCGGTCTTGATCATCTCGATTTGCATAGGGCAACCTCATCACTCCCCCTTAACCTTGAGACCGGCGTCACTGATAGCTTGCTTAACAAGCACCAACATCGCCCTTTGCGCCCTTACCGCTTCCGGCGAGCGCCACTTTTCGACTTCCGGGATTTCTACTTCCACCTCTGCGCGGGATGCCTTCCATGCTTCCCATTGCACTCTGGTCGTAGCTAGAATGTAATCTTCACCCGTTTTCTCTATTGCTAACGAATATTTGCCATCATCACTCATCCATTTCTCAAACTGCTCTCTGCTCTTATCCACGGCGCTTCTCCTCTTTAGCCAGCAACAACGAACAGCAAACGAATACGCAGGCGTTGGTGAACATCAGTCCATCCCGCATTGCGATAGCGCCAATAAGAAACATGACGCCGGTAAATCCAGTCATCAGGACACTCATATCAGGCTCCGATTCGTGAGGTGATGAGTTTTGCAAACGGGCTTATCGGCGCAGCCTGGTTAATCGGCTTGCGTTCAGGTGCCGGGTAATACTCGTAGCAGCGCGTTTTGCGGCCATCTGATAGCTCGGTGTGGATGTACTTACGCGTCAGCTCGCCGTTCATCTCCAGCACCCGCATGGTGTTGATGCAGTACACCGGAGAGAGGCCGGTAATTTCGCTGGCCTGAATTGCAGTGAGCGCGCCGAACTCTTTAACGCAGCGGATAAGCTCGGATCTGTGATTAGCGGAGTCGACCAGACGCCAGCGCCGGGGCTTATGGCTGGTTCCGGTTAGCTCGCCGTCTTTCTGCATGCGATTGAGTACGACGCGCACTGCTTCGAGTGTGTTGCCTGTCCGTCTGGATATTTCGTTCGTGGTTAAAACCATCCCGACATTCATGATGGCGAGAATTTTGGCTCGTATCGTTTTCATGGATTTGCTCCGCTCAATACCTGGCCTTACTGATTGCCTGAAGCATTATCAGCTGGCTGGTAAAGAGATATCGTTTGGTGAGTGTTTCGATGTCGATGAAGCGAGGGGTGCCGATGTAGGCAGAGATTACCTGGATGTCGTCGCGGGTTATTTGCATGGCTCAGGTGCCGAAAAAATTAAAGCTTCCTGCAGGCGGTCAAGCTTCACGTATTCCCGCGCTGAATATCCCTCTTTAATCCAGTCAGCGGCGACTTTGGCCGAGGTTGTATAGTCGTAACATTCTCCGCATTTGGTGAGAAGCTCGTACAGGTCAGCGACTGGCGTACACTCGAAACCCTCGCTGTCGCCAACCGCCTTACCTGCCAGCGATTCGAACTGCTGCGAGGTGGTGTCGGTTTCGGCTGCCGGCCGCGACTGGTTTAGCATGGCGGCGCGGCGGCACACATTCCACACACTTTGAGCATCATCATCGCTAAAAAGAATCCCTATCTCTTCAGCAATCAATTCCCGGAGGTTTGATGGCATGCTGCATGGAACATCATATGGAGAATCACCAAGCGGAACGCATTGCACTACCGGAGCTGGCTGCTCTTTGATGTGCAACCGCGGTTCGCCGTCCTTCGGTTCCGGCCACTTCCGCGCCTTGTTCACTTCCAGCTTGTCAGTCATGGCCTGCGTGATTTGCTCGTCAGTGATACCAGCACACCGCTGCGCATCCCACAGCAGGAATTGCATGTCAGCCCATTCTGACATGTCGCCTGGTGCGGCTGCGGATTCCAGCGCTTCTTTGGCCAGGTGTTTCAGCGGCCCAATCGGCCCAACCTTGCCAAACGTCGCCCGTGACCATTCGGCGTGTTCTGCACGCACCCGGTTGCGGTCAGGCACTACCGGCGCGGGCGGCGCGGCGTAGAGGCTACGAACCTCGCATCCTTCTCTGACAGCTTGCTCCATACCAGACTTATCAACGCTAAGCCAATCTCCGTTCACTGATTTAAATTGCCATGCAACCGGCTCCGCCCGCTCCCGCTCTTTGCGCAGCGCCAGAAGCTCGGTAGCCATCGACATAACCTCATACCTGTCTGCGCAGTCGTATTCGGATAGCTTTTCTAAACGCTCATTGCTAATAGTGCTCATGATTTCTTTCCTCCGATGCTGGCGATGATTTCGTTTCTGGCCACTTCCAGTTTGCGGTTGATATCCCGGCGCAGGATGGCGTTCATAACCCGGTCGCGGCGGTATGCCTTAAGCGGCTTCCGGTGCTTTACCTTCTCGCGCGTCGGCAGACTTGATGCTGACCAGTAACGCTGATTACGGGCAGAGAACTCCTTCATCGCTGCGCTCTGAAGCGCCGCCGTTGTGGTTGCCTTGCTCATGGTTGATCCTTGTGATGATGTTTCAGAAAATAAAAAAGGCCGAATATTCGGCCCCGTTTTTTTGTCTGGTAATCACTAATCATTCATACAGCGGGTAATCAAAGTGCTCAGACACGATCTTCATGAAGTGCCGGAGGATTTCGATATCAACCCATGATTTTTCAGTCAGATGAAATATCCATCCGAGCAGTCTTTGCTGACTGGATAGGCGGGAAAGCGGTATCTCATATTCCGTTTCTTCCAGCTTAAAAATTACAAAACCATCTTCGATGTAGACCTTCTCATCCATCGCTTTCTGATGTCGCATATAAGCATCAATATCCATTAAAACCCCCCTTTTTTGTTCGGTTTGCGCTCTCTCTCTTCTTTGCGGAAACGCGCCTCTTGCTGGTCGATGTCGTAAAGAATGCCATTACGTTGTTCAACGTATACGGTTCCCGTATTCCCGTGCCGGTTCAACCTTAACAAAAGCTCTGTCTCGGCAGGGTTAACAGTTTCATCATCCTCATTCTCACGATAGATACCGAGCCAGTAGTCACAGTCCTGCTCAATCTGACCGGTAGAGCGTGAGTCGCTCGGCAGCGGGCGCTTATTGGCGCGAGCTTCTGAGCCGCGGTTAAGCTGAGCCAGAAGCACGACAACGCAGTTAAGCTCTTTAGCCAGTACCTTGAGACCTTTGGTGATGATGCCGTAAGCCTGCGCCTCGGTATCAGCCTTCTCGGCTGCCATGAGCGTCAGGTAGTCGACAAGAACCATCCCCACCTCGCCGCGCTCACGCTTGATGCGGCGCGACTCGGAGACGATGTGAGCCAGAGACAGGCCCGGCGTATCGTCGATGTACAGGTTGTTGCTGTCGGCAATCTGCGTACCCATGGCGAGCGCTTGGGCGAACTGGTTTTCGTTGTATCCGTTCTGGTAAAACACATCCGACTTCACGCGGGAGTGCTGCGAGATGATTCGCTCTACCAATTGCTCGGTCGGCATTTCGAGGCTGAATGCGAGGGTTGGCAGGTTTTCTACCAGTGCGCAGTGGATAGCCATTTTCTGGTATACCGTGGTCTTACCCATCTTTGGCCGAGCGCCGACAACGAAAAGTGATCCGCGTACGATTCGCTTGGGCTCCAGCATTTGGTCCAGCGCTTCAATCCCCGATGTCAGACCTACCGATGACGGGTTGCCTTCCAGTCGCTCACCGACCTGATAAGTCCATTTGTTGAATGCATCCCTGAACGTCATCAGGCCACGATGATTGCCGGTTTTGGCTTTGTCATCGACCTTCATCGCCAGCGCCTGCACCGCTTCCAGCTTCTGCGCGGTCGTCATTCCTGAGCGCGAGTAGAGCACCTCAAGCATCTGCGTTGCCTGCTCGATTGCCATGCGCTCGGTCGATTTATCCTTCACGACATTGGCGTAGTGCATGACGTTTGCAGCGCTTGGCGTGTTGCGGGAAATGTCTGCCAGATAAGCAAAGCCGCCTACCTGTTCAAGCTCTCCCTGCATTTCCAGAGCGTCTGAAAGCGTCAGCATATCCAGCGCTTTGCCTTTGGCGTTCAGCCCCTGCAACGCTGCGAAGATTCTGCCGTGCTGCCTGCTGTAGAACATGTCCGCATTCAGGAAGCCGAGCACCTTCTGGACGTTGTCGCTGTCCGGGGCGACCATCACTGAGCCGAGAACGGCCTGTTCAGCTTCGTAGTTACATGGCGGGGTTTTGATGTCATCGGTCATCGCGATCACCCTCACGCACTTCGATGTAGAGCTTAGAGTTCAGGAAGCTGTCAAACTTCATGCGGCGCCACGTCCTGCCGGTCTTCTGGTCAGGCCGGTCTTCCAGCATCCAGCGGCAGTTTTCGCTGATGTATTTCAGGTATCCCCTGAAGCCTTCCATGTCGAGAGGCTTGCCATCCAGATTGCGGGCGATCTTGTTCGCCTTGCCCCAGAAGGTGCGGATGAGGTTACGACGCTCATCAGTGAGGCATCTCCACCCCCTGGCTTCTGGCAATTCATCTTTCAGGCATTGCCAGACTTCTTCGCAGGAAATTTTTGGCTTCTGCACGACGGGCTTTTGATTCTGTTCTTCAGGCTCGTTTGCGACATACTCATTACCTTTAGGTAATGAGTTATTATTTATATTATTGTTTATGGACAAACGTTGGACATCGCTTGGACAAACAGCTCTGAGAGCCGCATTTTTACTGGTGTTTGCGTTGGACAAGTCTTGGACATTCGTTGGACAATTTTGAGCCTGAAAATCGTCATATTTTACGATGGTTATGAGGCTAAATTTCTTCTGCATCGACGTGACGGTAATCATCCCTTTGGCCTCAAAACTGCGCAGTAGGCTTTTCACTTTGTTGTCGGGAATGAACGTTTCGCTGACCAGTGTCGGGCGACCTGTAATCATCTGCCCGCGCTCAACGGTGACCGGTCCAACATCGGTGTTTACGACGGCATCATCGTGATTTGCTTTGAGGATTAAATGCACCCAAAGATGCACGGCCTGAGAGTCCTTGTAGAGTCGGCTATCCATAAACTGGCGGTGTATAGAGACAAACCCCATACCGGCTGCCTCCTGCTGGTTTACGCGGCGTTCTTGCTGCCGGTAATCTGCTAATTTAACGACGCCCATTCTTCACTCCTGCCTTAGCCAGTCGATAAACACCAATGAACCGTTCAGCGAACGATCTGTTATTGGCTGCCGCTACAACCAACCCGTCAGGTGATTCAGGGTGCCGAATCTCTTCTTTTTCCTGGTACTTCCTGCGTTTTCGCATTAAAATGTCTCCTGTTGATTGTGTTGGCGTAACACAGTTTGCTAAGCCTCAAGCGTTCCAGCGCTTGGGGCTTTATCTTTTGTAAGAAGCAGTGCTACCTGCTTTGCAAGATTCGATAATTCCTCGTCTTCCACTCCCCATTCCAGAATTGCCAACAGCATCGACATCTTCGGGATCATGCTGGATTTCCAACGGGTAATTTGCGACTCATCAACGCCCAGCTGCGATGCGATATTTCTTTGACCGCGAATAGCAATGCGGTTGAAAATGTTGCTGGTAATTGCGTTGGCTCTCTTGCGTGTGCTTGTAAGTTCCATTCGGTATTCTTCCTTTGTTGAATAGTTAAACGTGGCTATGCAAACCAATGCATTGCCATTTGTTTGAATTAATACTCGCTTTGCAGCGACGTAGGACGAATGTCCATTTTGAAAAGAGCGGGTACTGCTTAGGCGGCCTGCGTATCGCGACGATTGCCAGGGAACGGCTTAAGCTCCTCAGCAGAAACTGACCCATCATCGTGGACGGTCACAGTTATGTTCCTTTTTGAATTGATAGCTTTGAATATCGCGCTTTGATAAACGCCCAGGTCACTAGCTGTTTTTGTCTGACCAAAACGGGCCGCGTAATCTTTAAGTTTCAAACGCTGCATATAGCGGTCCTCCTTATGAACAGTTTCATTATCACCGCAAGAGGTAAAATAGTCAACACATGCGGTGTTAGTGATTTATTCCATGCGGTGATAAATTTGCACCATGAGCACTAAAAAGAAGCCTCTCTCCGCAGAGCAGCTAGAAGACGCAAATCGTCTGAAAGCGATTTATGAAAGTAAAAAAAATGAACTGGGCCTGTCTCAGGAGTCAGTGGCGCATGCGATTGGGGTTGGTCAGTCTGCCGTGGCGGCTTTGTTAAATGGTGTAAACGCATTGAATCACAGTAATGCAGCAGCTTTGGCAAAAGTGCTTCGTGTTGGTGTTGAGGAGTTTAGCCCTTCACTTGCAGCTGATATTGCCGATATGTATGCATCACTAGGCACTGAAAAAGGTGTTAACCCTGTGTATGAGTACCCTTTGTTTACCTCTGTACAGGCAGGAGGGTTTGCTGAGGTGGGAACATATACTGCAAAAGATGCTAAGGCGTGGGTCGAAACCACCAGGAAAGCAAGCGCAAACGCTTTTTGGCTTGAGGTGAAGGGTCATTCAATGACGGCACCTCAGGGGGTTCGCCCAAGTTTTCCGGAAGGTATGCTAATACTCGTAGACCCGGCTGAGGATGTGGAACCTGGTGACTTCTGCGTGGCGTCTATCAATGGAGACTCAGAAGTGACTTTCAAGAAATATGACCGTGATGCAGGTGTCAGTTATCTCGTTCCGTTAAACCCTGCGTATAGAGTTCTCGATTGCGATCACACATGCCGCATCATAGGCAAGGTAGTTAAGGCGCAGTGGCCTGAAGAGACGTTTGGGTAGAGACGAATCTGCGGCTGGGATGTTCAGTAGAATGCTTCAGTTAAAATTAATTTAGGAGAAAAAAATGAGTCATCCAGTTGCTTTGAATGAATTTGATTTTAACGGCAATGCCGTCAGGACTATGACCGACGATGATTCAGAAGTTTGGTTCGTAGCCAAAGACGTGGCAGATATTCTTGGTTATGCAAAGACAAGCAATATGACAGAACGCCTTGATGAAGATGAAAAGCGGACGCTGTATATTGCAGCATCCCAGAATAATCAGACACTTATAAATGAATCTGGGCTGTACAACGCTGTTATGGGCTCTCAAAAGGATGAGGCCAAACATTTTAAAAAATGGGTTACTTCAGAGGTGCTCCCATCTATCCGCAAAACAGGCGGATATAAGATGGCTCCACAAACCTACGCTGATGCTCTTCGCCAACTGGCCGATCAGGCAGAAGCGGCAGAACGCGCTCAGATGCTGCTGGAAAAGAAAGACAGCCAGTTTAAATCCGTACGCGGCGCTTTCGGCAACCATGTAATGCAGCATAACAAATACGTTCACAGTAAAGGTGAAGGCTTTAGGCATGCTACGATTGCACACGTTAAGAGCGTGATTCCCGGGAAGTATAGTTGGCAGATGCTGGCGAACTACTGTAGCTATCATAAGCTACCAGTTGAGATCCTTACTCCGCACTACCAATCAGTCCCGCTGAACTCCTATCCCGCAGAGGCATGGATGGCGATCTACAACATCGACATCTCAAATTTCTGAACCCCATTCAAACCCGACCACCGCGCCGGGTTTTTTATTGCCCTTTCCTCACCAGTTCCGCAGCATCCCTGTTAGCTCCCTTTCCTATAACATTCCCGGTCACCCTCCTGTTGTGCTCCAACCTTTCCACAAGGTTATCTTTGGTTATAGGCACCTGAGCCGCGACCAAATCAACCACGGCAAGTCCTATCGCATTCAGAATTAAGCCCGCCTTTTCGTCATCCATATTACCTCCGAAGCTCACTTTTCGACCTTCTCAGCATATCACAGGGGATTGCGCCCGATCTTTATGCATGAAAAATGAGCAGAAAAATAAATTATCTTATAAATCATAAGCATCAACACCGCTTGTGATTTTTTATCTCCTGCGGTGTTGACTATAAAACCACTGGCGGTGATACTAAGTCCATCAGCAGGACGCTGGTAGCCAAACGGAAAAGATTGGCATAGCTCTTTCTACAACGTCGAATGAATCGACTACGAGGCTGAAAAGCCTAACGACCAAAGTGAACTTTGGGGTGAACGCAGAAGCTAACCTTCTCGGCGGAGGCGCTTGGCAATGAGTACGCGACCGGAGTTAGTCGCCCGGCTGCGTTCACCACCAAAGATCACCAGGAGGTCACTATGTCACGCAGAACAGAGTTCAAAGGTTCATCAGCCGCTCGTCGTCGTGAGCGCAGGGCACATATGCAAAGCGCTGACAGCATCAGCAGCGAAGTAATGCATCGCCCAACACCTAGCAAGGTTGAACTGCAATGTAAACGCAAGGTATCTATGAGGGCTGAGGTGGTGGCGATCACAACTATTACACGCCAGTACCAGGGCTCTGTTTGCCTGCCTAATGTTGCGTTGTACTCTGCGGGATACCGTAACTCAAAAAATGTCACAGCGAGGTAAGTATGCCAGCGTATTTCTCTCCAGATGCCTGCTTTTGTCCTCTGTGCGGTAAAAAGTTTAATGCAAGGGCAGCATGGAAACATATTAATGATTACCACCCTAAAGCATCAGAGAAAGAGCTTAAAATTATCCGTGACGCCAAAAGAGAGAAAGTACCGTTCGCTACGAAACCAGTGAGGGCAACAAAAAGCTCAATTCTTTGTCAGCCTTACTGGTCTTCAGGTCCTGATTACTCTGGAGGATTGCCATCACTAGGAAAGAAAAGATGAACCCGCTTAGGCGGGTTTTTTATTGCTGAAAATTAGCTCTCTGGTTGCGTCAGAGCAGACCGAGCCACTTCGCTCGTAGCTCTCCGCGATTACCAGGAGCAGGAAGAAGGCGGCTGTGTTTGTCTGCCCGATGTGGCGCTTTATGCAGCTGGTCATCGTACGAGTAAACAGGTTACAGCGCGTTAATGGGGTGAAAGATGAGAGAGGATGATATCAAAAGAATTGACGCAGCAATTAGCTTGCTCAAAAGCATGAAGCAGGACATCAACAGAATGAACAAGCTTAGCGCTGTTAACTGTCTCGATTTAACACCAAGACAGGCCCAGAAAAGAAACGCAGATGCAGACTGGATAGCAATAGAGCAAATTAAACGCCGCCATGAGCTCCATGCTCTGGCTGTAGAAATTGGTTTTGCAGAACGCCGGGAAAGTTATAAGCAAATTGAATTAACGGATGGCTGGCACCGCTTCAATTACCAACCTCGTGAGCCCAAATAACCAATATTTACAATACTTTAAGGATATTTAAATGAAAGTTAAAACCATGGGCGCAAGCCCGTTAACTGGTCAGATATTTCAAGGAACGCTTAACACCGAAAAAGGAATGTGGGTAGGAAAAAAAGAGGATGTTACTGAACAAGCAGTAAAAGCGGTAGCAGAACATCTTATGATTAAAAAGCAGAAATATGCATATGGGGTGAAGGATGGAAAGTATTTAATCCTCTGTCACCAGATAGTTGATGAACTCCCTGCTGAATTCGCCGACAAAGCATAGTCGGCCTTTCTTTTTGGCAGCCAGCCACAGAGGTGAGACATGAGCATTGAACAAATGAGGGTTGTTTGTGAGGGGGCTAAGGCTCTTGGAATGAAGCTGGTTGGAAATAACTTCATTGGCTACAAGTTCTGCGACGGACAGGAGAATTTGCGTGATGCGGCTAATGAATTGCTTCAGTCATTTTTTCCCAGGGAATTGCTTCAGGACGATGAGCACGAATACACGCAGCGCGTTTTTTTCTTAGGAACTATCCGTGACGAAGATTACAGCCATGCGAGATGGGAGCAGGCTTAAAAACGCACTTGGCAGGCAGCAAGCCACTTATCTGAGGTGATATATGGAAGAAGAATTTGAAGAGTTCGATGAACATCCACAGGATGTGATGGAACAATACCAGGACTATCCATATGACTACGACTATTGATAAGAATCAATGGTGTGGACAATTCAAACGATGCAATGGATGCAAGCTGCAATCTGAATGCATGGTTAAGCCTGATGAAATGTTTCCTGTAATGGAGGATGGGAAATATGTCGATAAATGGGCAATAAGAACCACCGCAATGATTGAAAGAGAACTGGAAAAACTGAAGGCCGCATAGTCGGCCTTTCTTTTTGGGCAAGCCACTTATCTGAGGTGAGATATGGAGTTAATTGTTGATATTGACCACGGCATCGCCGTAAATGAAAGCGCCATTGCGGCTTTGCTGAGGGATGAGAGAAACACCGGCAATACCATTGTTGTCCTTGTTTCAGGGAAGGAATTTGTCGCTAACGTACCACTAACAAAGATGGTGGAAATGCTCAAAAAAGGACTCCCACCAGAGGAAATGAAGGAATCACTTACCTGTGCTGGCAGTGATTCAGGCGTCGGAATACAAGTATGATGCCCAGTTGGTAAATTCGCAGACAAAAACTGCCGCGCTCTTACTTGATAATGGGTCTGATATTCTTCTGACTGCGTCTCTGATATCTGAAACTTCAGAAGGGCTAGCCCCAACATATGTTCCGGTTGGTAACTTTCTTACCGTAGAGCCAGGAGCCTGAATTGTCTTTCTGAAACCAATCGACTGCATGGCCTCATGCAGTTTTTCATAATCTTCACCATCGGCATCGAATAATTCGACCCTGACCAGATAATCCGCCATGAAATAAATCCTTTTTGACTGTGGAAAAGACAGTCTACCCCCTTCCTTGGCTGTGGAAAGTGAAGGAAATCACGCGCCGGGCGTGGCTAAACATCCCGGCAACCCTTGTTGTCTGTTCGCCCTCTCCGGAGGGCTTTTTTTCGCCTGCATATCAACAGCGCTTCATTCGAGGCGTTTTCGCTATG
>ERZ1108166.1002-NODE-1002-length-11864-cov-6.791769_pt1 | contig 11864 bp, 8 predicted proteins | sample MGYA00403702_ERZ1108166 | MGnify/ENA primary metagenome ERZ1108166 (study PRJEB35170, sample SAMEA104062401) | human gut metagenome | biome: human gut; feature: human-associated habitat; material: faeces | place: Denmark | collected 2012-05-01 ...
ATCTACTTCTCTTTGTCTATATCTTAAATCTGGGTCTTTTAATCCATGCCACTTTTCTGGTAATGGCTTTAAAGACTTACAAATTAATTGAAAACTCTTAACTTTTATAGATATTTCTTCGGTTCTAGTTTTAAAAACTTCTCCTGTAGCCTCTACCATATCTCCTAAGTCAAATGTTTTATATGATTTTAACTGTTCTTCCCCAACTTCATCAATCTTAATGAATAATTGGATTTTTCCGTCTCTATCATGCACATCAGAGAAAACAACCTTTCCTTGTCCCCTCTTAGACATTATTCTACCTGCAACAGTAACTTCTTTACCTTCTAAATCTTCGAAGTTAGACTTTACTTGTTCTGATGTATGAGTTCTATCAACCTTATATACATCAAATGGGTCCTTTCCTTCACTCTTTAATTCAGCTAGTTTCTCTCTTCTTAATCTTTCTTGTTCACTGAACTGAGATTCTAATTCTTGAATATTCATTTCCTCAGTTGACATTTACATCCCTCCGTTATGCTCTTCTTATATCAAGTACCTCAAATTTTGAAACTCCATCTGGTACATTAACCTCTACAACATCCCCAACTTTTTTACCAATTAACCCTTTTCCAACTGGTGATTCATTAGATATCCTAAAGTTCATTGGATCTGCTTCAGCTGAACCAACTATAGTGTACTCAACTTCTTCATCAAAATCATAATCTTTTACCTTTACTATTGAACCCACAGAAACAGTATCTGTTGGTATTTCTGACTCATCAACAACTTCAGCATTCTTTAACATATTTTCTAGTTGAAGAATTCTTCCTTCTGTAAAAGCTTGCTCATTTTTAGCTTCATCATATTCAGAGTTTTCACTTAAGTCTCCATACCCTAAAGCCACTTTTATTTTTTCAGTTATTTCTTTTCTTTTTACTGCTTTTAAATATTCTAATTCATCTTCTAGCTTTTTTACACCTTCATACGTCATAAGAAATTTTTTAGTTTCACTCATATTATACTCCCCTTTATCAACCTGGCAGGTTGGTTTTATTAATTCCTAAAAGTATTTAACATATTATAAATCAGCCAATATAATATGTCAATAAATGATAATTAAGGGTATCCCACTCTTACCACTCAAGTTATATAATAACATTATATAACCTAATTGTTACGATTAATACCCGTATATTTAAACAATATCTGTTTAACTATTATATCATTTTATATAAATTTAATTCCTATTTTCTAAATTTATATTTTAATAACTAAATTTATGATAACTGATCTCTATATTTTCTTAATATTTCAATCACTTCTTCACTATTATCTAGTGTATTCATATGATTTTTTATATCCGTACAACCCGGCAGACCTTTAATATACCAAGACGCATGTTTTCTCATCTCTCTTACAGCCTTGTACTCTCCATCATATTTTATTGCAAGCTCATAATGTCTTAAGCACATTTCAATTCTATCCTTATGTGTGATTATTAAATCATCTTCACCTTTAAGCTTTCTTTCTATTTGCTTAAATATCCATGGATTTCCCATTGCACCTCTTGCAACAACAATTCCATCACAATTGGAAACTTCTTTTAACTTTAATGCATCTTCTGCTGTAAATACATCTCCATTTCCTAATACAGGTATAGAAACAGCATCTTTCACTTGTCTTATGATATCCCAATTAGCCTTTCCTTCATACATTTGTTTCTTGGTTCTTCCATGAACAGTTACTGAATCAACTCCAGCATCCTCTAACTTTTTAGCAAACTCCACTGCATTTATACATGTTTCATCGTAACCCATTCTGAATTTAGCCGTAACTGGTTTGTTAGATACTTTTTTCAAAGCTCTTATTATTTCAGCTGCTAATTCAGGTTCCTTCATCAAAGCTGACCCTTCACCATTTTTAGTTATTTTTGGCGCTGGACACCCCATATTTACGTCTATAATACAAATATCGTTTCTATTGTTAAAATATTTTTCAACAACCTCTGCCATTATCTCTGGATCTCTACCAAAAATTTGTGCAGCTACAGGCTTTTCCTCTTCTGCTATTCTTAAAAGGCTTTGTGTGTTTTCACTTCCATAGTGTAATGCTTTTGCACTAACCATTTCTGTTGTTACTAATCCACATCCCATTTCTTTGCATAATCCCCTAAAGGAAATATCAGTAACCCCGGCCATAGGTGCTAAAAATACATTGTTATCAAAGACCAGATTACTTATTTTCATCTTAATTACTCCTTGTTTTTATAATATAGTATTTTTAAACCTTCTAATGTTAAATCATCATCTACTTCATCTATTGCATCAGTTTCTTTAAATATTAACTTAGCCAAACCACCTGTTGCAATTACATATGGTTCCTCGCTATTTTTTCTCATCATTTCCTTTTTCATTTTAGACACTATATATTCAACTTGACCAATATAACCATATAATATACCTGCTTGCATACTAGAAATAGTATTTTTACAAATTAGTTGTTCTGGTAACTCCAACTCAACTCTAGGTAACTTAGCAGCTCTTTCAAACAAAGCATCAGATGATATCTTTATTCCTGGCACAATGCATCCGCCTAAGTAGTCTCCATTCCTTGTTAATGCACAAAAAGTTGTTGCAGTACCAAAATCTATTATTATGACAGGTCTTTTATGTCTTTCACATGCTGCAACAGCATTTACTATTCTATCCGCCCCAACCTCTTTAGGATTATCATATTTAATATTTATTCCAGTTTTTATTCCAGGACCTACTATTATAGGCTCAATAGAAAAACACTTTCTTATCATATTCTCTAAAGAATGCATAATATTAGGAACAACTGATGATATAATTATTCCCTTAACTTCTTTTGCATCTAAATTATTTTGGGAAAATAATTGCATAACTTGTATTCCGTATTCATCCGATGTTTTATTAGGATCAGTTGAAATACGCCAACTTGCTATATACTCATTATCTTTATGTACACCAAGTACTATATTAGTGTTACCAACATCAACAAGTAAAATCATAAAAGCACCCCTTTAATATAATTAAAAGCAGCTATTAGAAGCTGCCTTTATTTCAGTAAAATAACTTAAATTTAACAATATAATTTTAGCAAGTCAACATAATTTGTCAAGTATATTAAAAGTCCATAAACATTACTTACCACTAGAATAACCCTACTATCTCTCCATTTTCTAATATATCCATTTTATTTGCAGCGGGAACCTTTGGCAAACCTGGCATTGTCATTACATCTCCTGTTAATACCACTATAAACCCTGCACCATTTGAAACTTTGACTTCCTTTACAGTTATATCAAACCCACTTGGTCTACCTAATAATGATGGATTATCTGATAAAGAGTATTGAGTTTTTGCCATACATATAGGAAGCTTATCTAATCCAAACTTCTCTAGTTCTTTTATTTGCCTCTTTGCTGCTACACTGTATTGAACCCCGTCTGCTCCATATATCTCTTTAGCTATTGTTAATACTTTTTCTTCTATACTTTTTTCAACATTGTATATTGGTTTAAAATTAGACTTTTCATTTTCCAGAACATCTTCTACTATATCAGCTAATTCTAAGCCACCTTCTCCTCCTTTTGCCCAAACATCAGAAAGAGCCACTTTAACACCAAGATTATTGCAATAATCTTTTATAAACTTAACTTCATCATCACTATCTGTTAAAAACCTATTTATAGCCACAACAACAGGAACATTATACTTCTTAATATTTTCAATTTGTTTTTCTAAATTAACTATTCCTTTTGATAAAGCCTCCACATTAGGTATATTCAATTCCTCTTTTGAAACTCCACCATGATGTTTTAAAGCTCTAATAGTAGCAACAACCACTACACAATTTGGATTTAACCCGCCATATCTACACTTTATATCTAAAAACTTTTCTGCACCTAGGTCTGCTCCAAATCCAGCCTCTGTAACAACTATATCACCAAGCTTTAATGCTAACTTAGTAGCTATAACTGAATTACATCCATGGGCAATGTTCGCAAAAGGCCCTCCATGTATTATAGCAGGAGTATTTTCTAAAGTTTGAACTAAGTTAGGTTTTATTGCATCCTTCATTAATAATGCCATAGCCCCTTCAACTTCTAATTGTTTAGCATAAACCGGATTTCCATCTAAATCATAAGCTACAACAATCTCACCCATTCTTTTCTTTAAGTCACTTAAATCAGAAGCTAAACAAAGAATCGCCATTATTTCTGATGCAACAGTTATCATAAACCCATCTTCTCTTACAAATCCGTTTACTTTACCGCCCATCCCCACAATTACATTTCTAAGCGCTCTATCATTCATATCCATAACTCTTTTAAAGACAATTCTTCTCGAATCAATTCTTAAAAAGTTTCCTTGATGTATGTGATTATCTATAGCTGCACATAATAAGTTATTTGTTGCTGTTATGGCATGCATATCTCCAGTAAAATGTAAATTTATATCCTCCATGGGAACAACTTGAGAATATCCCCCTCCAGCTGCTCCTCCTTTTATGCCAAAAACAGGACCTAAAGAAGGTTCTCTTAACGCAATAACTGCATTTCTCCCTTTTTTACACAACGCTTGACCAAGTCCCACTGTAACTGTGGACTTTCCTTCACCGGCTGGTGTTGGATTTATTGCTGTAACAAGCACTAATTTTCCCTCTTTAGATTTGTTATTATTTAATACATCTAATCCTATTTTACACTTATACTTACCATATAATTCTATATCATCTTCTGTTAAATTTAATTTTTGCGCAATTTTTATAATAGGTTCCATTTTAGCTTCTTGAGCTATTTGAATATCACTTTTCACTACTATTTTTCCTCCTTATTATAAAGTTCATATTAAGATTATACCATTGACTGTATTTTTTTGAAATATTTTTCGTACATTTAATCATTTCTTTGTATTATTGTTCGTCTTCACCTTTTGATTTTATGATTTTATATTGTTATTAAAAATTTAATTTTCGTATAATATAAAAAGTGCCGATAAACTCGACACTTTTTATTATGCTAAATTATCTGTTTTATTAGCATTATCAAATATTTTTAAGAATTCTTGACCTTCAAGCTTTTCTTTTTCTAATAAAGCACCTGCAACAGCATGAAGTTTTTCTATATTTTCTTTCAGTAAAGTTTCAGCTTTATTATAAGCTTCATCTATTAAAGATTTAATTTCCTTGTCAATTTTAGCTCCAATTTCTTCACTAAAATTTCTTCCTCTTCCTAGATCTCTACCCAAGAAAACTTCATTTTGGTCTGATCCATATGATATAGTACCAATCTTATCACTCATACCATATTCCATTACCATACTTCTTGCAATATCACTAGCTCTATCAATATCGTTTTTAGCTCCTGTACTTATATCTCCTAAAATTAGGTGTTCAGCTACTCTTCCACCTAACAACCCTACCATCTCATCTTTAAGTCTAGATTTTGATGTATAAGCTCTATCTTCTGTTGGAAGATGCATTGTATAACCACCAGCTCTACCTCTTGGTATTATAGATATTTCATGAACAGGGTCTGCATTAGGTAATAATCTCATGACAACAGCATGACCTGCCTCATGATAGGCAGTTAATTTTCTATCATGTTCACTTATAACTCTACTCTTCTTTTCAGGTCCAGCTATTACTCTTGTAATAGCTTCTTCCATCTCAAGCATTCCAATTTGCTTTTTACTTCTTCTTACAGATAGTAAAGCTGCTTCGTTTGAAAGATTTTCTAGGTCAGCCCCACTAAATCCTGGAGTTCTCTTTGCTAACACTTCAAGATTAACATCTTCGCTAAGAGGCTTCTTCTTTGTATGAACCTTTAAAATTTCTTCTCTTCCCTTTACATCCGGTGCTCCTACAACAATTTGTCTATCAAATCTTCCTGGTCTTAATAGAGCAGGATCTAGAATATCAGGTCTATTAGTTGCAGCAATCATTATTATTCCTTCATTAACTCCAAATCCATCCATTTCAACAAGTAACTGATTTAAAGTTTGTTCTCTTTCATCATGACCGCCACCTAATCCAGCACCTCTTTGTCTACCTACTGCATCAATTTCATCTATAAACACAATACATGGTGCATTCTTTTTAGCTTCTTGGAATAAATCTCTAACTCTAGAAGCTCCAACACCTACAAACATTTCAACAAAGTCAGAACCAGATATGCTAAAGAACGGAACTCCAGCTTCCCCAGCTATAGCTTTCGCTAATAATGTCTTACCTGTACCAGGAGGACCAACTAGTAGCACTCCTTTAGGAATTCTTGCTCCCATTTCTATATACTTAGCAGGAAGCTTTAAGAAATCAACAATTTCCTCTAATTCAGCTTTTTCTTCATCAGCCCCTGCAACATCCTTAAACGTTACTTTTTTAGCATCAGGAGAGGCTATTTTAGCCCTACTTTTTCCAAAGTTCATTACTCCTCTTCCGCCGCCTCCACCTTGAGACTGTTGTGTAAATACAAATAAAAATACTAAAAACAGAACCACTAATAATACCACAGGTATTATACTTAACCACGCTACATTATTAGATGGAGCTTCATATTCAATTTTAACATCACTTCTTGGGCTATCTTTTAATAATGAGTTTATCATCTCATCTGGAGCATTCGTAGTAAATATCTTGTTATCTCGAGTTTTACCTTGAACTTGCATCTTATCTTGTCTTATTACTATACTCTCAATTTCGTTACTTTTCCACTTTTCTTGAAATAAGCTAAATGGAATACTATCTGTTGTTCCTTTAGTTTGCCAAATAGTAAAAGCAGCAAATACCAGAACAAATAGTACTATTATCCATAAAGCTGAGCTTGAATTCTTTTTATTCGCCATTCAAAGCCCCCCTCTCTTCTAGTTATTTTAAATTTTAACATACGCTATTTTTTTATACAATTATATTTATATTCTATCTTTCATATACCTCTGGTTTTAATATTCCTATAAAAGGTAGATTTCTATACTTTTCTGCATAATCTATTCCATATCCAACTATGAATTCATCAGGGACTTCAAACCCAACATATTTCACATCAATATCTACTTTTCTTCTTGCTTCTTTATTTAATAATGTAGTTATATTTATACTATTTGCCTTTCTAGCTTTTAAATACTTCAACAAATAATCTAATGTTACTCCACTATCAACTATATCCTCTACTATTAAAATATCTTTTCCTTCTATACTGTGGTCTAAATCTTTTAATATTCTAACAACACCTGATGTTTCAGTAGAGTTGCCATAACTAGATACAGCCATAAAATCAATTTCACATGGAACTGTAATATTCTTTATTAATTCAGCTGCATATAAGACTGATCCTTTTAACACACCAACTACTAATAAGTTCTTATCTTTATAATCGCGACTAATTCTATCTGCAAGTTCCTTTACCTTATCACTAATTTGTTCTTCACTAAATAGTATTTCTTTAACATCTTCCCTCATCCTCTTAATTCCTTTCCATTACAGTTATTTTTAGTAACTTTTTAGTTTCTTTTGTTACTTTATATTCATTAGATACCTTTAAACCTACTAACCAAGCAACCTCATCATCAAATTGAATAATAGGCACTACATCTCGTTGAGTCACCGAAACCTTACTATCTATAAATATATCTTTTATTTTCTTCCTACCATTCATTCCCAACGGGGTCATTTTATCTCCATTTTTTCTGGTTCTAATGATAATATTACCATTAATTTTATCATAATTAAAATACTTTATAAAACTATTATCTGCAAACTTTATATTTTTTACATTTTCTAAAACTTCAAACTTAATAGAATACGCTCCAAAACTAAATTCACTTTCTATATCCACTTTGTTAATTACTATCTCTTCGCAGTATTTATCTCCTTCACTTTCTACCTTTCTTATATAAATATCTCCATAAACATTCTCTGCATATAAACCGTTTGGTAAATCTACTCGTTTATTAGTTCCTAGCTGTAAAAGTTTTTTTACGCCAACAATATGCTTAGCTTCTATATTATACCCACTACCACTTATAATAGAAGTGGCCCTCCTAATAACCCTATTTATTATTACACTTTTACAATCAACAATATCACTTCTTATAATAATATAGTTTTTTTCAACTTTACAATACTTAAGAAAGAACTCATCTATAACGCTCTCTATTAACTCATTATCTTCTTTCAGAGTATCTGCCATCCTGTTTATAACTTTTACTACATCCGAATTAAAATTTTCTTTCATGTACGGAATTATATCTAATCTTATTTTATTTCTACTATAATCACGTTCCATATTACTTTTATCAATTCTTGGATTTAAATTATTTTTTTCGCAATACCATTCTATTTCTTCTCTTTGCAAAAACAAAATTGGTCTTATATATATACTATCTCTCTTCACCGGAATTCCTGTTAATCCTTCTAATCCAGTGCCTCTCATAATTCTCATAAATATAGTTTCAACTTGATCATTTGCATTATGAGCAGTAGCAATTTTATTAGAATTAGTTTTCTTCATAACTTCTCTAAAAAATTCATATCTAGCTTCTCTACCTGCAGTTTCAGTTGACATTCTTTGTTCTTTCGCAAATTCATTTATATTTATTCTCTTGGAGTAAACTTCTATACCTCTCTCCATACAAAAGTTATTTACATACTTTTCATCTTCATTAGCCTCTTCTCCTCTTAGCATGTGATTAATATGAGCTACAACCAGCTCTATCTCCAGCTGACTTTTTAGCCTATATAATACTTCTAATAAGCATATAGAATCAGGCCCTCCTGACACCCCCACAACAACCTTTTCTTTTTCTTGTAGCAATTCATTTTCCAATATATATTCTAATACTCGTTTCTCCATCTTCATCAATTAATACCTCTTTAAAAAATACTATACCTACTATTTTACCTTTATATTCAAAAAATTAAAATAGCAGACCTTATCAGTCCGCTATTTAACCCTTAAAAATTAGTACATAGAATATACCTTAGACACAACCACAGTCATATCATCATTACATATACCACCGCTTAATTCTTTAGACTTATTTATAATATCTTCAGCCAACTGTTTAGGGTCTTTTGATGCACCTTCTAGAAACTCTTTCATCCAACTATATACACCAACATTTTTCTTATCTATATCCAAAACACCATCACTTAATGTAATAATTAGATCTCCATTACTTACATTAGTTTTAACTTCATCTAAGTCCATACTATCTAACAACCCAAAAGGCGGCATATTACTTTCTACAACTTCAACAGAATTATTACGTTTTATAAAACTTGCCACTGCACCAATCTTTACGAAGTCTACCTTTCCAGAATATAGATCCACAACATTCAAGTCTAGTGTAGAAAATTTTTCGTCCTCATCAAATTTTAAAGCAACTATAGAATTAATCATTTCAACTGCTGTTTCTTTAGACAATCCAGCCTCTAAGAATTGTTCTACCAAGGAAACAGTTGTATTACTTTCTCTTCCAGCATCAGGCCCTGAACCCATACCATCGCTTAGTATAGTTACATATGATCCACCTACGCTTTTTCCAAAGCTATAAGAATCTCCGCTATATTCTTCTCCATCTTTGGATTTTACAGCACCATATGACCTTACAAAAAACTTAGGCATTTCTTCAAATATCACACTGCATTCATTGTCTTTAGGATTTATACAACACCCTTCTCCCGATATAGTCATAGGTTTTCTCATCACATTAGTTATTATAGGCAAAATCTTTTTATAGCAATACTTACTACCACAACAATTGTTCATAGTAATCTTAATTTTACTTCTTCCATCAACATCTCGATAACAAAATACTTTTTTATATTCAATAGAAACTTTACCGAAGGCCTTCTTAATTAACTTTTTTATCTCATAATCAACTTCCACTTCTTTATTAAGATCTAACAAAACCTTATCAACAGACTTAGACATATTATCAATATGAGAAGCTATCATCATTCTACCTTCTTCCAACTTCCCCTTTAAAGCCTCTTCGCCCTTGGAATTATCAATAATCTTTTCCGCTCCCTTTATTAACTCAAACTTCTTTTTACACTTTTTCTCTAAAGCTCCTGGAAAACTCATCTTTTTTCCTTCACAGTTTTCCAATAAGGTTTGAAAAGAGTTAAATGTAGAAGTAAATTCACGATTCCAACATATTTCCCTTCTCACACATCCAGCACAAACCCTATCTACCAAATTTTCTGTTAGTTCTGTACCCTTCTTGTTAAAAACAAGATTAGTATTTCCCCTAGGTACCTTAAGAGCATCCGATACAGAATTAAATACAATTTTCACTTGCTTTACCTTATTAAATATTTCTTCCCTAATTTCATCTAATGCCACACTATTTATGCTATCAGTTTTTCTATCACAATTTAACTCTAATTCAACTTTATCATACACTCTTTTAGGGATAGCAATATAAATCATTCCCGAAATTATCACTTCAACTACTGATGCTATATATAAATTATCAGAATATAGCGCTAGAGCTATATACATAATAAAATATGCTAAAAATGAAAACATTCTCCCAGTATCCTTAAACACCCCAGCTATTAATCCTATGGAGCTATACATTGCTACACCTAGTATCATATCTCCGGAACTTAATCCAACTATAACACCTATTGTTACACCCATAGCTGCACCATAAGTTCCTCCACCAGCATAGGCTATAACCAAAACCAATAAATATGATATTATATTTCTTACTTCAATGTTTAATATACTCACATTTCCTATACCAGAAATTATCAAACATATAAGTATCCCAGCACTAATCACTTCTTCTATTGTAAATAAATAATTATCTTTAAACTCTTCCAAACACTTAATCCCATACCTAAGAACAAATGATATAGGAACTACAATTATAGTATTTATCAACGCTAATGTTATGTTAACTCCTAATGTATACTTATTTATAAAAAAGCCACAAAAAACAAACCCTATAAATGCAGCTATAAAAAACTGAGTATCTTTAATTCTTTTCTCTAACATATAGCTTGTTATATATACAAATAGAACCACAGCTGATACTACTACATTTGTATATCTGTCCCCTACACTATTTAATATAGTCATATACCCCATAACAACTCCAACACTAGCTATTAAATACTTCTTTATATCTTTTAAAGTTCCTATGGATATTAAAAACGCTATACCAAATGGAGCCATTCCACTTATGTCCCCTCTATTTAAAAGCAACGTAACTCTACTAATTAAAATTGATGCTAATAATATAGTCAGATAACTTAAAATGTTTTCTCTTTCATTTACCAAAACGCTTTTCTTATCATTAACCCTCTTATAATTTTCCACCTTTAGTCCATACTGCATAAGTCACCTCTCCTTATTTACATAAATTGCAAATAAATTATATCACCATCCACCTTTCGATATATGTCACTTATTGGTTCTAATTTTATTTTTTCGTAGGACATTTACCTTTATTATTCTTACTTTTCTTTTTTTTATCTCCAATTTACTTAATTTATTAATCTAGACTTATTTATCAATTTTTCTTATTAAACAAGTCTATACCTTATCCCTAAAGGATTATACGGTTTTTTAAATTTTGTCATTAATAAAACATCTTTGTATTTTATTGATAGAAGTTGATAGGAATATTTTTATTCCCATTTTCATAGAATTAATCTTTATATGATAAATCACAATATAGTTTAACTATTATGAATTTAACCCTATCTTAAAATTTCTAATATAAAAAAAAGACCTAAGAATATCTTAGATCTTTTTGGTGCCGAAGACCGGAATCGAACCGGTACGGTGTTTAACCACCGCAGGATTTTAAGTCCTGTGCGTCTGCCAGTTCCGCCACTTCGGC
>ERZ1108166.1003-NODE-1003-length-11854-cov-33.013730_pt1 | contig 11854 bp, 11 predicted proteins | sample MGYA00403702_ERZ1108166 | MGnify/ENA primary metagenome ERZ1108166 (study PRJEB35170, sample SAMEA104062401) | human gut metagenome | biome: human gut; feature: human-associated habitat; material: faeces | place: Denmark | collected 2012-05-01 ...
ATAGCCCCTTATAGGGGCAGAACAAGCCACCGGCTAAGCCGGTGGTCTTGACTTACTTTTCAGTAGATATTCGAAAACAGTTTTTGTTATAATAAGGGAAAATGGATATGAAGGAGGAGACATAATGGCAGGAAAAGCATCAGATAAGATTCAATACTATCAGAATCCAAGTGGTCCGACTATCGGAACAGTCGGTCGGAAAGTGATTGAGAAAGACGGGTTTTATTTTAAAGATTTGGACGGCAGCGGAGAATGGAAAGAATACGATGACTGGAGGCTTCCGGCAAAAGAGCGTGCGGAAGCCTATGTAAAAGAGCTGACGGTCAAGGAAAAGATTGCACAGCTGTTTATTTCTGACTGGAGAATGGGAAAGTATCCGTCAGGCGGTCCTATGACATTTGAGCCGAGTGAGAAGGTGTTGGATGAAAGTGGTTTGCTGGATGAGGGAGAGTTTCGGGGAAAGACTATTTTCGGTGAGCAGCATCTGCCGGGAACGACGACTTTGCTGAAAGAGTGGTTTTCCCGTCACATGATTTTACGGGCAAATCCTACCCCGGAAGATCTGGCAGACTGGATGAATCAGCTCCACGCAGTGGCAGAAGAGTGTGAGCATTTTATTCCGGTCAGCGTAGCTTCGAATTCCAGGAATGAAAATGGTGAAATGGTCTTTGGTATGAATGATGCGGTGGGTACTTTTGCCACCTGGCCGGGGACGATGGGGATTGCGGCAGCAGTAAAGGGCGCCGGGATTGAAGTTGCAGATCAGTTCGCAGACTGTATCCGCAGAGAATGGAATGCCTGTGGTCTGCGCAAGGGGTATATGTATATGGCAGATGTGATGACAGACCCCAGATGGCAGAGGACTTACGGTACTTTCGGGGAGGATCCGGAGTTGATTTATGAGATTATGGATCATATCATCCCAAGAATCCAGGGAAGCGCAGAGGGTGTGACGCCACAAGGCGTTGCGGTAACGACGAAGCATTTTCCGGGAGGCGGAGCAAGAGAGAATGGATTTGATCCTCATTATGCAGCAGGACAGTGGAATGTCTATGCAACCGAGGGATCTTTACAGAAGTATCATATACCGGCGTTCAAAGCCGCAGTAAAGAATCATACGTCATCTATTATGCCGTATTATTCAAAGCCGTCAGCAGAGAAGAGCGCACTGCAGAGGGATTGTAATGGGGAAAAACTGGAATTCCAGCCGTTTGGATTCGCATACAATCGTCCGTTTATTCAGGAAATGCTCCGAGAACAGATGGGATTTGAAGGGTATATCAATTCCGATACCGGTATTGTGCATAATATGAGCTGGGGAGTGGAGATGCTGGATATTCCGGAACGTATTGGATTTGCAGTGAATCACGCAGGGGTGGATCTTATCAGTGGTCTGTATGACAACGAAGCAGGAATGGAAGCTTACATGCGAGGGAAAAATGCATATTATGAAACACACCCGATTCCGGAAGGATTCCGAAAAGAGCAGCTGATACTGACTGATGAAGCATTGGATCGGGCGGTTGCGCGTACTTTACAGGAGCTGTTTGAACTTGGTATGTTTGAAAATCCATACAGGGATCCCAAAGAAGCTGTGAAAGCAGTAGCAGAGCAGAAGGATTGGGATGCAGCTGTAAAAGCGCATCGTCAGAGTGTAGTTCTTTTGAAAAATGAGGATGTTTTGCCTCTGACGCAGGAGAAGCTAAAGGGAAAGAATGTTTACGTTGAGGCATTCCATAAGGATGCAGAACAGTCAAAAAAATCTACAGAGGCTTTGAAAGAAATGTTTTCAGGCGTGATGCTGACAGAAAATCTGCAGGAAGCGGACTTTGCGATCCTGATGATTTCTCCGTCCAGTGGAGAGTATTTTAACGCAACACAAGGATATCTGGAGTTGGATATCTGTGAGGAAAAAGTAGTGTGCAATGTGAGTGCAGACGGAAAACCCGAGTCAGGAACACACAAAGAGACGACTTTGGCAGGTGCGGACAGGATAGAAAGAATTGCAGATGCAGTCCATAAAAATGGAGGAAAAGTGATTTCGAATATCAATTTTACACTTGCCTGGCTGGTGAAAAATGTGGAAACGCAGTCAGATGCACTGTTAGCAGGATTTGATACGTATCCGAACGCAACGCTGGATGTCATTTTGGGTCGGTTTGCGCCGGTAGGCAAGCTGCCTGTCACATTGCCGAGGGGAGAAGAGGTATTAGCAGTGAATGCAGAAGGAGTCTGCATCAGTCCAAACGATGTTCCGGGATATGACAAAGATTTGTATATGCCGGATGAAATGAAGGATGAGAACGGAAAGGCTTATGCATACAGAGACAGTATGGGAAATTATTATGAATTGAATTTTGGATTGAGCTATCCGGGGGAAACAGTGAAAGAATAAAAATAAAATAAAAGGATTGATATCTGTTCCAAACAGAGTATACTGGAAATAAAATGGCTGACAAGGCAGGAGAAAGAGCAGGTAAAGTATGAATCTAAACAAAGAAAATTTAAAAAAGATACGGGGACTGATCGTGTTTACAGTGATTCTTCTGATCGCATTGTGGAATTATTCATTAATTCTGGATGTGCTTGGACAGGGAGTGGGAATTGTATATCCGTTTCTTTTAGGCGGTGCAATTGCATTTGTGATCAATGTTCCGATGAGTTTTTTTGAAGAAAAGCTGTTTCAAAATCAAATGATGAAAAATAAAAAAGTGGCACAGAGGCTGGCCCGTCCGATCAGTCTGATCATTACGCTGATCGTAGTAGTCAGTGTGATCGGGCTGGTGGTATTCGGAGTGCTTCCGAAGCTGGGGGACACTTTTATATCGATCGGGAAAGGAATACAGTCATTTATGCCGAAAGCGCAGAGCTGGGCAGAAGAGATTTTCCATAACAATAAGGAAATCAAAGAATGGCTGGACAGTCTGACTCTGGATTGGGACAAAATAATAAATGAAGTCGTGAAGTTTTTTACGAGTGGAGCGAGCAGCGTTCTTGGCTCTACGATTGTTGTGGCAAGAAGGATTGCCAGTGGAATTACAACCTTTGTGATTGCGTTTGTTTTTGCATGCTACATTTTGTTGCAGAAAGAAAAATTAAATATTCAGATCCGGAAAGTGATGTATGCATACATGAAAGAAGATCTGGTGAAAAAGGTTCTGGATGTTTGTTCTCTGAGTTACCGTACATTTTCGAATTTCCTGACAGGACAGTGTCTGGAGGCCGTGATTCTGGGAACGATGTTTGTGATCTGTATGGGAATCCTGCAGATGCCATATGCGATGCTCATTGGTGTTCTGATCGCGTTTACTGCGCTGATTCCGATTTTCGGGGCATTTATTGGCTGCGTAGTGGGAGCATTTCTGATTCTGACGGTGGCGCCGATGAAGGCTTTGGTTTTTGTGATCATGTTCCTGATCCTTCAGCAGATCGAGGGAAATCTGATCTATCCGAGAGTGGTGGGCAGTTCTGTGGGACTTCCGTCTATCTGGGTGCTGGCAGCGGTCAGTATCGGAGCCAGTCTGATGGGAATCGTGGGAATGCTGGTTTTCATTCCAATCGTTTCCGTGCTGTATGCACTTCTCCGTGGGGATGTCTATGAGCATCTGGAAAAAAAGGGAATTGCTGTTGACCGGGAATCCGGTGAGATATATCGGCCGAAGGAACCGGATGTGGATGAAAGCTGACATGGAGACAAAAAAGTGGTATACTAAGACTGAGTTTGTGGAATCACAGCGTATGGGGAGGCTGTGCAAATGAAAGTATGGATAGAGGATAGGAAATCATGAAGAACAAAAACATGCGTTTAAAAGGGCAGCTGAGGATGTACATGCAGTGGCCGCTGATCATGACGATCTTACTGTTGGCAATGAATATCTGGATGTATATGACGGATCAAAAAGCCGGACTTACGATGACGGTATTCGTCATTATTTATGTAGTGATCGTTGGATTGTTATATTTTTACAACCGCTCTCTTATTCTGGCAGATTTGATCCAGTTCTCAACACAGTACAAGGGAATTCAGAACACGCTGTTAAAGGAGTTGACCGTTCCCTATGTGATCATTCTGGAGGATGGACATATTTTATGGAAGAATGACCGTTTTTCGGAAATCGTGGATGGAAGAGAAAAGTTTATCCAGAAGGTAATCCCGGAATTGAATAAGGGAATTTTTCCGAAAGATGATGAGACCAGAAGCGAGCTGGAGATCACATATAAGGAGCGGGATTATCAGGTGGAGCTGCGCCGGATTTCCCTTGAGGGCTTCAGCGAGAGTGAGCGGATGCTGCAGATTCCGAAAGAAAAAGAGTATTTTATCGCACTTTATATGAGGGATGTGACAGAACTGAATTCTTACATCCGTGAAAATGAAGATCAGAGGCTTATTGCCGGGCTGATCTACATTGACAACTATGATGAAGTGATGGAGAGCGTGGAAGAAGTCCGTCAGTCTCTTTTGGTCGCTCTGATCGACAGAAAGATTAATAAGTATATCAACGATGTGGACGGAATTGTAAAAAAACTGGAGAATGATAAATATTTCTTTGTTGTGAAAAAAGAAAGCTACCGTAAGTTTGAAGCTGATAGGTTTTCGCTCCTGGAAGAAGTCAAGCAGGTCAACATCGGAAATGCCCGATCCGCTACTTTGAGTATCGGATTAGGACTGAATACAGCAACTTATGCGCTGAGCTACAATTATGCCCGTATGGCGATCGATCTTGCACTGGCACGAGGAGGAGACCAGGCGGTGATCAAGGATTGTAAAGGAATCACATATTTTGGAGGTAAGAAAGAGCAGACAGCCAAAAATACGAGAGTTAAAGCCCGTGTTAAGGCAGAGGCGCTCAGAGAGTTCATTGTGGCAAAGGATCAGGTTATTGTTATGGGACATAAGATTTTAGATCCGGACTCTTTTGGAGCGTGTATGGGAATTTACAGAGCTGCTGTTGCTTTGGAAAAGAAGGCGCATATCGTGATCAACGACGTGAGTACTTCGATTAAGCCTCTGTATGATGAGATCGCGCAGAGCAGTGTGTATGGAAAAGATATTTTCCTGACTTCCGGAGAAGCGCTGGATTATATTTCAGACAGCGCTATGGTCGTGGTGGTAGATACGAACAAACCACAGATGACAGAGTGTCCGGAACTTTTAAAGAGATCTAAGACCATTGCGGTGCTGGATCATCACCGGCAGAGCAGTACGGTGATCGACAATGCAGTCCTGTCCTATATTGAGCCGTATTCATCCTCCACCTGTGAGATGGTGGCAGAAGTATTGCAGTATATTGTGGATGATATCAAGGTGCCGTCCATTGAGGCAGACTGCCTGTATGCAGGGATCATGATCGATACGAGGAATTTTATGAACCGTACCGGTGTCCGTACATTTGAGGCGGCGGCATATTTAAGACGCTGCGGAGCGGACATTACCCGGGTCAGAAAGATGTTCCGGGACGATATGGAGTCTTACCGTGCCAAGGCAGAGGCGATGCGTATGGCAGAGGTCTACAGAGAACAGTATGCCATTGCAGAGTGCCCGAGTGACATTGCAAGTCCGACGGTACTGGCGGCACAGACAGCAAATGAGCTGCTGGATATCAATGGTATCAAGGCATCTTTTGTGCTGACAGTGTATGATGGAAGGATTTTCCTGAGCGCACGTTCTATAGACGAAGTAAACGTGCAGATCATAGCGGAAAAACTGGGCGGAGGCGGTCATATCAATTCAGCCGGCGCACAGTTTGAACATACAAACGTAAAAGAGGCGATCGAGGCGCTAAAGGTAACGATCGACCAGATGATAGAGGAAGGAGATATATAAAATGAAAGTGATTTTATTACAGGATGTAAAAGCTCTTGGAAAAAAAGGAGAGGTTGTCAATGTAAATGACGGATATGCGAGAAACTTTATTCTGCCGAAAAAGCTTGGGGTAGAAGCAAACGGGAAAAATCTCAATGACCTGAAGCTGCAGAAGAACAATGAAGCCAAGGTTGCACAGGAGCACCTGGATGCAGCGAAAAAACTGGCAGAGGAACTCAAAGCAGGAAAAGTCGTACTTACCATGAAAGTCGGTGAAGGCGGAAGAACATTCGGTTCTGTTTCCAGCAAGGAGATTGCAGAGGCAGTCAAAGAGCAGATGCATCTGGATATTGATAAAAAGAAGATTCAGCTGAAAGAGCAGATCAAAACACTGGGAACACATATCGTATCTGTAAAACTGCATCCGGAAGTGACAGCAGAGTTGAATGTTTCCGTGAAAGAAGCATAAGGGGAAATAGAGTTTATGGAAGCAGCGATTAAACGAATATTGCCCCACAGCACAGAAGCGGAGCAGGCGGTTGTGGGCGCCATGCTGATGGATAAAGATGCAATTATGGTCGCAGCTGAGATGCTTACAGGGGAGGATTTCTATCAGAGTGCATACGGAATGCTGTTTGACGCGATGGTAGAATTGTTTCAGGCAGGGAAGCCGGTGGATCTGATCACACTGCAGGAGCATTTGAAAGAGAAAAATGCTCCGCCGGAGGTCAGCGGACTGGAGTTTGCAAGAGAACTTCTGGTCAACGCCCAGACCTCGGCAAATATTAAGTATTACGCAGAGATCGTCCGCGAAAAAGCAACTCTTCGGAAGATGATCAAGATCAATGAAGAGATTGCAAACAACTGTTATCTGGAGAATCAACCGCTGGATGTGATCATGGATGCTGCGGAAAAGCGGATTTTTGAGTTGGCACAGCATGGAAACAGTCAGGAATATACGCCGATCAAGCAGGTTGTGTTAAATGCTTTGGAAGTGATCGAGAAAGCATCCAAGACAAAAGGAACGGTAACCGGAATTCCGACAGGCTTCATTGATCTGGATTACAAACTCTCCGGTTTGCAGCGTTCGGATCTGATCCTGGTGGCGGCGCGTCCGTCTATGGGAAAGACAGCGTTTGTACTGAACATTGCCCAGCATGTGGCGTTCCGCCAGGAGAAGGCCGTTGCCATCTTCAGTCTTGAGATGTCTAAGGAACAGCTTGTAAACCGTCTGTTCTCTTTGGAGGCTCATGTAGATGCACAGATACTGAGAACCGGAAACCTGAAAGATTCGGATTGGGAAAAACTGATCGAAGGTGCCGGTACGATCGGAAAATCAAAACTGATCATTGACGATACTTCGGGTATTTCGATTACAGAGATGCGTTCCAAGTGCCGTAAGTACAAGTTAGAGCACGGTCTGGATCTGATCATCATCGACTACCTGCAGTTGATGAGCGGAAGTGGTGGAAGAAGCAATGAAAGCCGTCAGCAGGAGATTTCCGAAATCTCCCGTTCTCTAAAAGGACTGGCAAGAGAATTGAATGTTCCGGTGATCGCATTGTCTCAGTTGAGCCGTGCGGTAGAACAGAGAACGGACAAACGCCCGATGCTTTCCGACCTTCGTGAGTCCGGAGCCATCGAGCAGGATGCCGATGTCTGTATGTTTATCTATCGTGAGGATTATTATATTCCTGATACAGAAGACAAAAATATTGCGGAAATCATCATTGCAAAACAGAGAAACGGTCCGGTTGGAACCGTCAGACTGGCATGGATGCCGCAGTACACCCGTTTTGGAAATGAACTTCGTCAGGATCAGCAGTGATTGAACATATTTTTTAATCTGCCGAGCGGATGTTCGCGGGCCGCCTCTTTGCGGTTCGCCTGCTGCTGGCGGATCAGCGTGTCCAGTTTGCGGAAATGTTCTTCTTCCTGCCGTTCTTTTGCCTGGAAGAGGAAGTCCATTTCTCGTATGACATCAGTAGTGACAGACTTACTGATGTCTTTTTTTAATTCTTCATTGTTGGACACGACGACCTCTGTCAATACATCTCCGATCAGAGAACGGACCTGTTCCAGTTGAGTGACCGGCACGACTTCTGCTTCGGAGATGGCTGCTGGAGTTGATACAGCCGCCGGAGCAGAAACCGCAGCGGGAGCTGACACAGTCGAGGCAGTCATTTCTTTTTTCAGAGCTGCTTTTTTTAATGCCTCTGTCTTTTGAAGCTTCAGTTTGGTTGATTTTAATTCCGGAATGAGAGGCTTTAAGTCCTTTAAAAGCATTCCGGCATCTTTTAGTTTTTTAATACAGCAAAAGAGTTGTATATCATCTTCGGTATAATATCGATGTCCCATTTCTGTGCGTCCGATGACAAGCTCAAGCTCTTCCTCCCAGTAACGCAGAACGTGAGATTCTACATGAACCTGTTTTGCCGCTTCAGAAATCATAAATCTGACCTCGCCCATTAAAATATACCTCCTATGATCTGTTTTCGGTATTATTATAGCATGAGGGGGTGTAAAACGCCTTAGAAACCGTTCGTCAAATTGTGCCAGAAAGTGACTTGAGATTACTGGGAACAGCAGCGATTTTAAGAATATGAAAAAGAGCATCCTGAATCTGAGATTCAAAATGCTCTTTTCATGCTTGTGATCACTCGCAAATATTAAAAATTACTCTGCTGAAATAGCACCTGTAGGACAGGCAGCTTCACATGCTCCGCAGTCAACGCAAGCATCAGCATCGATTTCGTATTTGCCATCGCCTTCGGAGATAGCTCCTACTGGACATTCGCCTTCGCAAGAACCACAGCTTACACATTCATCACTAATTACGTGTGCCATAATATGTATCCTCCTTCTTTGGAATTACGATAAAGGATTGCCGTTACCGTTACCAACATTCTAATACAAATGAGGAAAATATACAAGCATTATCATTGTGAATTTATGGTTAAAATCAAATGCAATTTAAAGAGTAAAAATATAAAATTTTTCGAAAATTAAGAAAATATTTCTTTTTTTTTCACAGAAATCGTGTATAGTATACCTTATCGGACGAAGTCCGCCCGCTGAAAGCATGTATTACGGGATGCCTAAGGGGGATAAGCTATTGTGAAAAGACAGTTTATACTGGAGGTTTTGATATGACAAGAAAATTAAGAGCAGTGATACCGGCGATCTTGTGTGTTGCCCTGGCAGCCAGTGCCTGCAGCAAAAAGGAGGAGACTCCGACTTTTACAGGAGATAAGACAGAGGAGCCTTCGTATCAGGCTAATCTGGATTTTGTGACACCGGCAGCTTACAGCAATATACAGGGGCTTAATCTGGAGCCAGGCACCTATATATCTATCATCGGAAAGGATGAGAATTCATCTTATTGGAAAGAAGTAAAAAAAGGTGTGGAACAGGCGGTAAAGGATCTGAATAAGACTCTTGGATACAGTGGGGAAGATAAGATTAAGGCAACCTTTAATGCACCGGACGGAGAGGATATTGATGAACAGGTCAATATTCTGGATGAAGAACTGGCGCGGTATCCGGATGCGTTAGGAATCGCAAGTATTGATGAGGATGCATGCAAGGTACAGTTTGATGCGGCAGCAGAGAATGGGATTCCGGTCATTGCTCTGGACTCCGGAAATACGTATCAGGGAATCCAGTGTACTGTAAAGACGAACAATACAGAGGCTGCAAAAACAGTCGCATATCAGCTGTGCAATGGAATTGAGGATGCGGGAGAGGTTCTGCTTCTGGCGTCTGACAGTAATTCGGAAGCGGCAAAAGAGCGTTTGGCAGGATTTCAGGAAGAAATCAAGAGCGGACATCCGAATGTGCAGATTGTAGATACGATTTACTGTGACCAGATGGATGATCTGAAAAAAGAGATTGCAGAGCAAAAGAATGCTGCAAAGAAGGCAGAGGAACCAGAGATCACAGCAGATGATCTCAGCGAAGAAGATGTGATCCTGTATTATATGGAACAGCATCCAAATCTCAAAGGAATGTTCGGAACGAATGTTACGGCAGTGCAGCTTGGATTGTCAGCCTTGAAAGAGGCAGAAAAGACAGATGACATTGTTCTTACAGGATTTGATGCCGGAGAAGCTCAGATCGAAGCATTGAAAAATGGGGAGATTGAAGGGCTTGCAGTGCAGAATCCATTTGGAATCGGTTATGCTTCTGTAGTGGCAGCAGCAAGAAGTATCCTTCAGACAGGAAACGAAGCTCTTGTGGATACAGGATATGTGTGGGTGACAAACGAGAATATGGAAGATGCGTCCATTAAAAATATGCTCTATAAATAGAAGATGTGAAATAGGGGACAGTTATGAAAGTAGATTATCATATTCATTCCTTATATTCAGATGGAATTTATACGGTAGAAGAGATTCTTCCTATGTTGTTGGAGAAGAAGACCGCAAGGTTTTATAAAGCCGGGGGATGTGCTGTGTGGGCACATCCCCTCTTTGTTTATTGCAATTTTGAAAAACGGAAATTGGAAAAAGAAGAGATGTACATTGACAAAAGATGTATTCAGCGGTATGATACACATATCAAAAATATTTGATGTAAGGTGAAGGGTATGGACGATTATTCAAAGGATGTAAAGATTTTTAAAGCACTTTGTGATGAAAAACGACTGGCGATTTTAAACCATTTGAAAAGCGGTGAAAAGTGCGCCTGTGTTTTAATTGAGTATATGAATATCGGACAGTCCGCTTTATCGTATCACATGAAAATACTTTGTGAGTCAGAGCTGGTAGTCAGCAGGCAAGAAGGAAAATGGACACATTACAGTCTCAGTAAAAGTGGAAGTGAGTATGCTTCCAGACGTCTGTTGGAACTGACAACACCAGAAAGTGAAAAGCAGTCAAAATGCTGTTGATAGAGGTCATCTTCGGATGGCTTTTATAAAACCTCAATACATCAAAAAAAGTTGATATATTAAAGAAGAGGAGTGATCTTTTGGAATTTTTAAATACAAGCTGGATATTTTTTCAGGATCAGATACTGGGGATGAAGTGGCTGAATCTGTTGATCGGCGATGTATTATCTGTGGCAGGTGTGGATATCGGCGGTCGCCTGGGTGGAAGTATTCAATTTTTTCTGTATGACGTGGTCAAAATTACAATTTTGTTATGCTTGTTGATTTTTATTATTTCATATATCCAAAGTTATTTTCCGCCGGAAAGAAGTAAGAAGATTTTAGGTAGATTTGACGGGATTTGGACGAATATTATAGCCGCATTACTCGGAACGGTCACGCCGTTTTGCTCCTGTTCATCAATACCATTGTTTATTGGTTTTACAAGTGCAGGGCTTCCATTAGGAGTAACATTTTCATTTTTGATTTCTTCTCCTATGGTTGATTTGGGTAGTCTTGTGCTGCTGATGAGTATTTTTGGAGCTAAGGTTGCAGTTGCTTATGTGATTGTTGGAGTAGTCATTGCGGTCATTGGCGGAACTTTAATTGAAAAACTCCATATGGAAAAATATGTGGAAGATTTTATTATAAATGCAAGCAGTGTGGATATTACTGCTCCTGTCTTAACGACAACAGACAGAGTACAGTTTTCGAAAGAACAAGTTGCAGAAACATTTAAAAAAGTATTTCCTTATATTTTAGTTGGTGTTGGTATTGGAGCTTTAATTCACAATTGGATTCCTCAGGTTTGGATTGAAAAAGTGTTAGGAAGTGATAATCCGTTTGGGGTGATTTTGGCGACACTTGTTGGTATACCTATGTATGCAGATATTTTTGGAACAATTCCTGTTGCAGAAGCGTTACTTTCAAAGGGAGCATTGCTGGGAACGGTATTGTCGTTTATGATGGCAGTCACAACACTGAGTTTACCGTCATTGATCATGTTGAAAAAAGCTGTAAAACCAAAACTGTTAGTTCTGTTTATTGGAATCTGTACTGTTGGAATTATTATCGTTGGATATGGATTTAATATCTTCAGCGAAGTACTTATTTAAAGGAGAAAGTGAAGTTTGAAACAAAGAGGTAGTGGTTAGAGAAAAATAAAATTGCATAACAAACAA
>ERZ1108166.1007-NODE-1007-length-11746-cov-4.906082_pt1 | contig 11746 bp, 13 predicted proteins | sample MGYA00403702_ERZ1108166 | MGnify/ENA primary metagenome ERZ1108166 (study PRJEB35170, sample SAMEA104062401) | human gut metagenome | biome: human gut; feature: human-associated habitat; material: faeces | place: Denmark | collected 2012-05-01 ...
ATCCATAATTTCATCTTTTATAGCACCTGTAAACGCCAAATTCAACGCTGTTGTATCATCTTCGAACTTAGGCCATAATACTCCTGGAGTATCTAAAAGCTCAATTCCAATTGCTGTCTTTATCCACTGTTTACTCTTAGTAACACCAGGTCTATCTCCAGTTTTAGCTATATTGTTTTTAGCCATTTTATTTATAAATGTAGACTTACCACAGTTAGGAACACCTACAACCATTACTCTTGTTATTATTTTTACTAAACCTTTTGCCTTTAATCTATCATGCTTTTCTTTTAATAACTCCAGAATTGCAGGCTTAATTGCATTAAGGCCACTTCCAGTTAAACAATTAACTTCAAGTACCTTAACATTTTCAGAAGATAAGTGCTTAATCCATTGCTTTGTAACACTCTTTTCTGTTAAATCACTCTTGTTTAATAAAATTATTCTTGGCTTATCTCCCACCAATTTATCTATATCTGGATTTGCTGAACTTCTAGGAATTCTAGCATCCCTTATTTCTATAACAGCATCCACTAACTTTAAATTTTCTTTTATTTCTCTTTGAGTCTTTTTCATATGACCTGGAAACCAGTTTATTGCCATATAATTTCCCTCCTTCACGCTAGTTTAATTCTAAATATTAAAAAAGGAGACTTCATAAAAGTCCCCATTTTTATAAAGAAATTATCTAACTAATTCTTTAACCTTAGCAGCCTTACCTACTCTGTCTCTTAAGTAGTATAACTTAGCTCTTCTTACTTTACCTCTTCTAGTAACTTCAATCTTTTCGATGATTGGAGCGTTCATAGGGAAAGTTCTTTCAACACCAGTTCCGTAAGCAACTCTTCTTACAGTGAAAGTTTCTCTGATTCCACCGTTTTGCTTTTTAATAACTGTTCCTTCGAAAGCTTGAACTCTTTCTCTGTTACCTTCTTTAATCTTTACGTGAACTCTTACGTTGTCACCAACGTTGAATTGTGGTAAATCAGTTCTGATTTGTTCTTGCTCTATAGCTCTTAATATTTCGTTCATTGTGCATTCCCTCCTTAAAGATAATTTGACGTTCTTACCGAAGCCTAGTTCAGCAGAGGAGCGCCCGTACTAGCACAAACTATATTCTAGCATACAACTTTATCTAACGCAACATAAATATTATAATCTATCATCCTTTAAAATTTTCATATCCTCTTTAGTAAGTTGAATGTTTTTATAGAGATCTTTTCTTCTTTCTTTTGTTATAAGTAAAGATTGTTTTCTTCTCCACTTCCTTATATTTTCGTGATGACCAGAAAGCAATACTTCAGGTACTCTTTCACCTTCATATACTTCTGGTCTAGTATATTGTGGATATTCTAATAAGCCATCAGAATAAGATTCATCCATAAAACTTTCTTCTTTACCTAAAACACCTGGTATAAGTCTTAAAACAGAATCAATAACAGGAATAGCTGCCATTTCTCCTCCAGTAAGAACAAAATCACCTAAAGATACTTCCATATCAATATACTTATATGCTCTTTCATCTATACCTTCATAATGACCACATAAGAAAATTAAATTTTCTTCTTTTGAAAGTTCTTGTGCCATTTCTTGGTTAAAGGTTTTACCTCTAGGTCCTAGAAAAATTACCTTTCCTGAATTCTTTTCTTTTGCAGCTTTTATAGAATCAATTATTGGTTGAGGTGTCATAACCATTCCTGCACCTCCACCATATGGATAATCATCAACTTTCTTATGTTTATTTAAAGAATAATCTCTTATATTATAATACTCTAAATTTACAAGACCTTTTTCCTTAGCTCTTCCTATAATAGAATGATCAAATATGGAAAACATCTCCGGAAAGAGAGTTAAAATACTAATCCTCATCTTGCCATTCTCCTACTGGTCTTATAAGAACTTTCTTTTCATCTATATTAACATCTAGTACTATATCTCTTAACACTGGAATTAATAATTGTTTAGGTTTTTCAATCCAATAAACATCATTATTAGGAGTTTGCAATACATCGTATATTTTACCTAAGTCTTTCCCATCTGTATCATATACTGTGCATCCCACTAAATCTACAACATAATAAGTATCCTCAGGTAGTTCAGGCTCTTGTTCCCTTAAAACTTGTAGATACTTTTGCTTATACATTTCTGCATCATTCATAGAGTCTATTCCCTCTAATTTAAGAATAACTCTATCCTTTTGGAACTTTACTCCTTGGATTTCAACCCACTTATCATCAATTAAAACTTTTCCATATCTTTTAAAATTGTTAACATCATCAGTAAAAGACATTACCTTTACTTCTCCCTTTATTCCATGAGTATTAACAATTTGACCTACTTTGAAATATTCACTCACACTTGTTCCCTCCTGTGTAAATGTATAAAAAGAGTTAGGTACACCCTAACTCTTTCATTTAGATTATTTCTACTACTACTCTTTTTTCTTCTTTAATTGCTGCAGCCTTTACTACGGTTCTAATAGCTTTCGCTATTCTTCCTTGTTTCCCAATAACTTTACCCATATCATCTTGAGCAACTTTAAGTTCTAAAATAATTGATTGCTCACCAACTACTTCATTTACTTCAACTTGCTCTGGATGATCAACTAAAGCTTTGGCTAATATTTCAACTAATTCTTTCATATAGTGCCTGTAATTATACTATAACTACAGTGTTCACCTCCAAAAATTACTTGTTAAGGCCTGCTTGGTCGAATAATCTCTTAACTACATCTGTAGGTTGAGCACCATCGTTTAACCATTTAGTAGCTTTTTCTTCATTAATCTTAACTTCAGCTGGTTCAGTTATTGGATTGTAGTATCCAATTTCTTCGATGAATCTACCATCTCTTGGGCTTCTTGAATCAGCAACTACTATTCTGTAGAAAGGAGCCTTCTTAGCACCCATTCTTCTTAGTCTTATCTTTACTGCCATTGTAATTTCACCTCCTTTTAAAATGTACTTATATTTCTAACTCATGAAAGGCATTTTTCCAAATAAACCTTTTCTAGATTTCTTTGTTAATGATTTAACCTGTTTCATCTGTTTCTTCATTGCTTCATAGCCTTTAATAAGTTTATTAACTTCTTGAATTGTTGTACCTGCACCTAATGCAACCCTCTTTTTTCTAGAGGAGGATCCAATTAAAAGCGAAGGATTTCTTCTTTCCTTTAAAGTCATTGATTGAATAATAGCTTTAGTTTTATCTAATTGCTTTTCACTCTTTTCAAAATCAATTTTCCCAACATTTTGAGATTCCATTCCAGGAATCATCTCCATAATCTTGTTTAAAGGACCAAGCTTTTTCATCTGTTCCATTGCAGTTAAGAAATCTTCAAAATTTAGTTCATTGGTCATCATCTTCTTAGCTAAGTCACCAGCTTCTTTTTCATCAATAGCCTCTTGTGCCTTTTCTATTAAAGATAATACATCTCCCATTCCTAAAATTCTTGATGCCATTCTCTCTGGATGGAAAACTTCAAAATCGCTCATTTTTTCCCCAACACCAATATACTTAATTGGTTTTTCAGTAATGCTTCTTATTGATAAAGCTGCACCACCTCTTGTGTCACCATCTAACTTTGTCAAGATAACTCCTGAAACATCAAGTTCTTTATTAAAACTTTCCGCAACATTAACAGCATCTTGACCAGTCATAGAGTCAACAACCAATAGTATTTCGTTAGGTTCAACTGCAGATTTCACATCTTTAAGTTCTTGCATAAGTTCTTCATCAATATGTAATCTACCAGCTGTATCTATAATAATTACATTATTACCATCATTTCTTCCTTGTTTAATTGCTGCTTTAGCAATATCAACAGGTGATACTTTATCTCCCATAGTAAATACAGGAATATCTATTTGTTTACCAACTACTTGTAATTGCTTAATTGCTGCAGGTCTATATATATCACATGCAACTAATAAAGGCTTTTTATTGTCCTTTCTTAATTGAAGTGCTAATTTTCCACACATAGTTGTTTTACCAGCACCTTGTAAACCTACTAGCATAATTACAGTTGGTCCATAACTTGAATAATTTAATTTACTCTCACTACCGCCCATAAGATTAGTAAGTTCTTCGTTAACTATTTTTATAACTTGTTGCCCTGGTGTTAAGCTTTCTAGAACGTCGCCTCCAACACACTTAGAACTAACATTAGATACAAAAGTTTTTACAACCTTATAGTTAACATCTGCTTCTAATAAAGCAAGCTTTACCTCTCTCATAGCCTCTTTTATATCTTTTTCATTAAGCTTCCCTTTTCCCCTTAATTTCTTAAAGGTACTTTGAAGTTTTTCTGATAATCCTTCAAAAGCCATATTAAACCTCCTAAATATATTACAACTCTTCTAACTTAAATCTTAATTCTTCAAGTTCTTCATTAGATAAAGAATACTTTTCCTTAAAGTCTTTTAAAAGAACTGTAATCTTTTTTTCACGTTTTATACTCTTTTGAAGTAAGTGAAGCTTACTCTCATATGATAGAAGTAGCTTGTAACATCTTTTAATTAAATCATGGATAGCTTGACGGCTTGTGTTATTTAATTCAGCAATTTCAGCCAAGGATAAATCCTCATTATAATAAAGCTCCATAATGTTACCTTGTTTTTCTGTTAATAATGGACCATAAAAATCCATTAATAAAGAAATTTCAACTCTATCTTCCATATAATCACCTTACCCACAAAAGAGATAATAACAGAATAATTTATGGGTGTCAAGTATTTTTACTTAACACCTGTAGAAATATTAAAATAAAGCTTCTGCAAAAGCTTCTGCATCAAATTCTTGTAAATCTTCTATACCTTCTCCAACTCCAATATACCTAACTGGAATATTTAAAGTTTGTTTAATTGATATTACAACTCCACCCTTTGCAGTACCGTCTAACTTTGTAAGTATTATTCCGTCGATAGGACATGCTTCCATAAATTGTTTTGCTTGTATAACAGCATTTTGTCCTGTTGTTCCATCCAATACTAATAAGGTTTCTTTTTTAGCTTCACTATATTCTCTATCAATTATTCTATTTATTTTGGATAATTCATTCATAAGATTCTTTTTATTGTGCAGTCTACCTGCAGTATCACAAATAAGTATATCTGCACTTCTTGATTTTGCAGCAGTTACAGCGTCAAATACTACAGCTGCAGGGTCTGACCCTTCACTTTGCTTAATTATATCAACACCAGCTCTTTGACTCCACACCTCTAGTTGGTCAATGGCAGCAGCTCTAAATGTATCTGCTGCTGCTAAAAGAACTTTTTTGCCCTCTGCTTTATTCTTAGCTGCAAGTTTTCCAATAGAAGTTGTTTTACCAACTCCATTAACACCAATAACTAAAAGAACCTTTTTGCCTTCTTGATCTTCCTCTTCTTCAGCTCCTTCCATCATCATCTCTTTAATAACAGATTTTAATGTTGGAATTACTAACTCTGTATCATTTATTTTTTCTTTTCTAATCTTCTCTCTTAGCTTTTCTATGATTTCCATAGTTGTATCCATACCAATATCAGAAGTTATTAAAATCTCTTCTAACTCTTCATATAAATCCTCATCAATTGTTACTGCTAACTTTAAAGCTTCGTTAATCTTATCAGTTAATCCATTTCTTGTTTTTGATAATCCATCCTTAAGTTTGTCAAATAATTTTCCAAACATACTTCTTCCTCCTAGTTCTATTTTGTTAAGTCTACTGATACAACCTTTGATATACCCTTTTCTTCCATTGTAACTCCATACATTACATCACTAGCTTCCATTGTACCTTTTCTGTGAGTAATAACTATAAACTGAGTTCCTTTGGAGAATTCTTTCAAGAATTCAGCATATCTATATACATTAGCATCATCAAGTGCTGCTTCAATTTCATCTAATATACAGAATGGAGTTGGCTTCATCTTTAATATTGCAAACAATAATGCAATGGCAGATAAAACTTTTTCTCCCCCTGACATAAGATTAATATTTTGAAGTTTCTTTCCTGGTGGCTCTACATTTATGTCTATATTGGCAGTTAATTCATCACCTTCTGCAAGAATAAGTTCTGCACTACCACCCTTAAATAATTCTTTAAAAGTTTCATTGAAGTTTTTATTTAACACCTTAAAGTTCTCTTTAAATAATTCCTTCATTTTAGTAGTCATTTCATATATTACAGATAAAAGTTCTTCTTTTGATTTTTGTAAATCTTCTTCTTGAGAAGACATAAACTCATACTTTTCTTTAACTTCATCATACTCTTCAATAGCAGCTAAATTAACAGTTCCAAGGGCTGTAATTTTTCTCTTATAACTATTAATACTTTCTTTTATATCATGGACACTCTCAATATCTACCGCTATTTCCTCTGCTTCAGCTAATGTAAGGTCCAACTCCTCATTTAACTTTGTATAATGATTATCTTTTTCCATTTCATATTTAGCTCTCTGCACTTCTTGCTTGTTTAATTCGCCTTCTTCTTTATTTATTATATCTAAGGTTTCGTTTATTAAACTATCTTTAATCTTAAAGTCTTCTTTTAATTTAGCTTTTTCTACTTCCTCTTCTTTAAAACTTTCCTCAAGTTCAACAAGTCTATTCTTCTCTATCTCAATTCTATCTAATCTTTCATGTATATTATTATTTAAGATTTGAATATTCTCTCTATTGTCTTTATTTTCATCTTCCATCAACTTAGCTTTTGAAATATTCTCATCTATTTCTTTTTCTTTCCTTGATATTTCACTTAACTTACCAGTTAATGCTTCATCTAAAGATGCCTTATTAACCTTAAGTTCCGTAATATATTCTCTTTCTTTATTAAGCTTCTCCCTAGCAACCTTTACTTCATCTTCTAGAGATATAGCTCTTTCTTTATTCCAACTATTTTGCTCTTCTATTTTTTCTAGCTCATTAGTTTTTTCCTTTAATTTATCATTTAATCTTTGTATATCTTCGTCATTTCTTTTAGACTCAAGCTTAGAAACCTCTAAACTATTTTTTAGCTTTTCAGATTCATTTTTTAAAGAAATTATTTCAGATTCATTCTTTGCAACTTCAACATTCTTAGCATGAATTTCATCTCTATCATTTAATATACTTTCATCTAAATCTGATACTTTCTTTTTAAAACTATTGTACTCATTTAAGGATTCTTGTAATTTTTGCTTTTTACTTTCTAATAACTCACCTATCTCTTCAATTTCTCTTTTTCTTCCAAGAATATTAGTGTGCTTACCCTGTATACTTCCCCCAGTTAAAGCTCCTCCTGGAGATATTAATTCTCCTGATAAAGTTACTATTCTATAGCTATTATTACTATTTCTTGATAGTTTTAAGGCTGAATCCATATCACTACATACAATAGTTCTTCCTAAAGCATTATTAATAGCTTTGGTATACTTTTCATCATATTTTATTATCTCTGATGCTATTCCTATAAATCCTTCCATTGAAGTAATTCTTGAATCCAATGACAGCTTGTTTCCTCTTATATTATCTAGAGGTAAGAATGTTGCTCTTCCTATATTATTCTTTTTCAAATAATTAATAAGATCTTTTGCTATCCTTTCATTCTCAGTAATTACATTGGATATACCAGCACCTAAAGCTATTTCTATAGCTGTTTCATAATCTTTTTCAACAGTAAAAACTTCTCCAAGAACTTTAGTCCCATCTGCTTTTGGTGTTAAGCCCTTCTCTATTCTTTCCATAAGAATTTTTACTGACCTATTATATCCTTCATAGTGCTTTTCTAAATTGGATAACATATTTTTATTTGCTTCAAGTTCGTTAATATTTTTATTAAGAAGTTTTATCTCATTATCCCTTTTGGTTATTTTAGAATTTAATATTCCTATTTCTTTCCTCTTCTCATATATAGAAGCTTCTAATTTTCCTATTTCATCTTTTATTGTCTCTACCTTATTTTTTAAACTTTCTAAAGTAGCAATATTTATCTTTATATTTCCTTCTAAAGACTGAATAGAAGATTTTAATGTTTGCTCCTTTTCAATCCTTAACTTAATTTCATTATTTATTAATGTAACAGAGTTTTTAATTTCAGAATTACCTCTTAATAACTCAAATTCATCCTCTTTTAACTTTTTAAGTTCTTCATCCATATTATTAATATTTTTTATGGACTCGCTATTCTTATTTTCCAATAAAGAGATTTCATCTTCCTTCTCTCTTTGTTCTTCCCTTTTTATTAAAAGTTCCTGTTCAACTCTGTCTTTTTCCTCTTTTATAATAGAAATTTTATTTTTATACTCATCTAAACTTAAAGTATTCTTCTCCATTATAGTTTCAAGGTTTTTAATACGCTCTCTAAATACATCTATATCATTTGAGATTTTAGATATACTTTCTTTTTTCTCATAATACTCAGCTTTTTCTTGTATTGTCTTATTTTCTATTTCTTCTATTTTACTCTCTATTTCTTTTAACTTTTCTTTTTCAGTTAGTAAAAGATTTTTCTTTTCATCTAATTTATTTCTCTTTTGTATTACAGCTTCACTGTACTCTTTTAATGTTTTTTCAATATTATTTATATAATGAACTAACAAAGACACTTCACTTACCCTTAAAGTATCATATAGTCCTCTATATTCAATAGCTTTTTCTCTCTCTATTCTTAATGGTTCAATTCTCTCTTCATATGTAGATATAATATCTCTGATTCTCACAAGGTTTTCATCTGTATTAGAAAGTTTCTTTTCAGCTTCTTCTTTTCTAGATTTATACTTTACAATACCAGCTGCTTCCTCTAATAAAGATCTTCTTTCTTCAGGTTTTCCACTAAGAATAGCTTCAATCTTACCTTGTCCTATTAACGAATATCCCTCTTTACCTATACCAGTATCCATAAATAGCTGAGTAATATCCTTTAATCTACACTTAGTTCCATTTAAAAGATATTCAGTCTCACCTGATCTAAATATTCTTCTTGAAACAGTAATTTCATTGTAATCAGAACTTAATGAACCATCTGTATTATCAAGAGTTAAAGATACTTGGGCTAATCCTACAGGTTTTCTATATTGAGTTCCTGCAAAGATTACATCCTCCATCTTGCCTCCTCTTAATGTCTTAACACTTTGTTCACCCAGAACCCATCTAACTGAGTCAGAAATATTACTCTTCCCACTTCCATTTGGTCCAACTACAGCAGTTACACCTTTTTTAAACCTTAATTCTGTTTTGTCTGCAAAGGATTTAAATCCTCTTATTTCTAGCGACTTTAAAAACAATACGCCCACTCCTTACTAGTGAAATATAGCTGGAATTAATCCCATTATAAAAATAATCACCATAAATGTTGCTAATATATATTTCAATTTATCTCTTGTCTTCTTTTTCATAAAAACACTTCCTATCTTCTTTATAAGTTTATCTTAACCTTGTACAAAATTCAATATTTCTTAACTCTTAAGAACAAAATAACCTGAATTATAACGCTTCTTATAATTCAGGCTACATCTCCATTTATTTAAAAATAATCTGTCCTCTTTCTAAGGCGTCATCTCTTTGAACATCTATTACGAATCCATCAGATAATAACTCTTTAAAATACTTTTTCTTATTTGCATATAACTTACTTAAATCCCTACTATTTAAACAGATTATTCCCTTTTTACTTTCCTTAAAGGCTTCACGTATTCTATCACTAATAAGACTACCTTCAACTAGCTCTCTAAAGGCTGGGTGGAATGGACCGTCTACAATATCTTTTCCTTCAGTAATAGTATCTGTAGGCTGAAGTCCTATTCTTATAACTTGAACACCAGCTTCCAAATACATTTTATATAACTTTTTACATATAGAAACCGCTTCATCTAGTGTATAAGGAATATACTCCCCCCTATTATACATAACTGCCATTGGAGTATCCTTAATAACAAGAGAAGGATATATTCTACAAATGTCAGGCTTCATACTAATAGACCTTTCAACTGTTTCTATATCTTTTTCAAAACTATCCCTAGGTAATCCAGGCATAATTTGATGCCCTAGTGTAAAGCCATACTTTTTTATAAGTTTTGATGCATCTTCAACCTGTTTAATTGTATGCCCTCGTCCTGCACCTATTAAAACATCCCCAACTAATGATTGCACTCCTAATTCAATTATATCTACGCTATACTCTTGTAAATAACTTAGTATATAATCATTAATATAGTCTGGCCTAGTTGACATTCTTATCTTATCTACAAGACCTTTATCTTTATATTCTTTTGCAACAGAAAGTAACTCTCTTTGTTTTTCTTCTCTTATTCCTGTGAATGTTCCTCCAAAGAATGAAATTTCTATAGTTGCATCTTTATTATCAATTGTTTGTAAATACTCTTCAACAGTATCGTATACCGTTTGGGCTGTAACACTTTCTTTTGATCCTGTTATTCTATCTTGGTTACAGAATACGCACTTATGTGGACAACCTTCTTGTGGCACAAACAACGGTATAATATAATAATTTTTACTCATCAATGACCTCCAGTTTAACTAGTGCTTCTTTTGCTGCATTTTGTTCTGCTTCTTTCTTGCTATATCCTTCCCCACTACCCAATAATTTACCTTCTACATATAAGTTAACAAAAAACTTTCTTCTATGTGGTGGACCCTCATGTTTATAAAGTTCATAATTTATATCAATATCTCCATCCTTCTGTAAGTATTCTTGTAACTTAGTTTTAAAATCTAAAATTATCTTATTATCTATAGCTTTTTTAATAATATCATTAAAATTAGTTAATATAAATTCCTTAGCAACTTCTAATCCCTTATCAAGGTAAATAGCTGCAATAATAGCTTCTACTGCATCGGCTTGTATAGATATTCTATCTCTACCACCAGTTAACTCTTCACCCTTGCTCATCATTATAAAATCAGATATTCCTAGCTTTCTTGCTACATTATATAAGGAGTTTTCACAAACAATTAAACTACGTAACCTTGTTAGCTCTCCTTCTAATTTGTTTTTATAATTTGAAAACAAATACTCTGTAATTGTTAACTGTAAAACAGAATCACCTAAAAACTCTAGTCTTTCATTATATTGAGATTCCTTAAACTGTTTTGCATATGAGCTATGAGTAAAAGCTGTTTGTATTATTCTTTTATTATTAAAATTTATCTTCAAGTTTTTTTCTACATTACTTAAATTAAAGTTATTCATATATACCCCTCTTCTAAGTTTATTCTTCAATCTTTAGCTTACTAATAAATTCAAGAATAAACTAAAATACAAAATCCCGCGAAAGATGCGGGATTACATTATTCTTCGTGATGAGTTTTTACATAATTCACAACATCTCCAACTGTTTTAAAGTTTTCAACGTCTTCATCTGGAATTTCCATTTCTAGTTCATCTTCTAAAGCCATAATAAGTTCAACAATATCTAATGAATCCGCATTTAAATCGTCTATAAATGATGAATCTAAAGTTATTTCTTCAGCATCAATGCTTAATTTATCAGCAATAATTTCTTGTATTTTTTCAAACATTATATTCACCTCCTAAGTCCTTTCATTTAGATGATAGTATATATATTTTTATTCGTCAATATAACTTATAAATAAAATCTAATATTATTTTTCTTTGTGAAATTCTTTTTTCATTGTATCAAGAATTCCTCTTTCATTAAATAATATCGTTTGTCTTATAGCATTTTTAAATGCCTTCCCATCAGAACTTCCGTGTGCTTTTATACATATGTTATTAACGCCTAAAAATGGTGCACCACCAACTTCTTTATA
>ERZ1108166.1011-NODE-1011-length-11679-cov-3.977116_pt1 | contig 11679 bp, 13 predicted proteins | sample MGYA00403702_ERZ1108166 | MGnify/ENA primary metagenome ERZ1108166 (study PRJEB35170, sample SAMEA104062401) | human gut metagenome | biome: human gut; feature: human-associated habitat; material: faeces | place: Denmark | collected 2012-05-01 ...
GCGCATGGTTGACCGGGAAGCCAAGCGAGCCGAGGGCAAGGGCGTGGGCTATGACCGCTGGGCGGCAAAGCACAACCTAAAGCAAATGGCAGCTACCGTTACCGCCTATCAGCAGTACGGCTTTTCTTCCCCGGAGGAACTGGACGAAGCCTGTTCTGCCGCCTATGCCGCCATGCAGGAAAGCCTTGCGTGGTTGAAGCAGGTGGAAAAGACGCTGAACGGGAAAAAGGAGCTGCAACGGCAGGTGCTTGCCTATTCCAAGACCCGCCCTGTCCGGGACGGGCTGAAACAGCAGAAAAACGCCAAAGCAAAAGCAGCCTACCGACAGAAGCACGAAAGTGACTTTATCATAGCAGACGCAGCCGCCCGCTATTTCAGGGAGAACGGCATTTCCAAGCTGCCGAGCTATAAATCCCTGCAAGCAGAGATTGAAAGCCTTATCAAAGAGAAAAACAGCGGCTACAACGATTACCGGGCAAAACGGGAGGAATACCGCCGCTTGCAGACTGTCAAGGGCAATATCGACCAGATTTTACGCCGGAGCGAGCCGCAGCGCAGAAAGGAGCAGAGCCATGAACGGTAATATCCCCCGCATGGACTACCGCCAGTACCGGGCAGCCCGCCGCCTTGTGCATGAGTGCTGCAACTATGACAGCGGGAACTGCCTGCTATTGGAGGACAGCGAGCCTTGCGTGTGTGTGCAGAGTATCAGCTATTCGCTGCTCTGCCGCTGGTTTACCGCCGCTGTCCTGCCCCTTGATGAAGCACTGGAAGCCGCCCTCTTGCGCCGGGGAAGCCGGAAACGCTGCGCTGTCTGCGGGGCGTTCTTCTTCCCAAAATCCAACCGGGGGAAATACTGCCCGGACTGCGCCGGACGCATGAAGCGGATAAACGCCGCCAAACGGAAGCGGAAACAAAGGGAGAAATGTCACGCTTTAGGGCATTTCAAACCCGCATAAATCAAGGCTTTTTTGGAGGGTGTCAAAGGGTGCGTGATACATTTATCCTTTTCCCTTAAAAACGCCCCCTAAAAGCGTAACAGAACCCACAGACAGACACCACAAGGAGGTGAACCCTATCGCTGATTATATGACCGCAGGAACGGAGCTGCCCGCTTACCTGCCTTACCCCCGTTTCCTGCTGGAAACAGACCTATCCCACACCGCAAGAGAGTTATATGCGCTGCTGTTAGACCGTTCCACCCTTTCGCAGAAGAACGGCTGGCAGGACAGCGAGGGACGGACATACATTGTCTACCCCATAGCAGAGATAGCGGAAATGCTGGATAAAGGCTGCACCACCATAAAGGGCGCACTGAACGAACTGGACGCTGCCGGGCTGCTGGAACGCAGACGGACGGGCTTTTCTGCCGCCAACCGTCTGTATGTGAAAGTGCCGCCTATCCCAGTGGTACAGTTTTCCGACCAACTGACGGACGGAAAACCGCCCCTCATAAGGGCAGGAAACCGACCTACTGACAGCCGGAAAACTGACCTTATGACGGTCGGAAAACCGTCCCCTAACCAAACTAATATAAACAACCTAATAGAGAGCCAAACAAAAGGAGCGAGTGAGGGGCAGCCCCCCGCCGCTTATGGCAGATATAAAAATGTATTTCTTTCTGACACAGAACTTTTGGAGCTGGAACAGGACTTCCCCGGCAAGTGGGAGTATTACCTTGACCGCCTTTCCTGCCACATCGCTTCCACCGGGAAGCAGTACCAGAGCCATGCAGCCACCATTTACAAGTGGGCGCAGGAGGACGCTGCCAAAGAGAAGCCAAAGAAAGGCATACCGGACTATTCATTCAAGGAGGGAGAAAGCCTATGACCGATACAATCCACAACACCATACTGCCTATGACCGACACCACAGCCGAGCCGGAGGATTACACCGGGGAGGACGGGCTTTTATACTGCGGCAAATGCCGGAAACCCAAAGAAGCCTATTTCCCGGAGGGCAAGACCTTTTTCGGGCGTGACCGCCACCCGTCAGAGTGCGACTGCCAGCGGGCAGCCCGTAAGGAACGGGAAGCCGCCGAGAAGCAGCGCAGCCACCTTGAAACGGTGGAACGGCTGAAACGGCAGGGATTTACAGACAAGACCATGCAGGACTGGACATTTGCCAACGATAACGGAAGCTGCCCGCAGATGAAGAACGCCGCCGGATATGTGGCACGCTGGGAACAGATAAAGGACGGGAACTACGGGCTACTTTTGTGGGGAAATGTAGGCACGGGAAAAAGCTATTTTTCCGGGTGTATCGCAAACGCCCTCATGGAACAGGAAGTCCCGGTGTGCATGACAAACTTTGCAACGATATTCAACGACCTTGCCGCCAGCTTTTCGGGCAGGAATGAATATATTTCCCGCCTTTGCAGCTTCCCCCTGCTCATCATTGACGATTTTGGAATGGAACGTGGCACAGAATACGGTCTGGAACAGGTCTACAATGTGATTGACAGCCGATACCGGAGCAGGAAGCCGCTGATTGTGACAACCAACCTCACGCTGGAGGAATTGCAGCACCCGGAGGACACCGCCCACGCCCGGATTTATGACCGCCTGCTTGAAATGTGTTCCCCTCTCTGCTTTACCGGGGAGAATTTGAGGAAAGCCGCCGCACAGGGGAAAATGGAACGGCTGAAACGGCTGCTTGCCGGAAAGGAGATTTGCCTATGAAAGAAGTCCCGATTTGGGAAAAGAGTAATTTGAGTTTGGAAGAAGCGGCGGCTTATTCCGGAATCGGTATCGATAAATTACGGGAGCTTACCAGTGAAAAGATGCCATTTTGTTTTATGGGTAGGAAATAAACGACTGATTAAACGACGCCTGTTCGACTAGTACATAGAACAGGAATATTCTATTTGAAATTTAGTGATGTGAAAATAGGGCTTGATATGATACAATGAAAGTGTCATATCAAGGCTCTTTCCGTTCCGGAAAGGAGTTTGACAATGTCCGAAAAACGCAAAGACAATAAAGGACGAATCCTGCGGACAGGAGAGAGCCAGAGAAAAGACCTGATTTATCAATATCGCTACACAGACATTCGTGGAAAGCGGCAGATAGTTTATTCTTCTGATTTGAAAGAACTGCGGGAAAAAGAGAAAGAAATCCAGAAGCAGCTTGATGAAGGGATTGACTATGCTGCTGGAAAGGCAACCGTGATTGCCCTTGTGGAACGCTATATCAGCTTGAAACAGGGCGTGCGCTACAATACCAAAGTCGGTTACAATTTTGTTCTGAACCTGATTAAGAAAGAAGATTTTGGCTACCGGCAGATAAGGGATATTAGGGTATCAGACGCACAAAAATGGATTATGAAACTGCATGAGGACGGTAAAGGCTACAGTACCATTACTAGTGTCCGGGGCGTTGTCAAACCGGCGTTCCAAATGGCTTACAACGAGGACATTATTCGCAGAAATCCCTTTGACTTCAAACTGGTAGATGTTGTTCCAAACGATTCACAGAAGCGTATTGCCATGACCGAAGAACAGCAGACCCTTTGGATGGAATTTATCCGAGAGGATAAGACCTATACCAAATATTATGATGAATTTGTTGTGCTTCTGGGAACTGGTATGCGTGTCAGTGAATTTTGTGGATTGACAAAAGGCGATTTGGATTTTGAAAATCGGAGAATCCGGGTAGACCACCAGCTTGTCAGAGAACGGGGCGGCAAATACTATGTGGAGAAAACTAAGACAGAATGCGGCTGCCGTTTTATTCCCATGACGGAGGAAGTTTACCAAAGTCTGAAAAATATCCTTGACCACCGCAAGCAGCTTAAAACGGAAATGATTGTGGACGGTTACAGCGGTTTTATTTTGTTGGATAAGGACGATAAGCCCAAAGTTGCCCTGCATATTGAAAATGAAATGCGCTGGGCGATGAAAAAGTACAAGAAGCTGTACCCGGATAAGCCGCTGCCGCATATCACGCCCCATGTGTTCCGCCATACTTTCTGTACGAATATGGCAAGTGCCGGTATGGATATTAAAAACTTGCAGTATATCATGGGGCACTCTGATGTAGGCGTAACGCTGAATGTTTACACCCATGCAAGCTATGACCGGGCGGCAGAACAGATGTCAAAGATTATTGACTTTAAGGGGATTGACGCACAGGGAAAGCGAAGAAAATCAGGCTGAAAATACACCAAATTACTACACCACTTACTACACCATTTGCCCGTGAATTTATGTAGATTTACATAGAATTGCGTAGGTTTTGGGCAAAACATGAAAATTGAAAAAAGTGCCTGAGAGCCAGTAATATCAAGGTTTGAAGGCTTATGAAGGGATATAAGAGATATGATTAAAATATTATTTATCTGCCACGGCAATATCTGTCGCAGCCCAATGGCTGAATTTATTTTAAAAGACATGGTTTCGAAACGAAACATGGAAGAACAGTTTTATATTGAATCAGCAGCAACAAGTACAGAGGAAATCTGGAATGGAATCGGAAATCCCGTGTATCCGCCGGCAAGAGAGGAATTGGCGAAGCATGGTATTCGCTGTGACGGAAAACGGGCAGTTCAGTTAAAGAAAAGTGATTATGAGAAATACGATTATATTCTGGGTATGGAGGAAAGAAATATTCGCAATATGATGCGTATTTTGGGGAGTGATCCGGAAAATAAGGTAAAGCTGTTTCTTTCTTACAGCAGTCGTCCGCGTGATATTGCAGATCCTTGGTATACTGGAGATTTTAGGGTCACATACCGGGATATTGTAGAAGGTTGTGAGGGATTTTTGCAATATCTGAAAGAAAGTGGAATACTTTCTCATTAAGAAGCCGGAGTTTTGTCGAACGAATTTTCTTTACAAATAAATAAATATTGTTTATACTGTAGCTACAGTAGCTCAAGGGAGCGTCTGCTCCCTTCTTTTGTGCAGAAAAATCTTTTTTGCAGGGATTTTCTGTGCAGGAATCTATTTTATCCGGGCAGTCTGTCCGACCTTTATTCACAAAGAAAGGAATTAATTGCATATGGAAATGATGTATGAGGAATTTGTAGGGAAACTGCGCCTTGTTTTAAAAGAAACAATGCGGATTTCGGAGGAGAAGATTTATTTTCAGGAAAAGGGCGGACCATACACGCCCACAGGGGATAAATTATTTATAGAACTCGTTGGTTATGATGGGACGAAGGAGGTGTGCGGTTTTTACGCGGAAGATTTATATGAACGTTATTGCAACGATGTTTCTCTGGAAGAAATTGCAGAAATCATTATGATACAGCTTAAAAAAGTTTCCGGGGAAGAATTTGTAAAAATTGCAGAAAGGCTCTGCACATATGAAAAGGCAAAAGATTATCTCTTTATACGTCCTTTGAATTTAGAAAAACATGAAGAAAGTCTGAAAGGCGCTGTTTATGCGGCGGAAGGAGAGATTGCTCTTGTACTTTATATGAAAATATCGGAGGATGGGGGAATTGTAAACAGCACAAAGGTTATGAGGCGGTTTGTGGCAGGCTGGGGAAAGAATGTGGTAGAAGTATTTAAAGAAGCAATATATAACACATATCGAATGTCTCCGCCAAGGATTTATGAGTGGCAGAAGCTTCTTTATAATCCGGCGTATGAAGGGGAAGAATTTATGGAAAAAGATATAAATCTCAGAAAAGATGCAGTGCGGGGGAATTGTCTCAGCACAGTAAATAAGACAAACGGTGCTGTTGCGGTGTTCCTTCCAGGTGTGGCAAAACGGCTTAGTCAGCTTTTAGACGCGGATTTGTATCTTGCTTTTACAAGTATTCATGAGGTAATGGTGCATAATGCAAATCTAGTTACTCCGGAGGATTTAAAGGAAGTTCTGGCAGAGACAATTCAGGAAGCTACGACAGAAGAGGAGTATTTATCATCGCACATTTATCATTACAGCCAGAAAACAGGAGAGTTTACCTGTTTATAGAAAATGAAGGGCATTTATAAAAAAACGGCATATCTTATTATATAGAAGATAAGAAAGGAAACAAAGAAATATGCCGTATTCGATTATGTTAGACGCAGGCCACGGCGGCGTCGATCCGGGAGCAGTTTATGAAGGGCGCCAGGAAAAAGATGATAATTTGAAGCTCGCTATGGCTGTTGGAAAGATTCTGGCAGATAATGGGATAGATGTTTTATATACAAGGACAACGGATGTATATCAGACACCTTTTGAAAAGACACGTCTGGCAAACCAGGAAGGAGTTGATTATTTTATTTCTTTTCACAGAAACAGCAGTCCGCAGGCAAATCAGTATAATGGGGTTGAGGTTCTTGTTTATGATAAGAGCGGCGTAAAATACGAAATGGCGCAGAATATCGTAGGGGCGCTTGGAGAGTTGGGCTTTCGGGAAATCGGGGTAAAGGAAAGACCGGGGCTTGTGGTTCTCCGAAGAACAAAAATGCCAGCTTTGTTGATTGAAACAGGATTTATCAATTCTGATACAGATAATCGACTTTTTGATGATAAGTTTCAGGAGATTGCAGAAGCGATAGCGGAGGCAATTACAGGAACACTTGATGAAGAGACGGTGGAATCGCCTCTGTATTACAGAGTGCAGGTGGGAGCTTTTAAAAACAGGGAAAATGCCGACAGACTTGTATATCAGCTTACGGATAAAGGGTTTCCGGCGTTTCTTCTATATGAAAATGGACTTTATAAGGTGCAGGTTGGCGCTTTTATGCAGCTTGGAAACGCCATTCGCATGGAACAGCGCCTTCGTGACGAAGGGTACAGTACCCTGATTGTCACAAAATAACTGCTGTGCTACAATAGAAAGAAAAGTACAGGCAGGTAAAATATGGAAAGGTACAGAGAGTTTTTAAAAGAGATAGAGGAGTTTATTTTTGTGGAGGACCATCCGGAAAAGGCAGATGTGATTTTTATTCCGGGAAATGGGTATCCTCATATGGCAGAGAGAGCAGCGCGTCTTTATAAGGAAAACTATGCGCCGTATGTACTGCCAAGTGGAAAGTACAGTGTGACAAAAGGCTGTTTTTCCGGAGTACTGGCAAAAAAAGAAAAATATAAGGGAGAGTTTCTTACAGAATGGGAGTTTTTAAAAAGCGTACTTCTGGAAAATGGAGTTTTAGAAAAGGCAATCCTTCGGGAAGAAAAAGCAACTTTTACTTATGAGAATGCCATGTACTCCAGAGCAGTAACAGATGAGGCGGGGATTGTTGTCAGAAGGGGAATTCTCTGCTGCAAAGCCTATCATGCGAGAAGATGCAAAATGTATTATCAGAGAGCATATCCGGAGACGGAATTTCTTGTATGTACGTCTGATGTAGATGGGGTTACAAGGGAAAACTGGAACAGTACAGAAGAAGGGATACAGGCAGTGATGGGAGAGGTTGAGAGGATTATCCGGCAGTTTTCTCTGTTGATGCCGAAATAAAATAAGAAGACCCCGGACTTTCGTTTCATACTAAAATCCGGGGCTTTCATTTCAGAAAATTATTTGTGGTTGGAAGTTTCCGGAAGCCAGATATGTACGGCTTCAATTCGGTTTTTATCCAGCTCGTCTACTACGAGACGGATTCCGTTTTCCAGAGTGACAGATTGTCCCTGAGAAGGAAGAGAATCCAGCTGTTCGATGATATAACCGCCTACAGAGTCGTAATCTTCGGATTCCAGATGAATGGACAGAGCCTCATTAATATCATCAAGCTTGGCGGAACCAAGAGCAATGTATTCTTTGCCGGGCTGAATTTCTTTTAAGTCTTCTTCTTCGTCTTCATCATATTCATCGCGGATTTCTCCCACGATTTCCTCCAGAAGGTCCTCCAGTGTAACAAGACCGGCAGTGGAGCCGTATTCATCAAGAACAATGGCAAGATTTACAGATGCTTTACGCATTTCAACCATTAAATCGGCAGTCCTTTTATATTCATATGTGAAATATGGTTCCCTTAAGATGTTTTGTATGGAAAATTCCTGATTTTTGGGATAAAGGATTAAGTCCTTTATATTAATGATTCCTATGATATTATCTGTGTTTTCTTCGTAAACCGGAAAGCGGGTGTGCATATCTTCCCGGAATATTTCCATTAACTCGTCATAAGTGGCGTTAATGTCCACAAAAGTCATGTCGATTCTTGGAATCATAACATCTTTTGCGGTGGAATCACCAAAATCAAACACATTGTAAATCATCTGCTTTTCTTCCCGTTCGATCACTCCGTCTTCCTGGCTTACATTTACAAGAGTACGAAGCTCGTGTTCTGTCATGGGATTTGCCTTTGCATTAGGGTCTACACGGAGAAGATACATTACACCATTACCAAGTTTTCCTACAATAAAAACAACAGGAGTTAAAATAATTGTAAGACAATATATGATTTTGGCATAGGACAGCGCAATTTTTTCTGCGTGAAGTGATGCCAGTGTCTTCGGTGTGATTTCACCAAAAAGTAAAATAATCAGGGTAAGTACCCCGGTTGCCGCTCCGACATAGACATTGCCCAGTACCTGGATTGTCAGGGTTGTCACAAGTGAAGAAGCGGAGATGTTTACAATATTGTTTCCAATTAAAATTGTGCTGAGCATTTTGCTGGAATTGGAAATCACCTTATCCAGTATAATAGCCCGCTTGTCTCCCTGTTCCATAAGAGCCTGAATACGAATGCGGTTTACTGTTGTCATGGCTGTTTCTGCAGAAGAAAAAAATGCAGAAAGAAGAATCATAAGTACAATAGTAACCGCCTGTATGGGAACACTTGAGTCCAAAATTGTTCACTCCTTATTTTTTAATATTTGAGTAAAAATATACATGATTTTGACGAAAAAAGCAAGGGGTGAAAAAAGTAAATTCGGGGGTGTAAAAAACAGGGGAAGTATGGTATAATTTTTTCGACAAAAAATGAAAAAATATTATTACAAAATCTTTACAAAATAGTAAAGATTTGTTATTATAATATAGATGCAGATGTATCAACGATAAATATACTTAAGATAAGAACAGATTAATTTTCATAAAGATGAGATAGATGACGCAGGAAGCGTTCCCGGGAGGTAAACATGGAGCAGAAAAAAATGGTAAAAAAAACGAATAGAAAAGGTCTTTCCGTTCTGGCAGCGGCAGTTTTGACAGCATCTTTACTTGGAGGACAGATATATCCGGTGACAGCATCAGCGGAATACGGAACTGAAGTAACAAAAGGTAACCTGATACCGGATAATGTAACAATTTCCGAGCCGATGGAGCTTTCGCAGGTTTCTCTTCCAAAGAGTGAATATGGGGTTTTGTTCTGGGCTGACGAAGAGTTTATTCCTTCTGAGTACATTCAGTCATGTAAGGTTATATTTAAGCCTTCCGAAGAAGCGGATTTATCTGGGATTTCCGGATATGATAAAGAAACGGGAATGATCACAGGATACGTAAATGTAATTGTCAGCTGTTTTGCAGAGGAAGAAAATAATAATTCAGGAGAATATCCGGAAGAAGATACAGATATGGAGATGCCGGAAGCAACTGTGACGCCAGAAGCGGACGAGACACCGGAAGAAGAGATTCCTGAGACAACGGTGACTCCGGGAGTGACAGAAGTACCGGAAGAGGAAGATGCTCCTGATGTACCTGTAACACCGGAAGAGGACGGAACACCGGAAGGAGAAGTGCCTGGCGTACCTGTAGAACCGGAAGGAGACGGGACACCGGAAGGAGAAGTACCTGAAACAACGGTGACTCCGGGAGCGACAGAAGTGCCGGGAGAGGAGGAAACACCTGAGGCGACTGTAACACCGGAAGCAGACCCGGAGATAACAGAAACACCTGAAGAAGAGGATAATAATATTTTTGACCGTCCGCAGGAACCTTCTGAGGAAGAGATGGATCGCCCTTCTGATATAGAGGAAAATCTTTCTGAGCAGGAAATGGCAGAGATGGCAGAGCAGAATCATACCTGCAATGGGATTTCTGTTTCTGGAATCAATCTTCCGTGGTATGTACAGTTCCGCGCCACAAGCGGAGAGAGCTATGATTTTACAAACGAACAAGACGCAGCAATTTTTAAATCTTATGAGTTTGAACTGTGGGATTTAAAGAACAATACAGAATATATCATTCCGGACGGACAGTATATCAGTGTGACCGTTCCTGTAAAAGAGGGATATGATTATTCAGTAGAGCACCTTCTTGATAATGGAGCAATGGAGACGATTATTCCGAATGTGGAAGATGGAGTTATGGTATTCAGTACGCATTCTTTCAGTCCGTTTGGTATTGCGGGAAGCAAGCCGATTGTAGATAATGGAATTGCAGAAGACGGATATGGCGGAAATGCAGAGCCTACAAAGACTCCTGAGACAACAAAAGCGCCGGAAGCAACGAAAGCGCCTTCTTCTGATGGAAAAAACCAGGGGGATTCCGGTAAAGTGAATACCTCTGTACAGAATCAAACAGATAAGACGAACACAAATACAGAGAACGAGAATACAACAGATGAGAATGCAGATACATCTGACAGCAAAAAAACTGTAAATACAGGTGATTCTACTGTGATTCTGCCATTTGTAATCCTGGTGGCAGCAGCAGTGATCGTAGTCGGAGTTGTTCTCTATCTGAAAAAGAACCGGAAATAAAAAGGTATAAGAGAAATCCCTTTTCCATATATTTTCATATGGAAGGGGGATTTTGATTATGAAAGGAAAAGCAGTTTTAAAGGCGTTGCTTTTTGCTTACGCAGTTACCGGTATTCTTCTTTTGTTCCTTGCGTTTTTATTATTCCAATTTAATTTGGGAGAAGGGACGGCGGCAGGAGGGATTGTGGCAGTCTATGTTCTGGCATGCTTTTTTGGGGGATTTGCAGCAGGAAAATTTATCAGAAAAGATAAATATTTCTGGGGAACTCTGACGGGGCTTGCCTATTTTCTGCTTTTAGTCCTTGTATCCTTCGGTGTGCAGGGAAAATGGGATATGAGTGTGCAGCATGTTGTTACGACGTTTTTTATGTGCCTTGGCGGAGGGGCGCTTGGCGGAATGCTCTCCTGAGAGAAATTTGCACAAAAAAGTCTTTTAAATTGTAAAAATGTATGCTATACTATCCCAAGAAATATTTATATATTATTAAGGAGGATATACGATGGAGCATATCAAAACATTAAATACAAAGAATTTACAGAACACAGTAAAAAAAGGCGGCTGCGGAGAATGCCAGACATCTTGTCAGTCTGCTTGTAAAACTTCCTGTACAGTAGGAAACCAGAGCTGCGAGCAGAAATAAGATCAGCTATGGAGAAATGAGATAAGCAGCGGAACTTTTATTCCGCTGCTTATCTTACGCTTAGAAAGGATTTTAGTAAAATGAGTCTGATTCACCGTTATAAAAGCAATGGCTTTAATATTGTACTGGATATCAACAGTGGATGCATCCATCTGGTAGATGAGGTTACATATGAGGTTCTTCCATATCTGGAAGAGGGCCTTGGCACAGAAGCTATTGCAGAGAAACTGGAAAACAAATATAACAGAGAAGATATTGAGACATCTGTAAGAGAATGTAATAAGCTGAAAGAAGATGGAATGCTTTTTACAAAAGATGTTTATGAGAATGTAATTGAAGAATTTTCAAATAACCGGCAGACCGTTGTAAAAGCATTGTGCCTGCACATTGCTCATGACTGCAATCTGGCCTGCCGTTATTGTTTTGCCGAAGAAGGCGAATAGATCGGAAGAGCA
>ERZ1108166.1012-NODE-1012-length-11679-cov-3.942275_pt1 | contig 11679 bp, 8 predicted proteins | sample MGYA00403702_ERZ1108166 | MGnify/ENA primary metagenome ERZ1108166 (study PRJEB35170, sample SAMEA104062401) | human gut metagenome | biome: human gut; feature: human-associated habitat; material: faeces | place: Denmark | collected 2012-05-01 ...
ATCCTGTCTGTGGGAGTTGCTGTCTTTCTTGGTAACATCATCAATAAGCTTTGACATATTTACACCATACTCAATAGATTCGTCCAGGATAAAACGGATCTCCGGTGTATTTCTCAGGTTTAAATTACGCGCCAGCTGGCGTCTGATGTAGCCTTCTGCACTGTTCAGACCTTTGATCGTCGCTTCCTTTGCTTCTTTTTCACCCAGCACACTGATATATGCTCTGCAGGTTTTCAGATCAGGAGCCACTTCTACAGCCATGACAGAAGTCATCGGATGAATACGCGGGTCCTTGATCTCGTTGCGGATAATGGTGCTGAGTTCCTTCTGGACTTCCCCATTGATCCGGGTATTCTTAATACTGTTTTTTCTCATTTTAAGTTTTACTCCTATATATCCGGCAATTCTGTCAAATACTGTGAGCAATCCGGATCATCGACTATCCTGATCACATTATTTTCTGAATTACCACAATCAAGTCAAGGTGCGCACCACACTGTACATGACACTATGAATCGCGCACCCTACCTTTATAAACCATTACTATCTCGGTACTTCTACCATGATATAAGCTTCTACTTTATCTTCCTCTTTCACATCGTTAAATCCGTCAAATACAAGGCCACATTCGTATCCTGCCTTAACTTCCTTAACATCGTCTTTGAATCTCTTCAGGGATGCAAGCTCACCTTCAAATATCTGCTCGCCTTCTCTGGAAATACGAACCTTGCAGTTTCTCTGGAAGATACCATCCAGAATATAGCTTCCTGCAATCGTACCAATACCGGATGCCTTGAACAGCTGACGCACTTCCGCATGACCGATAACTTTCTCCTCAAATATAGGATCAAGCATACCCTTCATGGCAGCTTCTACATCTTCGATTGCCTGGTAGATGACACGGTACAGACGCATGTCTACCCCTTCCTGCTCTGCAAGCTGTTTTGCAGTTGCATCCGGACGCACATTAAATCCAATGATAATGGCATTGGATGTTGCTGCGAGACTTACATCGGATTCATTGACAGCACCAACGCCGCCATGAATTACTTTGACAACAACTTCTTCGTTGGAGAGCTTTGTAAGACTCTGTTTTACTGCTTCCACAGAACCCTGTACATCTGCTTTAATAATAAGCGGAAGCTCTTTTAAATCACTTGCCTGAATCTGGTCAAAGAGATTATCAAGGGAGAGCTTTCCTTTTGTTTCTTCAAGAAGACGGTTCTTATTCTCAGATACAAATGCTCCCGCAAAGTTTTTCGCTTCCTTGTCACTGTCAAAGGACATAAGAATCTCACCTGCATTCGGAACGTCTCCAAGTCCGAGAATCTCAACAGGAGTAGAAGGACCTGCCTCTTTTACTCTGCGTCCCTTATCATCCATCATTGCACGAACCTTACCGCTGCATGCACCTGCTGCAATAAAGTCTCCTACATGAAGGGTTCCCTTCTGCACAAGAATAGTTGCCACAGGGCCTTTTCCTTTGTCAAGCTGTGCTTCAATAACAAGACCTCTCACGGAACGTTTCGGATTCGCCTTGAGCTCGCATACCTCGGCTGTCAGAAGAATCATCTCAAGAAGAGTTTCAATTCCTTCACCTGTATGTGCAGATACCGGAACAAAAATAGTACTTCCGCCCCAGTCCTCAGGAATCAGTTCATATTCGGAAAGTTCCTGTTTTACACGCTCTACATTTGCACTTGGCTTATCAATTTTGTTGATGGCAACAATAATCTCAACACCGGCCGCCTTGGCGTGGCTGATTGCCTCTACTGTCTGCGGCATCACACCGTCGTCTGCTGCAACAACAAGAACTGCAATATCAGTAGAATTTGCGCCGCGCATACGCATGGCAGTAAACGCCTCATGCCCCGGTGTATCCAGGAAAGTAATTTTCTGATTATTTACGTTTACAACGTAAGCACCGATATGCTGGGTAATTCCGCCTGCCTCGCCTCTTGTAACACTTGTATTTCTGATTGCATCCAAAAGGGATGTTTTACCGTGGTCAACGTGACCCATAACACATACAACAGGAGGTCTCGGAACCATCTTGGACTCATCTTCCTCTTCTTCTTTCAGAAGCTCCTCAATTACGTCCACTTTTTCTTCCTGCTCTGCAATAATATCATATTCCAGTGCGATTTCCTGTGCTTTTTCAAAGTCAATCTCATGGTTTACAGTTACCATGATTCCCTGCATAAACAGTTTTTTTACAATCGCAGACGGCTGCATTTTCATTGCTTCTGCAAGCTCGCGGATTGTCATTTTCTCCGGAAGTGTAATCTCCTTAACCTCCGGTTTTTTCTCTTCCTGTTTTGGCTGCGGAGTTGGTTTCTGAAGCGCTTTCGGAAGTCTCTGATTCTGGCGTCCGCCTCCCTGGTTTGGTCTTCTTCCACCTCCCTGATTCTTCTCAAAATCTTTCTTTTTATTCTTGTTTTCTCTGTCGCGCTCTCTCTTACTGTCCTTGGAGGTCTTGGTAAGCTCCGGTGCAAACGCCATATCTCCGGAACTGCTGCTCTTTCTTCCGCCCTGACGTCCGCCTCCGCGGTTCTGTCCATTTCCGAAACGGCTGTCACGGCCGCTGTTATCCCTGCCGTCTCTTCCGTCTCTTCCTTCATTTCTTCCAGGACCGCCCTGCGGTCTTCCCTGGGAAAATCTTCCTCTGTTTTCACGGTTTTCTCTGTTTTCCCCTGGTCTTGCACTGCGTCCTGCGCTCTCTCCGTTTCTTGCCGGACGGCTGTCTCTGCCCTCTCCGCTTCTCGGAGCGCGGTTCTGATTCTGGAAACGAGAGTTTTCTCTTCTCTCGCCTCTCTCTCCTGGGCGGCTGTCTCTCGGTGCCCCTGTTCGGTTCTGTGCTCCATTATTTCTCTGAGCCCCTGAAACCGGACGGCTTCCTGCACCTTCGCTCTGCTTCTGAGAAGTATTTCCCTGAGGAGCCGGTTTTGCCTCCTGCACCTTTGCACCCTGCGGGCGTTTTTCATTGTTTCCCTGTGGGCGTACCGGTTTTTTGTCACCTGCCGGTTTCTTTCTGTTTTTTCCTCCGTCGCTTGCATTCTGCGCGTGGAATACACGGATAATGTTTTTCTTTTTCTTCGGTGTTTCCGCCTCTGCGTTCACCGCTGTTACCTTTTCTTCTGTCTTGGGAGTATCCAACTTTGTCATTTGCTCCTTTCCCGTATTTCTAAATTTTTGTTTTACCATAGCGGCCTGTGCCTCATCCACATTGCTCATGTGACTTTTTACATCTATGCCGCTGGATTTCAAACATTCGATTACTTCTTTGTTCTGCCTGCCAAGTTCTCTGGCAAGCTCATGTACTCTGATTTTCGACATTCACATACCTCCTTCAGAAGCACGATGTCCTTTCGGACTATTTTTCATGCTGTGCGCATTCTTTTCCCAGTTCCTTCATAATTGCTTTCGCAAAATTCTCATCCTGTACGGCAAGGCAGGCACGGTATTCTTTTCCCATTGCCCTGCCCAGGCTTTCTTTATCTCCATAAAAATAAATCGGAACCTGGTAAAAACTGCACATATTCCGAAATTTCTTTTTCGTGTTTTCAGAGGCATCTTCTGCTGCCACAACAAGAAATCCATTTCCTGTTTTTACGGATTTTTCAGTGGAAAATTCTCCGCTTACTGTTTTTCCCGCTTTCGTGGCAAGTCCTATCAAAGATAAAATTTTACTGTTTGTCAATCTGTGCAAACTCCTTTTTCAGTTCTTCATAAACAGCTTCGGGAATCTGGGTCTTCAAAGACCTTTCCAGACCGCGGTTTTTCACCGCCTTTTCCAGGCACTCTGCCGAGCGGCATATATAAGCACCGCGCCCGTTCTTTCTGCCTGTAGCGTCGAGAAGAATTTCTCCCTCTGCTGTTTTTAAGACTCTGAGCATTTCTTTTTTATTTTTCATTTCCCTGCAGCCGGTACACTGGCGCATGGGAATTTTCCCCTTTGTGCTCATACTTCTTCATCTGCCGCTTCTTCCGGCTCCTCTTCCAAAGTGTCGTCAGAGCCAGCTTCCTCTGTCTCTGTCGGCTCTTCCTCATAGTCATAGAAATCACCGGATTCTCTTGCCTGTGTCTCGCTCTTAATATCAATCTTAAATCCTGTCAGTCTTGCTGCAAGACGGGCATTCTGTCCTTCCTTGCCGATTGCAAGAGAAAGCTGATAATCCGGAACTACAACAAGAGCGGATTTCTCGTCTGGATCTGCCATAACTGCAATTACTTTTGCAGGGCTTAACGCATTTTCAATTAAAATTGCCGGATTCTCATCCCAGTTGATAATATCAATCTTTTCTCCGCGAAGCTCATTGACAATCGCACCTACACGGGCGCCGTTCATACCAACACAAGCACCTACCGGATCTACGTCCGGGTCGTTGCTCCATACGGCAATCTTTGTACGGGAGCCAGCCTCACGTGCAATGCTCTTAATTTCTACAGTTCCGTCTTTTACTTCTGCAACCTCAGACTCAAACAGTCTCTTTACAAGTCCCGGATGCGTTCTGGAAACAAGAATGCGTGGTCCTTTCGGTGTATCCTTTACCTCGAGAATATATACCTTAATACGCTCTGTTGGTTTGAATACTTCTCCTTTTACCTGCTCGTTTTCGCTTAATACGGCATCTGCTTTTCCAAGATTAATGCTTACATTTTTGCCCATTACACGCTGTACAATACCGGTTACTACTTCTTTTTCAATTCCGTAATACTGGTCGTAAAGAACTTTTCTCTCCTCCTCGCGGATTTTCTGAAGAATTACGTTCTTTGCGTTCTGAGTGGCAATACGTCCAAACTCCTTTGAATGAATCTGTACTTTTACAATGTCTCCCACTTCTGCGTTTACGTTTATTTTCTGTGCTTCTGCCAGAGAAATCTCAAGTGCCGGGTCCTCTACGTACTCGGCTACTGTTCTGTCTGCATACACACTGAAGTCACAGGTTTCCGGATTAATGGATACATGTACGTTATCAGCCTTTCCAAAGTGGTTTTTACATGCCTGGATCAAAGACTGTTCAATCGCCTCCAGAAGGGTATCTTTGCTGATATTTTTTTCCTTTTCCAGAACATCCAGCGCTTCCATTAACTCTCTGTTCATTTTTTTCTTTTCCTCCTAATTTTGTTAAAAGCTGAGTTTTAAAATTCAATCGCCAACCTGATGAGTGCAATGTCTTTCCTGTCAAAGGTTCTCGTCTCCTCATCTTCCTGAATTGTCACAGTACTGTTGTCATATGCGGTTAAAACACCACAAAATTCTTTTTGTTTTTCGATTGGCCGGTAGGTCCGCACCTCCACCAGCTTGCCCATGCTTCTTGCAAAATCTTTTTCTTTTTTCAGTGGTCTGTCAAGTCCCGGGGAACTGATTTCCATAATGTAACTGTCCTCAATAAAATCCTTTTCATCCAGTTTATCACTGAAGATACGGCTTACTGCCTCACAGTCATTTACAGTGATACCGCCCGGTTTATCAATATACCCCCGGAGATACCAGTTTCCCGCTTCTTTTACGTATTCCACATCTACAAGCTCAAATCCGCAGCCTTCTACAATAGGAGCAAGAAGTGTTTCTGCATACTTCTCGTATTCCTCCCGCCTGCTCATGTTTCCCACCTGCCTTTCTTATTTCAGCAAATAGGAGTGGGCGAATGCCCACTCCTATGCCGGTAACCTCTAAGTTTCTTGTTCTATTCTAACACCAATATCCGAGAAATGCAAGTCTTTTCCTGACTTTTTCAGATTCTTGGCTTAATTCCCTTTGTATCTCTCTTTCCAAGACGAACTTTATGAAGAGGATATTCTTTATTTCCATAAGAAATAGAATACTCTTTATGTCCTTCCAGAAGATATGCATGTTCCAGCTTATCTCCTTCTGCAAGTTTCATTCCTCTTACGCCCACTGCCGTCTTTTTCATGGAAGCCACTTCCTGCTTCAAAAATCTCAGGAAGCTTCCGCCGACACTTTGAAGCACCACATGTTCCATCTCATCTGCGGGTGCTACAAAAATAAGCTTATCTCCCTCCGTAAGCTTCGTGGATGCAATGGTTCTTTTTGACACATTAAATTCGGCTCCGTCCACCAGCTTACACATGGACATTTCTGTAACAAAAAGAAGCTTGCTCTGTCCGATTCTGGAAACAGGAGCAACATAAAGCATCTGCTCTGCTCCGCTATCATAATTGCTCAGATTGTCTACCGGAACACCCTTGTCACGGAAACGTCCCATAGGAATATCTGCCGCCTTTATAGTGTGCATTTTTCCCGCATCTGTAAAAATACAGATTTTATCTGTATTCATACAGGTAAACACAAATTTATTTTCTCCGTGGGCAGCTTCTTTATTTCTCTCATAGGCTGCCTTGTCAATAAGTTTCATATATCCGAAGCGATCCATTAAAAAGCAGACTTCCATCTCTTCCATCTTTTTCTCTTCATAGACAGCCTCTTCCCCGTTTTCAATCGCTGTCTTTCTCGGAGTACCGTACTCTTTTTTAATAGAATCCAGTTCTTTTGTAATCACACCGGCCATAGAATCGTAATTTTCCAGAATATCCTGGTAACATTCTATATTTTTCATGGTTTTTTCGTATTCTGCTTCCAGAGCTTCCATTTCCAGACCAATCAGACGGTAAAGGCGCATATCCAGAATCGCAGTCGCCTGGTTTTCTGTAAAACAAAGTTTTGATGCAGCCTTCTCACTTGCCTTTGTTCGAAAACGGATTCCTTCTGTCACACCGCTCACAAGACACTTCTTTACCTGTTCCCGGTTCTTGCTGCCACGAAGAATCTCAATAATCAGGTCTATCACATCACACGCTTTAATAAGACCTTCCTGAATCTCTTTTTTCTCCAGTTCTCTTGAAAGAAGCGTGTTATATTTTCTTGTGGTGATTTCAAAGAGAAACTCCACATGATATTCTATGACTTTTTTAAGGCTCAATGTCTCCGGTCTTCCGTTTGCCACTGCAAGCATATTCACGCCAAAAGTGTCCTCAAGTCTTGTTTTTTTGTAAAGCATATTGGTAAGATTTTCCACATCTGCATCCCGCTTCAGTTCCAGAACAATACGAATCCCTTCTTTTGAAGACTGATTGGAAATATCCACAATATCCGTAGTTTTTTTCGTCTCCACAAGCGATGCCACATCATTTAAAAATTTTCCGATGTTAGCACCAAGCATCGTATATGGTATTTCTGTAATCACAAGCTGGCGTCTTCCGCCTTTTAATTTCTCAACCTCTACTTTTCCCCGGAGACGGATTTTGCCTGTTCCCGTTTCATATATTTTCAGAAGTTCGTCTTTATTAATGACGATTCCCCCCGTTGGAAAATCCGGGCCTTTTAAATAGCGCATCAGCCCTTTTACACTGATGTCATTGTTTTTCATATAGGCTTTTACTGCATCTGCCACTTCGCCCAGATTATGAGGCGGGATGCTTGTGGCCATACCCACTGCGATTCCCTCCGCTCCATTTACAAGGAGATTGGGAATCCGCACCGGAAGAACCTCCGGCTCTTTCTCTGTCTCGTCAAAGTTTGGAAGAAAATCCACCACATTCTTATCAAGGTCCTCAAGAAACACTTCCTGGGTCAATTTTTCCAGACGTGCCTCTGTGTATCGCATGGCAGCCGCGCCGTCTCCCTCTATGGAACCGAAATTTCCATGACCGTCCACAAGTGTTTTTCCCTTTTTAAATTCCTGCGCCATAACAACAAGCGCTTCATAGATAGAACTGTCTCCGTGAGGGTGATATTTACCCATTGTATCTCCCACAATACGAGCGCATTTTCTGTAAGGTCTGTCGTAACGGATTCCAAGTTCATACATATCATAAAGAGTTCTTCTCTGCACCGGTTTTAAACCGTCCCGCACATCAGGAAGGGCTCTTGATACAATTACACTCATGGCATAGTCGATATAAGACTTCTGCATGATTTCCGAGTAATCTGTGCGAATAATATTGTCCTGTTTTGTTTCCATAATCAATCTATCTCCTAAATATCAAGCTCTGCGTCCTGTGCATGTTCGTAAATAAATGCCTTTCTCGGCGGAACTTCGCTTCCCATAAGAATTTCCGTAACGCTGGAGGCAAGACGGGCGTCCTCGATTTCTACGCGCTTCATCATTCTCGTTTCCGGATTTAAAGTAGTATCCCAAAGCTGCTGAGCATCCATCTCTCCAAGACCTTTATATCTCTGAAGAGTAAAACTTCCCGGCTTATGGGTTTTTCGGTAACGCTCAAGAGCCTTGTCGTCATAGAGGTACTCTTCCGTGCCTTTTTTCGGCATTACTTTATATAAAGGCGGCATGGCAATATACACGTGTCCCTCATAAATCAGTTCCGGCATAAAGCGGTAAAATAAAGTAAGGAGAAGGGTGGAAATATGCGCGCCGTCCACATCCGCATCTGCCATAATCACAATTTTATCGTAACGAAGCTTTGTAATATCAAAATCATTTCCATATCCTTCGGAAAAACCGCAGCCAAAAGCATTAATCATAGTTTTGATTTCCGCATTTGCCAGCACCTTGTCTATCGTCGCTTTTTCCACGTTCAGAATTTTCCCTCTGATAGGAAGAATCGCCTGATAATTTCTGTCTCTCGCTGTTTTCGCAGAACCACCGGCAGAATCTCCCTCCACAATAAAAATCTCGCAGAGCGCCGGGTCTTTTTTCTCACAGTTTGCAAGTTTTCCATTAGAATCAAAAGAATACTTCTGTTTCGTAAGAAGATTTGTCTTTGCCCGTTCTTCTGTCTTTCGTATTTTCGCCGCTTTTTCCGCACAGGAAAGCACAGCTTTTAAAGTTTCAAGATTCCTGTCAAAATAAAGGACAAGTTGTTCTCCCATCACTTTTCCCGTTGCTCTTGCCGCGTCCTGATTGTCAAGCTTTGTCTTCGTCTGTCCTTCAAACCGCGGCGCAGGATGCTTAATAGAAACAACTGCTGTCATACCGTTTCGAATATCCGCGCCTGTAAAATTTGCATCTTTATCTTTGAGAACGCCAATCTCCCGGGCGTATGTATTCATAACAGTCGTAAAAGTCGTCTTAAAGCCTGTAAGATGTGTTCCGCCCTCTGCATTATAAATATTGTTGCAGAATCCGAGAACATTTTCCCGAAACTCATTTGTAAACTGAAAAGCAGCCTCCACCTGAATTCCTTCTGCCTCTCCTTTTATATAAACAGGCTCGTGGAGCGTTTCCACATTATGATTCAAATCACGTATAAAACCAATGATTCCCTCCGGCTCATGAAACTCAATTTTTTCCGGTTCCTCTTTTCTTTTGTCCTCAAAACAAATCGTAAGCTCGGGATTTAAGTATGCTGTTTCATGAAGACGGCTTTTGACCTCTGTTGCGGAAAATCTTGTCTTTTCAAAAATCTCCGGGTCAGGAAGAAAATTAATGCATGTTCCTGTCTGTCTTGTTTTTCCAAGCTTTGGAAGCAGCCCTTCCTCCAGCTCAAGCGCCGGGATTCCTCTTTCATAATAATCATGATGAACGTATCCGTCCCTGCTGATTTTTATATCAAGATATGTGGACAGAGCATTCACAACGGAAGAGCCTACCCCATGAAGACCGCCGCTTGTCTTGTACGCAGAATTGTCAAATTTTCCTCCTGCATGTAAGGTAGTAAAAACAAGACGCTCTGCGGAAACGCCTTTTTCGTGCATATCTACAGGAATTCCTCTTCCATTATCTTCCACTGTACAGGAACCGTCTTTTTCCAGCACTACATGAATCCTGCTGCAGTATCCTGCAAGATGTTCGTCCACTGCATTATCTACAATTTCATATATCAGATGGTTCAGTCCTTTTCTGGAAACACTTCCTATATACATACCAGGACGTTTTCTTACTGCCTCCAGTCCTTCCAGAACAGAAATACTGGCTGCGTCATAGGTGTTCTTTTTTGGCATTCTTCCATTCCTTTCTAAAACTTGCGCATTTAAAACCGGCACCTTCAAAAAAGTGCCGGTTCATTTTCTTTCCATATTGTATACCAGAAAACATGTTTGGTCAATATCTATTTTATTTTTATATTTTTCACACCGCTCCAGTTGGAGTAAATCCTTTCTCCATTTACATTTTTAAACGTTCTTACACGAACATAGCATCTGGAACCGCTTTTCATATCCGTTCTGGAATAACTGGAAACTGCCGGGTTTTTTACAGAATAGCTTTTTGCACCCTTCATATCTGCGGAAGTACTGCACTGAATCTGATAGCCGTCCACATCTTTTTCTCCTCTGTATCGAATATTAAGACAGCCCTTTTTCTCGCTTTGAAGCTTTGTAACAACTGTCGGTTTTGGAGTGACTGTCAGAGTAATTGTCCTGGAAGCCCCGTTATAATTTCCACTTTCTTTCGTATATGCCGTAATTTTCACTTTCCCTACTTTATGAAACGTGACTTTTCCCCAGCTCGTCACAGAAGCTACATCCGGATTATCGGATTTATAGCTGAATTTTCCCGTTTTATTTCCCTGGATAATTTTGGCCTTCAAGGTAACGGTTTTGCTGTCAATCCGCTTTTCCATATCAGACAGAGAAATAGTCTGATTTCCTTTTACAATCTTATACTCCTCAATTTTATTTCCTTCATAGGAATCACCCTTCAGTGTAACAGCAAGCGTATAAGTACCAGGCTTCTTACTTTCTCCCGGATAAGTAACCTGATAGCACTCTGTCGGAATAATCCTGCCATCTTTATCCCTGAGAACTACCTCAGGCTTTCTGTTTGTTCCATTGTAGCTATACTCTTTTCCAGAAAGAGAAACTTCTGCCACATGGGAAATTACTTTATTCTCTTTTTCTTTTTTGCAGACCGTACAGGTTGTTTTCATACTTCCGTCTTTTTCAAAGGAGGCCTTTTGAATTTCTGTTTTATATTTGTGCCCGAGAGCCGGAATTTCTTCTATACTCTCTTTTTTTATTGTGTCACATACGCTGCAGTGAATACTTTTCTGTCCTTTCTCTTCACAGGCAGGCTCTTTATCTGTAACATACTCTTTTTCCCATTCATGGGGTTTTGCCTGGATTATATCCCTCTTTTCTGTCTTTCCGCAGTTTTTACAGATATATTCTGTAAAGCCTTCTGATTTACAGGTGGCTTCTGTTGTTTTTCCTTTTTCAAATTCATGCGCCTTCACTTCTGCCAGATAATCAAATGTCGTTTTGCTCTCATCATGAATAAAGACGACTTTATAACTGCCTTCTTTTGCAAAAGAAACCTCGTACTCATATTTGTATTGTACATAATCTCCTGTCTGAATTTTACTGTAACCTTTATTTTTGATTACAGCGTCCGGGGAATCGCATTCTGTGCGCACAGGCCCCTCTCCTGTCACTGTAAAATAAACGCGCGCACTCTGATTCGGACAAAGAATCTCACTTTCTGCTGTTTCTGAACTCTCCGGTGTCTTTACCCCTTCCGCCGGTTCCACACTTTCCAGACTCAATTCGGCTGTACTTCCATCTGTCAGCTCTTCTGCATTTACCGTATATAACGGGGCTGCCATCATCACAGAAGCCAACAGAAACGGCAATAATTTTCTCTTCATGTTAAATCCTCCCTTTCTTTTTCTCAGATATTTCCTGTTTTGCTGCGTTTTGTTACTTTTATTATACTACTTTTCTCCTGGAACTCAAGCTATATCCCTTTAAAACAGCAC
>ERZ1108166.1013-NODE-1013-length-11666-cov-4.517010_pt1 | contig 11666 bp, 9 predicted proteins | sample MGYA00403702_ERZ1108166 | MGnify/ENA primary metagenome ERZ1108166 (study PRJEB35170, sample SAMEA104062401) | human gut metagenome | biome: human gut; feature: human-associated habitat; material: faeces | place: Denmark | collected 2012-05-01 ...
AGCTGAGCCAACAGACCTTTCAGCATATCCCTATCACAACGGAGACAGCGAGCCCTTCCTTGGCCGCATTTTAAAAAAATATAACAGACAGGATTATTTTCTTGCTACAAAACTGCCTATCTGGAATGTAAAAACACAGGACGACGCAAAACGCCTTTTTGACGAGCAGTTACAGCGACTTGATACAGAATATGTAGATTTCTATCTTCTCCACTGCCTTGATAAAGAAAAATGGCAGACTGTACTGGATCTTAATCTTATCCCTTATTTCGAAGAATTAAAAGCTCAGGGGAAAATCCGCTTTTTCGGCTTTTCCTTCCATGATGATTATGAAGTTTTTGAAAAAATCGCTACTTATCGCAAATGGGATTTCTGCCAGATTCAGTACAATTATGTAGACACAGATATTCAGGCCGGGGACAAAGGCTATGCCCTTACAGAAAAGCTTGGCATTCCACTTGTTATTATGGAGCCTGTAAAGGGCGGCTCTCTTTCTTTCCTTCCGGACGATATTGCAGCTTCACTGAAAGCAGAACGTCCTGACAGCAGTATTTCTTCCTGGGCGCTTCGTTGGGTGGCAAGCAAGCCAAATGTAAAAGTTGTTTTAAGCGGTATGTCCACTATGGAACAGGTTGAAGATAATTTACATACCTTCGGCAATTTCCAGCCATTAACTGAAAAAGAATCTTCTCTGATTACCCAGACAGCGGAAAAAATTAAAAAACGCACGAAAAACGGCTGCACCGGCTGCGCCTACTGTATGCCCTGTCCTTTCGGAATCGATATACCAAAAAACTTCCGCATCTGGAACGAACTTTCCATGTATGGCAATAAGGAAAAAGCAAAACAGGCGTTTTTCCAGGATTTAAGCGCTGCAGCAAGAGCTGATCAGTGTCAGAAATGTGGAAAATGCGAAACTGTATGTCCTCAGGGGATTTCCATACGGGAAAATCTTGCAGAGGCTGCAAAGGATTTAAATAAACTGAAATAGCATTCAAAATACTTTTATCGGAGGCTTATGATATGAGTGCAAATTCTTCAACACTTATGACAAAGGGTCCTATCTGGAAAAAAATCGTAGCCTTTGCCATTCCTCTTTTTCTGGGAAATCTTTTTCAGCAGTTTTATAACACAGCCGACTCCTTAATTGTGGGAAATTTTCTGGGCAGCAGCGCTCTTGCTGCTGTCAGTTCGTCCGGAAGCCTTATCTTCCTTATGGTAGGCTTCTTTAATGGTCTTGCCGCCGGCGCCGGAGTTGTTGTCGCCCGGTATTTTGGCGCAAAAAAATATGACATGGTACAAAAAGCAATCCATACCATTGTCACACTTGGCTTTCTCTTCGGTATTTTACTTACCTTTATAGGGGTTGTGGCAGCGCCGCAGATTCTGGTACTGATTGGAACTCCTGCTGAAGTACTGCCAAATTCTCTGGTATACTTCCGCATATATTTCTGCGGTTCTCTCGCATTTGTCATGTACAATTTCATGGTAGGAATCCTGCAGGCAGTAGGAGACAGCAAACATCCGCTTATGTACCTGATCATTTCCTCCCTGACAAACATTATACTGGATCTTGTACTTGTGGCAGGCTTTGGTTTTGGCGTTGGCGCCGCCGCTGCTGCAACTATCATTTCCCAGTTTTTAAGCGCTCTTTTATGTCTGCGCCACCTTTTGAAAGCGCCTGCAGAATACAGAATCTCTTTCTCAAAACTGAAGATTGACGTTTCTCTTCTGAGGCAGATTCTTTCAAACGGTCTTCCTTCCGGACTTCAAAACTCTATCATTGCCCTTGCAAATGTAGTGGTTCAGTCTAATATCAACAAATTCGGACCTATGGCTGTAGCAGGCTGCGGTTCTTACAGTAAGGTAGAAGGCTTCGCCTTTTTGCCCATCACCTGCTTTGCCCTGGCTCTCACTACCTTTATCAGCCAGAATCTCGGTGCAGGAGAATATAAAAGGGTAAAAAAAGGCGCTGCATTTGGAGTCATCTGCTCTGTTACTGCAGCGGAGCTTGTAGGTGTGATCATTTATATCTTTTCACCCTACTTTATCGCTGCCTTTAACAATACGCCGGAAGTATTATCCTACGGCGTTGCACAGGCTCATACAGCGTCCCTTTTCTATTTCCTTCTTGCATTTTCACACTGTATGGCAGGAATTTTAAGAGGGGCGGGAAAATCCACAGTCCCCATGTTTGTTATGCTTGCCTGCTGGTGCATTATCCGTGTCACCTACATCACCATAACCGTTCGTTTCATTCCTGACATACGAGTTATTTTCTGGGCTTACCCACTTACCTGGTTTTTAAGCTCCGTTACCTTTACTGTTTATTTCTTCCGTTCCAACTGGCTCAGAGAACTGGAAACAGCAAAAACAATTAAATAATAAACATTCCTATCCGGTAAATAACAAAGGCTGCCAGCCATGCAATGACGCACTGTCCAACTACCATGGCTGTTGCCCATTTACCACCAAGCTCACGTTTTACAGATGCAATCGCCGCAACACAGGGAGTATAAAGAAGACAGAACACAAGAAGCGCTCCTGCTCCCACAGCGGTAAAACTGCTCTGTAAAGCGGCAGTGCTTCCAAACAGCACTGTAAGAGAAGATACCACGCTTTCCTTTGCAAGGAATCCGGAAATCAGCGCTGTTACAATTCTCCAGTCGCCAAATCCCACTGGTGTAAATACAGGCGCAAGCACACCTGCAACAAGAGCCAGAATACTGTCCTCTGAATTTGCCACCATATTAAATCCCGTATCAAAATTCTGTAAAAACCATATCACAATCGTTGCAATAAAAATCACTGTAAAAGCTCTCTGTAAAAAGTCTTTTGCCTTATCCCACAGAAGATGAAATACATTTTTTGCTCCCGGCATACGATAATTAGGAAGCTCCATAACAAACGGAACTGCCTCTCCTTTAAATGCTGTTTTCCTGAAAATAAGTGCCATCAAAATTCCCATGATAATACCGAACACATAAAGGCCAATCATAACAAGCGCACCTTTTCCCGGGAAAAAAGCTGCTGTAAAGAAGGCATAAATCGGAAGCTTTGCTGTACAGCTCATAAATGGAGTCAGTAAAATCGTCATCTTCCTGTCTCTTTCCGATGGAAGGGTACGGCTTGCCATAACACCCGGAACTGTACAACCAAACCCAATCAGCATGGGCACAATACTTCGTCCGGAAAGTCCAAGCTTGCGAAGCAGCTTATCCATAATAAATGCCACCCTTGCCATATATCCGCTGTCTTCCAAAATAGATAAAAAGAAAAACAGGGTCACAATAATGGGCAGAAAGCTTAAAACACCACCTACTCCGTTAAAAATCCCATCTATTACGAGTGAATGAACAACGCTGCTTACATTTGCCGCTGTCATAGCCCCATCTACAAGTTCTGTAAGAGCTGTAATACCGGATTCCAGAACTCCCTGCAAAAATGCGCCTATCACATTAAAGGTAAGCCAGAACACAATTCCCATAATTCCGATAAAAGCCGGAATTCCCGTATATTTTCCAGTCAGAAAATGGTCTATTTTCTGACTTCTTAAGCGTTCCTTGCTTTCCTTCGGCTTAATCACCGTCTTGCCACAGACATCCTCGATATATTCAAAACGCATCTGTGCCACTGCTGCTGCCCTGTCAAGACCGGTTTCTTCTTCTGTCTGCTTTGCAATCTCCTCCAGAATATTTTTTTCATTTTCCGTAAGATTTAACCGTTCCAGAATCTGCGTATCCCCTTCCATAACCTTGCTTGCTGCAAACCGTACAGGAATCTCTGTTTTTTGTGCGTGATCCTCTATCAGGTGCATCACTGCATGGATGCCTCTGTGTATTCCCTCTTCTTTTCTGCAGAAGTCATTTTCCATAGGGGCTTCCTGATATTTTGCCACGTGGACAGCATGGCGAATCAGCTCTTCAATTCCTTCGCCTTTCGCAGCTGTAATAGGAATGACCGGAACGCCAAGCGCAGCCTCCATTTCATTTACTTTTACAGAACCGTCATTTTCCCTCAGCTCGTCCATCATATTAAGGGCAACAACCATAGGAAATCCAAGCTCGAGAAGCTGCATGGTGAGGTAAAGATTTCTTTCGATATTTGTTGCATCTACTATATTGATAATTCCTTTTGGCTTTTCCCTGATTACAAATTCCCTTGTTACAATCTCCTCACTGCTGTACGGAGACATAGAATAAATTCCCGGAAGGTCTGTAATCAGTGTATTTTCATATCCTCTGATTACGCCGTCTTTCCTGTCAACCGTCACCCCTGGAAAATTTCCCACATGCTGTTTAGAACCGGTAAGCTGATTAAACAGCGTAGTCTTTCCACAGTTCTGATTTCCTACAAGAGCAAAGGTAAGCGTCTCACTGTCAGGAAGAGGATTTTCTTCCTTTCTGTCGTGAAACTTTCCACCCTCTCCGTATCCCGGGTGAAAACCTTCCGGACTTTCTGGCTTCTTATTCACAGTTTTGGGCTGGTGAGGCTTGCTGATTTCTATATTCTCTGCATCTGCAAGACGGATTGTCAGCTCATAACCGTGAATTCGAAGCTCAATGGGGTCTCCCATAGGCGCATATTTTACAACTGTCACTTCTGTCCCCTGTATCAGTCCCATATCCAGAAAATGCTGACGCAAAGCACCTTCTCCGCCTACAGCCTTTATCGTCGCTGTGCTTCCAATCTGCAATTCACTAAGCTTCATTTGTGTATTCCTTTCCGCATGTTATCTTAGTATAACTTTTCTTCTTCTGTTATATCTCGATTCCCCTTTTCTGTCAACATTTTTTCACAAAAAAACTGCTGCAAACAGATTTTTCCTGTTTTCGCAGCAGTTTTTCTTCTGATTACTCCATCGTCTTTCCAAACACACCAATTACATTTTTTACTTTCTTCATTACCTCATCAAACATTGCCGGAGGCAGTGACTGCATTCCGTCACAAAGGGCTTTTTCCGGATTGTTATGCACTTCTATCATTACTCCGTCTGCTCCTGCCGCAATAGCAGCCATGGTGAGCGGTTCAACCATAAATCTCTGCCCGGAAGCATGACTGGGGTCTACAATGACAGGAAGATGCGATTTCTTTTTCAACATAGGAATTGCAGAAATATCAAGGGTATTTCTCATAGATGTTTCAAATGTACGAATTCCTCTTTCGCAGAGAATTACTTTCTCGTTTCCCCCTGCCATAATATACTCTGCGCTCATTAAAAGCTCATCCAGAGTATTTGCCATGCCTCTCTTTAAAAGAATCGGCTTATCCAGCTTTCCAAGCTCTTTTAACAGCTCGAAATTCTGCATATTTCTTGTTCCCACCTGAATCACGTCGACATCTTCGAAAAACTCCAGGTGGTCGAGACGCATAATTTCTGTCACAACAGGAAGACCTGTGGCTTTTTTGGCCTCCAGAAGAAGGTCCAGTCCTTCTCTTCCAAGCCCCTGGAAAGAATAGGGGGAAGTCCTCGGCTTAAACGCACCCCCTCTTAAAAGATTTGCTCCTGATTTTTTCACATCAAAAGCAACTTCTGTCATCTGCTCCTTTGTCTCTACGGAACAAGGGCCTGCGATTACCTGAAAATGTCCTCCTCCAATTTTGTGTCCACAGATGTCAACAACTGTATCTTCCGGCTGCATGGAGCGGTTGGCTTTTTTATATGGTTCCCGGATTCGTTTTACGTCTTCTACCACATCCATTGCACGAAGCTGATCTTCCTGAATGTGGCTTGTATCTCCAATCAGACCAATAAGAGAGGCTTCCAGTCCATCTGAAAGATGAAGTTTTAATCCCTTCTCTGTAAGAGAAGCTTTCAGCTCTTCTACTTTTTCCCTGTCTGCACCACGCTTTAAAATAATAATCATCTATCTGTCTCCTTACGTAATAATCTTTCTTTTCTTTTCACATCTTAACCCAGAGAGTACAGATTGTCAAGCTTTTTATTTTTACATTTTAAAGCGTAACGCTTTCAAGTGTAAAAGTGCATCATTTACAACTTTTATATCTCTTCCAATTCATCCTGACATACTGGACGGATTCCTTCTTTTTTCAGAACTTCTACTGCTTTCTGATTATCCTCCACTCTGAGAATCATATATGCGGTTCCCTTCTTTCTTGAGGTGAACGCATACATATATTCCAGATTAATCTCCTGATTTCCCAAAATCCGCATTACTCTGGAAAGTGCTCCCGGCTCATCCGGCATTTCCACTGCAAGAACCTTTGTAATGGAAAATACATATCCTGCGTCTTTCAATACCGTTGACGCATTATACACGTCATTTACAATAATACGGGCAATTCCGAAATCTTCTGCTTCTGCCAGAGAAAGAGCCCGCAAATCCACGTTGTTTTCCGATAAAACATCTGTAAACTCTGCCAGCTTTCCCGGTCTGTTTTCCAAAAATACAGAAATCTGCTTTACTGTCATATCATCTTCCTCCCTTATTTCTGATACAGATTACGTTTGTCAATTACGCGCACTGCCTTGCCCTCGCTTCTTGTAATTGCTTTCGGATTTACAAGCTTCACTTTTGCATAAATACCAAGCATTGCTTTCAGAGCATCTATAAGCTCTTTTTCTTTTGCTGCAACTACACCAAGACTGTCTGAGAACATTTCCGGCGTCATTTCCACCTGTACTTCTATTGTATCACTGTTGTTGATTCTGTCTACTATAATCTGGTAGTTTGCCGGGTATCCTTTATTCATAAGAACAGTCTCAATCTGAGACGGAAATACATTTACGCCTTTTACAATCAGCATATCATCGCTTCTTCCAAGAGGTTTCGTCATTTTTACATGAGTTCTTCCACAGGAACATTTTTCTCTGCTCAAAATACAGATGTCTCGTGTACGGTATCTCATAAGCGGAAATGCCTCTTTTGTAATACTTGTAAATACAAGCTCGCCTTTTTCTCCGTCAGGCAGAACCTCTCCTGTCTTCGGGTTAATTACCTCTGCAATGAAATGGTCCTCGTTTACGTGCATTCCATTCTGGGCAGAGCACTCAAATGCGACTCCCGGTCCGGAAATTTCTGTCAAACCGTAAATATCATACGCTTTAATTCCAAGTTTTTCTTCTATATCATGGCGCATTTCCTCTGTCCATGCCTCTGCGCCAAAAATTCCCGCTTTTAAGTGAATCTGTTCCTGTAATCCCCGTTCTATAATACTCTCTGCAAGATACGCAGCATAAGAAGGAGTACAGCAAAGAATAGTAGAGCCTAAATCTGTCATAAATTGTATCTGACGCTCGGTATTTCCGGAAGACATAGGAAGGGTAAGACAGCCTACTTTATGAGAGCCTCCATTTAATCCAGGACCGCCTGTAAAAAGACCATAGCCATAACTTACATGACAGACATCCCCCTTTGTTCCCCCTGCTGCCATAATTGCTCTTGCACAGCAGTCTTCCCACAAATCAATATCATGCTGTGTATAAAAGGCCACCACTCTTCTTCCTGTTGTTCCACTGGTAGACTGAATACGAACACAATCCTCAAGGGGTCTTGCAAGCAGCCCGTAAGGATATGCCTCCCTTAAATCATCTTTTGTAATAAAAGGTAATTTATGTAAATCATCTACTGACTGAATATCTCCCGGCTCAAGTCCTGCTTCTTTCATTCTTTCTCTGTAAAGAGGAACATTGTCCCATACATTCTGTACCTGTGCTGCCAGTCTTTCGCTCTGCCACTGTCGAATCTGCTCTCTGGAAGCACATTCAATCTCCGGCTGATAATATCTTTCCATATTTTCCAATTCCTTTCATTGATTCATGTTTTTATAGTATTACTATACCATTTTAGCACTTCAACGTAAAGAGGTTTTTCATATTCATTTTCATTCAGATTTCTCTCTCTGATCTGGCATTGATACAAATATAAGGTCATAAGCCGCATATAAACAATTATAATATGACTTATGACCTTCCGCTATATTACAAATATTCTTTTAATTTTTCCACATTCTTTTCTTCAAATTTCTGAAGTTCCTCCATAAAATGATAAATATCCTTCTCTACCTCATTTTCATATCTGTGAAGCTGTTTCTGCGCCTCAATAATTCCCATTGTACTTCCGTTTATCAGCATTCCTGCAATATTGGACGAAGACTGGTCTGTCATTGTTTTTGCATTGAGCATAAGATACGTACGGATTTTCTCCATTGCATTTAATCCCTTTTCATCGAATCCATTGTTATTTAACATATCTCCTGCCCGCTTATGAAATCTCCAGTACCCTTCCATCTGCTTTTTCAGCACTTCCCGAAAAGAAGCGTCTTCTGTCATTTCCAGAAGCCTGGAAAGAGTATCCACACCCATCTGAGAATTTTGATATACATAGTTTAAAAGCTCTGCATTCGCATTCATACAATCTGCCTCCTGACTTTTTTGTTAGTATGTGCAGATTCTTTTATAATATCATTTATACGTTTGAAATTTTCTTTCAAAAAAAGTATGATAAAACCATTCAAAACGTAAGGAGCTTACAAATGCAAAAAAACCTCACCTTCCATATTCACACTGACACAGAAAATCAATCCATTCATCAGTTTCTCCGGAAACATCTGGAATTTTCACAAGCCCAGATTCGCTCTCTCAAATTCCGGGAAAATGGAATTACTGTAAACGGCAGCAAATGCCGTATTAACTATATTCTTAAAAACAGAGATATTTTAAAACTTACCCTTGAAGAGGAAACGCCTTATTCTCATATTGTTCCACTTTTCAAGCCTCTTTCCATTCTTTATGAGGATGAAGATGTTCTTGTAGTAAATAAACCTGCCGGAATTCTGGTCCACCCTGTAGGAGGACATTACGGAGATACTCTCTCCAATATGGTTTCCGCTTATTATCAGGCGAAAAACCAAAATATTGCCATTCGCCCTGTGGGAAGGCTCGATAAGGATACTTCCGGAGCTGTTATTTTTGCAAAAAACAAAATTGCTGCTGCCCGGTTTTCTCAAAAAAACTGTGATTCCGGATTTGAAAAAGAATATCTCGCTGTTGTTTCCGGCATTCCTTCATATCCGAAAGGAGAAATCTGTACTTCTCTTTGCCGCTGTCCCGGAAAACAATTAAAAATGCAGGTGGATTCTAGTGGAAAATCTGCCTTTACTGCCTATAAAATCGAAAATACTTTTTCTTCTTCCGCTCTTCTTCGGGTAATGATTGCTACAGGAAGAACTCACCAGATTCGCGTCCATATGGCAAGTATCGGACATCCTCTTCTGGGAGACAGACTTTACGGAACAGAAGAATCCCTCGCTCTTGAAGGATTTTCAAGGACAGCACTGCACGCAGCTTCCGTGCAGTTTAAGCAGCCATTCTCCGGACAGACAATCCGAATAGATGCGCCGTTGCCGGAGGATTTTGAGGCATATCTTTTAAACGAAATATAAAATGTACTACTTTTCTGCCTTATTAAAAACCGCAGCCCCGGGAACTTCTTTTCCCAAAGCTGCGGCTTTTCTCTCTTTTCTTTACTCGTAACGCACAATTTCTTTTTTCAGTCTTTTCATAATTCTTTTTTCCAGTCTTGAAATATAAGACTGAGAAATGCCGAGAAGGTCGGCTACTTCTTTCTGGGTTTTTTCTTTTCCCTCTGCTCCTCCGATTCCGAATCTCAGCTTGATGATTGTCTGCTCCCGTGGCGTAAGTCTTGAAATTGCCTTTGCAAGGAGGGAAATCTCCACCTCATCCTCCAGATGACGGGAAATCACATCCTCATCGGTTCCCAAAATATCAGAAAGGAGAAGCTCGTTTCCGTCCCAGTCCACATTCAAAGGCTCGTCAATGGAAACCTCCATTTTCGTTTTGCTGTTTCTTCTTAAATACATAAGTATTTCATTTTCAATACAGCGTGACGCATAAGTTGCAAGCTTGATTTTCTTTACAGGATTAAAGGTATTAATGGCTTTAATAAGACCTATTGTTCCTATGGATATTAAATCTTCCACTCCCACACCTGTATTATCAAATTTCTTTGCAATATAAACAACAAGGCGCAGATTGTGTTCTATTAAAAGCGACTTTGCTTCCTGTTCCTTGTCTGTTCCCAGTTTGCTTAAAACAAAGGCTTCTCTCTGAGGCTCCAGAGGTGCAGGAAGGACATCACTTCCTCCTATATAATAAATGTCTCTTGTCCTTCCCATAACAAATCTGGAAATCCCCGGTATTGTACCATTGTTTACGCCTACTGCTCTTATGCTCATGATTTTGACCCCCTAATGTAATAATCTGGAATTTAATAATACTTTGCATTCTTTTTCCAAAGCAGAAGCTTCTTCCGACACAGCAAATACTGGACGCTCTACATGCACCACCTCTTTCGGCGTGTGAATGCAAAGATCCTCAAGCGTTACTGCCAGAAGCATTCCATTTTCATTTCCCACTGCACGATACGGCACAAATCTGGGATTCAGTTCTTCAAGCCGCGTACTTCCTGTCTCCCCCTGGCTTTCTTTTATGTACTTTAAACTCTCTTTCATTTCTTCCGGCAGTATGGACTCCAGAAACTCCGGACAGATAACAGAAACCGGTCTTCCGCTTACAGGCTCTGTAAGAAGGTTTCCCGTGTCGTAAAATCCATATGCGGACTGTACTTTTCCCCCATAGGAAATCGTGATGGGATAAATATGTTTCAGCTTCACTTTCAGAGATTCACTGATGTATATCAGAGCAGATAAGGCAAAATATGTGCAGAAGGCAAATAAAAAGAAGGTTCTCACTGTTATTTTCCAGCCGGAAGAAAGAACCTCCCAGAAACCGCCCCATAAAAATGCCATCAGATAAAGCGTTACCATTGCCTTTATCAAAAGTCCGCCCTTTTTCAGTCCAAACCCAATCCGTATCATAAAGTAAGCACAGGCGCCATGACACAGAATTGCCGCCGGAAGAAAGTCTTCTGCAGGAATATAAAAAAGCAGACAGGAATACAGAGCTCCTGTTACCGCCGCAAGAAAAATCCGCCCGCGGTTCTTTTTGCAGGAAAGAATCCATCCTGCAGTCCTGAGAAGAAAATAATCCATCAAGAGATTTGTCACAAAGACTACGTCTATGTACACCTCGTAAGACATAAAAAACCCCCTATGACCTGTCTATCCTCCACTTTGGTAAGTGCATTTATTATAGGTCATAAGGGGCGCACATTTTGTCAAAATCACAGAGCTTTTCTTAAGAATTTCTCGCCGAAGTTCGACGAAAGCTTCTGATATTATGTCACCTTATTCTTTATTTTTTTCATGAAGGGCTTCCATCATCATGCGAAGCTCTTTAACCGGAAACTGTCCGGGAGCCGAAGCTTTTCCCACTGTCGCAAAAGTAAGGCAGGAACCGAAATTTTCTCCGGAAATCCGGCTGATAGAGCCGGTATTTCCCATAGAAATTGCAACAAGAGGATTTTGAATTTCTTCTGTCATCTCCTTGCAGGCAACCATCAAATCGGCAGTATTTTCAAACTCTGCAGGCATTTCCGCAATTTTTAAAATATCTCCTCCTGAATTGAAAAGAGCGCGGAAACGACTTTTCAACTCTTCTTTTGATTCCGTCTTCTGAAAGTCATGATAAGAAGCAATCACCCTTACTCCCTTCTCCTGAAGGCTCTGTATCAGCTCTTTTTTTAAATCCTCCTCTCCAAAAGCTTCCACATCAAAGATCGGAA